>JAABUY010004065.1_pt1 | contig 15589 bp, 17 predicted proteins | sample 5560271 | NCBI WGS metagenome assembly JAABUY01 (sample SAMN10711886, study PRJNA513374) | rock metagenome | isolation source: Antarctica rocks | place: Antarctica: Victoria Land, University Valley
CCTTCCCCTCTGCTCTTTATGGGCGTAGCACCTTAATGCGACGCGTATCGAAAGAGCGTGAACCAGTGTGGGCGTTTAGCTCAGTTGGTTAGAGCACACCCCTGATAAGGGTGAGGTCTCTGGTTCGAATCCAGAAACGCCCACCAGTCCTCTCTTAGGGGATGTAGCTCAGTTGGGAGAGCACCTCCTTTGCAAGGAGGGGGTCAGGAGTTCGAGTCTCCTCATCTCCACCATTCTCTTTCGATGTCGTTATCGTTTGCTGCCTGGCCCCTGTCAGGCAGCAGTCGGGGACGACTGCGTATGCACCTTACCAGCCGAGGAGGGAAGACGAAGGAAGCAGCGAGCATGCTGACGCCGCAGGGTGTTGGCGTGGAGAAGATAGCCGAGCGCGCGAGTGCATAGCGCTTGGCAGATGAACAGAAAAGTGACGACACGGGCGTGCGGCGACGGGGGCGACCCCGCGTTTGTGTGTAACCGTGACCAAGGGCGTCGGGTGGATGCCTAGGTCGTTCGTGCCGATGAAGGACGTGGCGTAGCAGCGAAATGCCTCGGGGAGCCGCGCGCGGGCTGGGAGCCGAGGATGTCCGAATGGGGAAACCCCGCACGGTGGTGAGCCGTGTGACCCGCCGATGAACACATAGTCGGTGTGGAGGTAAGCCGGGGAACTGAAACATCTCACGTACCCGGAGGAAGTAAAAAGGGGCCGGAGTAGCGGCGAGCGAAACGGTGCAAGCCCAAACCGCTGGCGTGCCAAGGGTGCCGCCGTTGCGCCAGCGGGGTTGTACGGCGTTCGAGGGAGCGTGGCATCGCTCCCACACAGTCAGAAATCCCCTTGTTAGCCGAAGGCCGCTGGAACGGGCCGCCGAAGCGGGTGAGAGCCCCGTAGGCGAAAGCGCGGGGACTGTGCGAGCATACCGTGAGTACGGCGGGACACGCGACATCCCGCCGGAAGCGGGGGGGACCACCCTCCAAGGCTAGTTACACGAACGAACCGATAGTGGACAGTACCGTGAGGGAAAGGTGAAAAGCACCCCGGAAGCGGGGGGTGAAAGAGATCCTGAAACCCGGCGCCCACAAACAGTCGGAGCATGGCAACATGTGACGGCGTACTTTTTGTAGAACGGACCGGCGAGTGATTCTGTGTGGCGAGGCTAAGGGAGTGGTACCCGGAGCCGCAGCGAAAGCGAGTCTGAACAGGGCGTCTTGAGTCGCATGGAATCGACCCGAAACCGAGTGAGCTATCCATGGGCAGGCTGAAGCGCGGGTAAGACCGCGTGGAGGGCCGAACCGGTGTCTGTTGCAAAAGGCTCGGATGACCTGTGGATAGGGGTGAAATGCCAAACGAACTCGGAGATAGCTGGTTCTCCCCGAAATGCATTTAGGTGCAGCGCGTAGTATTGGCTTCGTCGGAGGTAGGGCGCTGGATTGGCGCGGGGGCTTACCGCTTACCAACCCAAACCAAACCGTGAATGCCGACGAGCGTCACTGCGTAGTGAGACGGCGGGTGCTAAGATTCGTCGTCGAGAGGGAAACAGCCCAGACCGTCGGCTAAGGTCCCTAAGTCCGTGCTAAGTGGGAAACGTTGTCGCGACGCGGTGACAACCAGGAGGTTGGCTTAGAAGCAGCCATCCTTGAAAGAGTGCGTAATAGCTCACTGGTCGAAAGTGTCGCGGCGCGGACAATCCAAGGGGGCTCAAGCACGGTACCGACGCCACGGGTGCGAGACAACGTTCGCGTTGTCCGCGCGGTAGGGGAGCATTGCCATCAGCGGTGAAGCGGCGGCGTGAGCCAGCCGTGGAGCGGTGGCAAGGGAGAATGCCGGTATGAGTAGCGCGACGCGGGTGAGAATCCCGCGCACCGAATGCCCAAGGGTTCCAGAGCAAGGCTGATCCACTCTGGGTGAGTCGGGCCTAAGCCGAGGCCGCAGGGCGTAGGCGATGGACAGCGGGTTAAGATTCCCGCACCGCCGACCATGCGTTTGAGCGATGGGGGGACGCACCGAGGTTGTCCCGGCGGCGCGAGCCGTCCAACCGCGCAGGTGGCTAGGAGGGAAATCCCCTGGTGCGAGCCGAGGCGGGAGTGCGAGGGGGTCACACGTGACCCGCAAGCGGGAGAGACCCGTGGTGCCCAGAAAAGCCTCTAGCGAGTGTGGCGGCGCCCGTACCGCAGACCGACACAGGTGGGCTGGTAGAGAATACCAAGGTGGACGGGAGAACCCTCGTTAAGGAACTCGGCAATTTGACCCCGTAACTTCGGGAGAAGGGGTGCCAGCAGGAATGCTGGCCGCAGTGACCAGGCCCAGGCGACTGTTTACCAAAAACACAGGTCTGTGCGAAGGCGACGAGCCGACGTATACGGGCTGATGCCTGCCCAGTGCCGGAAGGTTAACGGGAGGGGTGCGAGCTCTGAACTGAAGCCCCGGTGAACGGCGGCCGTAACTATAACGGTCCTAAGGTAGCGAAATTCCTTGTCGGGTAAGTTCCGACCCGCACGAAAGGCATCACGATCTGGGCGCTGTCTCAACGAGGGACCCGGCGAAATTGAAGGCCCTGTGAAGATGCAGGGTACCCGCGGCAGGACAAAAAGACCCCGTAGAGCTTTACTCTAGCTTGTCCTGGGGCGATGGCGCCGCATGTGTAGGATAGGTGGGAGGCAGGGAACCCGCGCCGCCAGGTGCGGGGGAGCCGCCGGTGAAATACCACTCTTGCGTTGTTGTCGCCCTCACCCCCGGCCGTGATCCGGCGGGGGGACAGGGGCTGGTGGGGAGTTTGACTGGGGCGGTCGCCTCCCAAAAGGTAACGGAGGCGCCCAATGGTCCCCTCAGGCCGAATGGTAACCGGCCGGAGCGTGTATGGGCACGAAGGGGGCTTGACTGCGAGGCGTACAGGCCGAGCAGGGACGAAAGTCGGGCCAAGTGATCCCACGGTTCCGAGTGGAAGGGCCGTGGCTTACCGGATAAAAGCTACCTCGGGGATAACAGGCTGATCTTGCCCAAGAGTTCACATCGACGGCAAGGTTTGGCACCTCGATGTCGGCTCGTCGCATCCTGGGGCTGGAGAAGGTCCCAAGGGTTGGGCTGTTCGCCCATTAAAGCGGTACGCGAGCTGGGTTCAGAACGTCGTGAGACAGTTCGGTCTCTATCCGCCGTGGGCGTACGATTGGTGACCGGCGCTGGCCCTAGTACGAGAGGACCGGGTTGGACCGACCGCTGGTGTGCCGGTTGTTGCCAAAGCAGCACCGCCGGGTAGCTACGTCGGGATGGGAGAACCGCTGAGCGCATCTAAGTGGGAACCCCACCGGGAGATGACCAATCGCACCTGTCTTGAACAGGTAAGCCCCCCGGCAGACCACCGGGTTGAGCGGCCGCGCGTGGACAGCGGGCAACCGTTGGAGCGGAGCGGTGCGCATGGGCGAGGGCGGTTAGACACTCCTTAGCGTTTAGGCGTGAGGGGCGTGGGGGTGGCCCACGTCGCCGCGGGTCGGTGTCAGGGCTTTTCTGTCCGTATCGGAAGCGTCGCTGCTGTGAGAGAGACAAGGACTGAGCACTGAGCACTGAGCACGGGATGATCCCCCTCGGTTCTCAGTCCTGAGCGCTCAGCCCTTCGGTGAGTGGGGGGGTGCCGGGCGTGAGCGAACGCGGCGGCGATCCACCCGGTCCCATCCCGAACCCGGTCGTGCCCCCCGCCAGCGCTGGCGGAGTACTGGGCGGGCAACTGCCTGGGAAGCGCGGCCCTCGCGCCCGGCACCCCCTCCCCCACCGCTCTCTCGTCTTCCTTTCCTCCTCCTTTCTCTCTCTTTGTCGCGGGGTGGAGCAGCGGCAGCTCGTTGGGCTCATAACCCAAAGGTCGTGGGTTCGAATCCCACCCCCGCTACCATCTTTTCTTTTTGTGCTGACAACGCCACGGCGCCCTGCCCGAGTAGAAGGGCCTCGCCCGCAAGGCGGGGTAGCAATTGGTGGTGCAACTCCATCGGGCGCCTCCACCGATTCCCGACACCGATTTGATTATTGCTCCCCGATCAATGCGTGAATCACGCGCCGTTCCTGCACTGTGGCAACGAGTGGCGGCGATGGCAGTAACCATGATTCGATCTCGTTCAGAGGCACAGTGACCCGTGCCTGCGTCGTTGCTCGCGCTCGCAGAATGATGGCGATATCCTGCATCGCGTCGCGACGGCCAATGAGACTGGCACGATCGCCCGTAAGTGTCGCATAGATAAGTGCTGCTGTGTCATACTGTCCCAGATCACGAGCATGGCTTCGCAGCAATGGACGAGGCAGGTTCTTCAGCAGGCACCACCAGCGGTTTCGAGCGAGATAGTATGCCTTTCGCGGCGAACCATACCCTGCGGTCGCGGAAATCTTGTGCCGGACAATGGCGCTCGGAACTGCTAACGTTGCCCATTGGCGCAGGCGAAGACGCCATGCAAGATCAGCGTCTTCCAAATACATAAACAAGGCCGGATCAAACAACCCAACGTCGTCAAGCGCTACCCGGCGATAGAGCGCAGCACCCGCACTCGGACCGAAGATGGGATATGGATCATGATGCACGCTAATTGTCTGCCCTACTCTGGCGTCTCGTACAACACCATTCGTGAACGTCTCCAAGCCCGCGCATGCGATTATGTTTGGTGATGTCGCAAAGACCATCGTTGGCATGACCGCCGCAACCGTCGGTTCCGCATCATCAAGTATGGTCGCCAAATGTGCGAGCGCATCCGGCGCAATCTCAGTATCATTGTTGAGGGTGAGCAGATACGTGCCAGAACTTGCCCGAATAGCCCGATTGTTTGCCGCCGCGAAGCCAAGATTCACAGCACAACGATCCACTCGCACCGAGGGATATGTCTTAGCTAGCCACGGTATCGTGTCGTCACTCGACGCGTTGTCTACGACGATAACTTCATCTGGGAGGTGCGCGCCCGCGAACAATGCACGAAGGCATGGTTCAAGAAGTGCACGGCCATTATAGGTGACGATAATAACGCTGATCGTTCCAGACATTGTGAGAGTATACTGGATACGCGCATCCTGATTGACCACTGAACCGTTGAATGCTACGCTCACCGCACGGATGGTTGTGGGTATCAGGAAGGATTACTGCGTGGAAATCGTTCAGACCGATAATGCACCGAAGGCTATCGGGCCGTATTCGCAGGCAATCAAGAGTGGCGACTTCATCTTCACCGCCGGGCAGATCCCGCTCGACCCCGCGACCGGCAAACTGGTTGAGGGGGATATTCGCGTGCAAGCGAAGCGTGTGCTCGACAACCTGTCCGCCGTTCTCGCCGCCGCTGGATCATCAACGGCGAAGGTGATTAAGACGACGTGCTTTCTTTCTGATATGGCGGACTTTCCCGCCTTCAACGAGGTCTACGCGGAATACTTCAGCGCGAATAAACCGGCACGCAGCACTGTGCAGGTCGCGCAATTGCCGCTGAATGCACGAGTTGAGGTTGAGTGCGTCGCACAGATTTCGTAACCAACGAGGGTTGTTGGACGCCGGGGGGTATGCTAGACTCGCTGCACACGGGTGCGTAGCTCAGCTGGTTAGAGCGTTCGGTTCACATCCGAAAGGTCACAGGTTCGAGTCCTGTCGCGCCCACCATCGTGCTTCCGTAATGTACTGGATACGCGACGCTCCTGCGTGACGCGAGTTCAGTGGAGACAAAGCCGTCGTCTTTCCCAGGGGTCACGGCGTAGAGAGCCTCACGAGGCTCTCTCGGTGTTTTCAGTGACGAGCCTTTACTGCACGTCTGGGAAAAGATTGGGAGAAAGCATATGGCCAGCGATACTGTCTATCTCACCGCTGATGGCAAGCGCGCGCTCGAAACGGAAATGCAGGAGTTGTTGACGGTGCGTCGCCCGAGCGTGATCGAGCGCGTGCATGACGCCCAAACGGATGGTGATGTGGATGACAGCGGCTCGCTCGAAGAGGCGAAAGATGAACTCGCGCAGATTGACGCACGCACGCGCGAAATCGAAAATATGCTGCGCCATGCGGAAATCATTCCAGATCATACAAACGGCGACGGCACAATAGATCTTGGGTCGCGTATCGTTGTGCGTGACCAGTTTGGCGACGAATTGGCCTGGATGATCGTCGGCTCCGCCGAAGCAAATTCCCGGACCGGGAAGATCAGCAGCGAGTCACTCGTCGGGGCCGCACTGATGGGCAAGCGAAGTGGTGACAGTGTTGCGGTACAAGCCCCTGCGGGCGAAATGACGTATACGATCGTGCAGGTCTCCTGAGCGTGGAATTCGACGATCTCCAACAAACTCGTATCGCCAAGGTGCAAGCGCTCCGTGATGCCGGTCTTGATCCCTACCCACCGCGCAGTGAGCGCACGATTACGAACGCGGATGCGGTCGCAGAGTTCGACCGGCATGAGGGCGAGGCGCACACCGTCGTTGGGCGCGTCGTCTTCAAGCGCGATATTGGGAAACTCGTCTTTCTGAAGATTCGCGACGGCAGCGGCGAGATTCAACTCTTTATCCAGCAACGCAACCTCGACACGGCGCGGTTTGAACTCGTCACCGACCTCGTAGATCTCGGCGACTTCGTGCAGGCATCAGGGGCATTGATCCGTACCCGAACCGGCGAAATCTCGATAGACGTGACTGACATCGCGATTATTGCCAAGGCGCTCTCACCGCCGCCCGACAAGTGGCATGGCCTCGAAAATATCGAGAAAAAATATCGGCAGCGTTACATTGACTTAATGGTCAATGAGGAAGTCCGCCGCGTTGCCGTCCTGCGTTCCCGTATTCTCACGGCAACGCGCGTATTCATGAACAGTCGCGGCTTCATCGAAGTCGAGACGCCAACGCTCCAACCGCTCTACGGCGGCGCGGCAGCCCGGCCATTCGTCACGCATCACAACGCGCTCGATCAGGACCTGTATCTGCGCATCGCGGACGAACTCTACCTGAAGCGGCTAATCGTTGGTGGACTAGAACGCGTCTACGAGATTTGCAAGGACTTCCGCAACGAGGGCATTGACCGCCAGCATAACCCCGAGTTCACGATGATGGAGTGTTATCAGGCGTTCGCCGATTATCACGCAATGATGGACATCGTCGAGGGATTGTACACGCACATCGCGATGGCGGTCTTCGACTCGCTGACCGTAACCTACGGCAATCACACGGTAGACCTGACGTCGCCGTGGTCACGCATTTCCCTGCGCGACGCTGTGAAGAATGCGTGCGGCATTGATTATGTCGCTATCACGGAGACTGAAGAACTCCGACGACGCGCGCGGGAAGCGGGCGCTGATATCCCGAATGACATGGTGCGCGCGCGAATTATTGACGAACTGCTCAAGACCTTTGTGCGCCCGTCGCTGATCGCGCCGACGTTTCTCACCGATTATCCCGTCGAACTCTCACCGCTGGCAAAGGCGAAACCGGGCGATCCGACGGTGGTCGAGCGTTTCCAGCCCTTTATCGCGGGCATGGAACTAGGCAACGCCTATACCGAGTTGAACGACCCGCTCGACCAACTCGCCCGCTTCGAGGAGCAGGCCCGTCAACGCGCACAGGGCGACACGGAGGCGATGCCGGTGGATGAGGATTTCATCACGGCGCTCATGCAGGGCATGCCACCGACCGGCGGTCTCGGCGTTGGTATTGATCGGATGGTGATGTTTTTCACGAACCAGCCGTCCATCCGTGATGTCATTCTCTTCCCCGCACTCCGCTCCACCGAAGGGCGATGACCCTACAGAACAACGCGCGAGGACTTGACGCTGTTTCGACGCAGTGGCACACTATTCCTATTGATCCGCAAGGGATCGGATACGAGTAACGGGCCCGAGGAGTTTCAGACACTGAGCCACGTCAGGTGGAGGAGGCAAGCGACAGAGAGACCTCACTATTTCGTGCCGCCGCAGCCAGTGTCGGCTGCGCGCACCAGAGAAAAGTCACACTCGCGACGACGACGGCTTTCGCGTATCATCGCCACCACTGTTGCTGGAGGATGAAGCGGAGTCGGTTATCTGGAGGAGCACAGCGTGAGACAAGAACAATCCATCGGCAGTCGTGTCACGAATTCGCAGATCTGGAAATCCTTCTTCCGTCATGGCTATCCTGATACGGAGCGAAACGCGGCGCTGATCGTCGTCAGCAACGTCTTCCTACACCTCCATCCTGTGCGGCTCAAGCGTCACGCATTGCGTGTGACGTATACCTTCTGCCTTGGTGGACTTTCCTTCTTCTTTTTTCTCGTCCTCACTGTCACTGGCGCACTTTTGATGTTCTATTACGTACCGGCCGTGGATCAGGCATACCAAAATGTGCGTGATCTCGACACGACCGTCTCCTTTGGCATCCTGCTCCGCAACATGCATCGCTACGCGGCGCACGCGATGGTGATTTCCGTTTTCCTTCACATGATGCGCGTTTTCTACACCGGATCGTACAAACCCCCGCGCGAGTTCAACTGGGTGATTGGCGTCGGCCTGTTGACGGTTACGTTTCTTCTCTCATTCACCGGCTACCTGCTCCCATGGGATCAATTGGCCCTCTGGGCAGTGACGGTGGGTACGAACATTGCCGCCGCCACGCCGCTACTTGGCCAGAAGGTACAGTACCTCCTGATCGGCGGGCCGACTATCGGGCAGGGCGCCTTAATTCGCTTCTACACACTCCATGTCGTGGGCTTGCCTCTCGTCGCGTCGGTACTGATGGTCGTCCACTTCTGGCGCATCCGCAAGGATGGCAATATTTCGGCCCCGCTCTAGGGTACGGGAGGATATCGCAATGACTGCTGGAACCCCAACAGCGCGGCCCACTCTCCCGCCGGACGCGCAGAAGACGCAGAAACTGCTCGACCTCGTTAAAGGCGACCGCTACGCCCGCTCGGAGGCGCCGGAACGCGACGAAGTGCTCGTCTGGCCGCATCTCGTCGTAATCGAAGCGATTGCTGCGGCGGTCTTCCTCGTCGTCCTCACAGTTGTCTCAATTCTCGTCCGCGCGCCATTGGAGAGCCTGGCAAACCCGGCACAGACGCCGAATCCGTCGAAAGCACCGTGGTACTTCCTGAACCTTCAGGAACTGCTGCTCCACATGAATGTGGCGCTGGCGGGCGTGGTGCTCCCGGGACTGGCACTGACACTCGTCGCGGCGATCCCATACTTCGACCGTGATCCCACCGGTGTTGGTCGCTATTTCCCGACGGCGAAGGGGAAGCAGATCTGCATCTTCTCGGCCCTCTATACGACGATTGTCGAAGTCGGATTGGTCTTCTGGGATAATACGTACTGGGGGCCGACGCAACTCCTCGCACGGACGAACTTTGAGGTGTTGCCGCTGGTTGATAACAACAAGGCGACGATTATCCGGTCGTGGATCATCCCCGGTCTCGTGATTCTCGTCTTCATTGGCGTCCTCGTCGTCACGACGATTGCCGCATGGAAACCAACAACACGCGAGCTCATCATCGCGCTTTTCACCGCGTTTGCGGTGTCGTATTGGGTACTGGCGATTATTGGTACTGGTTTCCGGGGCGAAAGTCAGCATCTGGTCTGGCCATGGGATCTGCCGGACATTCTTAAGCCAAACCCGCCACCGGTCGGCTAGGCGCAACGGCGCGCTTAGAGGAAGGACAGCGCAGTCATGCAAGTATCGTCACACCCAGGGCAATCGCGGGAGCGACTGCCAATTCTTGACCACCAGACGTCTCGACGGAAAGTCACGCGATACGGTCTCATGGCACTGCTCGGCGCTTTTACTGCAACCAGCGCCGTCGCGACCTACAGAATGCTCTACCCAACGAAGGTGACTGGGTTCGGCGCAAAGGTGAACGCCGGCACGGTACAGGATATCAAGACGCTTCTTGATAGTCAGAAGTATGTGCGGAGTTCTGTCGGGCGCTTTTATCTCCTTCCCGCCGCTCAGGGCGAAGCGATCGCGTGCTATTGGAAGTGTGTTCATCTCGGTTGCACGGTCCCCGCGCCAAGCCCGGCGCTGGATGGCAATATCCAGTGTCCGTGTCACGGCTCCCTGTACAATGGTAAGACTGGTGATTTGATCCATGGGCCTGCGACGCATGCGCTCGATTACTTTCCGATTACCGTTGAGAATGGCTCGGTGATCGTGGACACCGGCAAGGTAACAGTTCGCCAGGGCTATGAACCAAGCCAGGCAACCACACTTGGATGAGCGTGAACGACAACGAAGTCGAGGAGTAACAGATGCTCAGTCGCGCTGAACGACAGGCAGCCACAGTTGTTCTTATGTTAATCGTCGGTGTACTGCTCGTACTCGTCTATCTGGTGACGAACGACACCGGTCGTGCGCAGTCCGATTCACGTATACGTGAAGAGCAGATCGCGCGTGGGCAGCAATTGTTTGCAGCGAACTGCGCGGTCTGTCACGGTAACCGCGGACAGGGCGGTGTCGGTCTGAAACTAGACATTGCCGCGAATCGCCCAACGTCCGAGGCGCAGGCGACCCAACGGTCCGAGTATCTGACCCGTACGCTGACGAACGGCCGCCCTGGCACCTTTATGCCGGCGTGGGCAATTGCCAATGGCGGTCCGCTCAACGACGAACAGATCGGCGCACTCGTAGCGATGATCGAATACGGCGATTGGAGCCAGACACAGCAGGTCGTTGACGCCTATCAGGCACATAATGGCACGCCGCCACCACCGAGTCTCGCAGTCAATACAGGAGGCATCGGTGGCAACCCGGCGCTCGCGATGGTAGGACCGATTCCGAGTAATGTCCAGAATCCAGGCGCCGCTCCGCCCGCTGCGGCGGGGAATGCCGGGGGGTCTCCTGGCGGCGCGCCTGCCCAGATTGTCGGTGATGGCCTGACAATCAATACAACCGAGAAGGACTTCGCGATTCAACTCGATACATCGCTCGTCAAACCTGGCATGGTGACGTTTCATATCAAGAACGTTGGCCCGTCACCGCACAACATCTCAATCAAAGAGTTGAACAAGGTCAGCGATACCTTTGACGCAGGTAAGGGTGGGGACTTCAAGGTGGATCTGCCAGCGGGTACGTACACCGTGATCTGCAATATCCCTGGCCATGAGCAACTCGGCATGCACGTTATGCTTACAGTCGGCGGCAATGCCGCGTCAGTCGGAACGGTTGCCGCCGTACCGGAAGTATCTGCAAATACTGAAATGATCGCGACGAAACCGGATGAGGTTGCATAAGAACTGATGTGCACGGCGGGTTGCCGTGCGCCACACCATCGAGGAGACAGCAATGTTGAGTGCACTGATAACCCTTGCAGCGTGGGAAGCGAATATCACTGTTGAATTGCCCTTGATGTTCGGCATGGTAGTCGTGGGTATTGCTCTCATCTGGTTAATTCAGAAACTCACCGGCGGCTTCGATAAGCGCGGCGACTGACACGCCAGCATCTGTGGGACGAATCACGGCGGCTCCGCTACTCAGGAGCCGCCGTTTCTCTATCATGCTGACTACACTCCGCTGCCCCCGACATGCTTCGTCGGCTCACTCCTGGCACGCTCCGCTACTGTAAGTTTATCATCTGCGGTGGCATCCACGTTGGAAGGCTGGAGGCGGCGTCTGGTCATATGGGTACGGAGCATCGCGGTGTCGCGGGTGCGCTCCCGCTCATTAAATGGTGTCGCCCAAAGCCCACCGAGCGCACCCCCAATGAAGTAGAAAAAATCCTTGCCGAAATTACTCCAGGAATCGAGTTTCCCGAGCGCGCTGAGACCTGCGACATTCGCGACATGAATCTCATCCAGCCCTTGTTGCGCAAGCCAGATAAAGAAGATATAGAGAATAGCGACGGTCGCTCCTTGAATGCCCTCGAACTGTCGGCCGAGCCGGCCCGCGACAAAGCCGCCGCAGAGCAGAGACATCATCGTGAACATGTCTACCGGCCCGGCATTCACCTGCCAGCCAGCACGATCAAGGAGCGGCGTAATCACGAGCGTGCCGACCGCCGTGACGAGAAAGCCGACTAGAACCGCCGTCCAGCGTACGCGTACAGGCAAAACTGCATCCTTTCCTCTCCACACAGTGCGGCAGAACGGCTGCGGCTCTGACCGCATGGCGGCGCCCGTGCGATAATCGTAGCATAGGCGCGTGTACCGTGGATGCGCAATGGCATTGCCTCGACGATCGGTAAAGGGAGATATGGCCTCATATTATTGGTGCGAGACATGCCGCCGCGTTTATCCTGCCGGTCGCCTCGAATCGGGCGCCTGTCCGAACGGGCACGACGACGTCATGCCAGTCGGGCGGTTCGGTGGCATGATAAAGGGGTTCATCGCAGCAGGTGGCATCGAGGAGCGATCGGAGGCGCAAACACGTCATCGGCAGTTAATCCACGCCCTCTGGTCGCAAAATGAGCGCGATCAGCAATTCTATCAACTGCTGACCCCGCCCGCCTCATTTTCCCGATTCGTCAAGCGGATGGACGAACTGCATCTCCGCGGTGTCGATGAGGAGTGGATTCGCATTGTGCTGCCGACTTCACCCTTTGCCCCAGCATCCGCGTATAGCATTGAGTACAGTGATCCCGAGCGATTCGTGCGCGAACTCTATGCGCTCTACAATATACCGGCCCCAGACACTGCCGCCGCATCATTTTCGGACGATCTCGCGGCGATTGGCACGCCCTCTACGTCTATAGAGGAAGAATGAGGGCAGAGGCCGCATGCTGCCCAGGGGCGCCCGCGCAGAGAACATGGGAGTAGAACCATGATCCTGCGGGTCAGCAATGCGGATGAAAAAAGGCTCCTGCGCCTATTTTCCGAGGAATTCCCGTTGCGCCCGTGCCTACGGATCGCTACAATAGAGTAAGAGGCGCTTTCAAAACTCGATTGTTACCTTTAGTAAGTTTCTGGTATCACGACCGGGACGAACCAGAGGAACAGGTTTTGAAAGGGGCTCTAAACTCGACTTTCCCCAATTGGCATAAGATGAAGCGGCGGGTATGCTCGGTCCTACTCGACCAAGAGGAGGTCCCGATGCATACCCTGCCGCCTGTGATGATACTGCTGCTGCGCCCCTTCGCACCACGCTTCTCCAACCGGGTCTGGCTCCATGTGCAGGTGCTGCTTGCCGGCGCGATCCTCGCGCCCGCCCAACGTACCGTCACCGCTGCCTTGCGCGTCGTCGGCTTGGGCCAGACGCCGCATTTCCAGCGGTATCATCGCGTCCTCAATCGCGCATCGTGGTCCGCCCTCGCCGCCGGTCGGGTCTTGCTGCGCCTGCTCGTTGCAGCCTTCGTCCCGGATGGCCCGCTCGTCGTCGGCGTGGATGAAACGCTGGAACGACGCACGGGAGCGAAGATCGCCGCCACGGGGGTCTATCGCGATGCGGTGCGTTCCAGCCGCAGCCATTTCGTCAAGGCGACGGGGCTGCGCTGGGTCTCGCTGATGCTGCTCGCTCCCATCCCGTGGGCGCATCGCATCTGGGCGCTGCCGTTCCTGACTGCTCTCGCTCCCTCCGAACGCGCCAATCTGGCAGCAGGCAAACGGCATAAAGCCGTGACCGACTGGGCGTGGCAACTGCTGCTCGTCGTCCGCCGTTGGTGGCCCGACCGCGCGATGGTCGCCGTCGCTGACAGCGGCGACGCCGCCCTTCGCTTGCTCGCGCGCTGCATCGCGTTGCCCGTGCCGATCACGATGATTACGCGACTCCGCCTCGATGCCGCTCTCCATGCACCCGCGCCACCTCGCCTTCCCGGACAGATCGGACGCCCTCGGCAGAAAGGAAAGCGGCTCCCGACGCTCGCGGCAGGGGCAACCGACCCCACCACCGACTGGCAGAGTGTCACCGTGGCTGATTGGTATGGCGCGGGGGAGCGAGCCATCGAACTGACGACCGATACCGCCGTCTGGTATCACACCGGACTACCGCCGGTGCCGATTCGCTGGGTGCTGATTCGTGATCCCGAAAAGCACTTCGCCACCCAGGCCTTGCTCTGCACCGATCTGACAATCACGCCGGAGCAGATCATCGCCTGGTTCGTGCGGCGCTGGCAGATGGAAGCAACCTTCGCGGAAGCACGGCGACATCTCGGTGTCGAGACACAACGGCAGTGGACGGACAAGGCTATTGGCCGCACGACGCCGGTACTCCTCGGCCTCTTCTCGCTCGTGACGCTGCTCGCCCATCCGCATCTGAGCGAGCAATCCGGCCCGATCCGACAAGCAGCGTGGTATCACAAGCGGGCGCCGACCTTCGCGGACGCGCTGGCCGTGGTGCGACGGGAAATCTGGGCTCACGAGGCTTTTCGCATATCGGGTGACGACAGCGAGATGGTGAAAGTCCCGCGCATGCTCGTCGAACGCTTGACTGAGACGCTCTGCTATGTCGCTTGATTGGGGAAAGTCGAGCTAAGTAGGTAGCCATCATCGTCTGGAAGCAGTATGCTGACATTCTCAGATGAGGAGGTCAGCGATGTTTCTTGTGCTCTCGGAGACCGAGCGGGCGGCATTGCTCGCTGCGGCGGCCCACGAGCGGCGCGTCCGGCAGTGGCGGCGTTATCAGGCGGTGCTACTCGTCGCCGACGGTATGTCGCCGCAGGCAGCGGCGGTCAGCGTCGGCTGCAGTCGAGCGAGTGTCTACAGTTGGCTTGCGGCATGGCGGGAGAGCGGTCCCGCAGGGTTGGTCGAGGCGACGCATCCCCCGCCGACCCAAGCGCACGCCGTGCCACTTGAGGCGCTCTTGACCGCGCTGCTCGCTGATGACCCGCAGCGGCATGGGCACCATGCCACGGGGTGGACAATCCCGCTGTTGCACGGCGCGGCGCACGCAGCGGCGGGCGGTGCGCCGGTTGGGCTGGCGATGGAAGCGGCCGAAGTATCTCCTGGGGCGGCCTGATCCGGCGTATGCGGAAAAAAAGGGGCGATCATCGTCGCAGTGAAGGAGGTGCTTGCCACCGGAGGCAGTGTCTGGTGCGGCGATGAGACGACACTGCGGGAGTTTCCGCCGTTGCGCGCGGCATGGGCACGGCGTGGTGACCAGGCGGTGGTAACGATCAGCGGCAGAAACGCCCGGCGGATGCTGCATGGGGCGCTGAACATCGTCACGGGGGAGATGGTGCGGGTGGTGCGCGAACGGAACCGGGGCGCGGACAGCGCGGCACTGGTCGCGGCTCTCGCCGCACAGACCGCCGCCGGTCGGAGCCTGCTGGTCTGGGACAACGCGCCACCCCATCACACGCGACTGGCACGGGAGACAGCGGAGGCGACAGGAATCACGATTCTGCCGTTGCCGTTTCGGTCACCAGAGTTGAATCCCTGTGAGGATGTCTGGCGAGCGATGAAGGGGACGGTGGCGGCGAACCGGGCGTACGCGGACGTGGATGCGTTGGTTGAGCGGGCGGTAGCCTGGCTAGACGACCGCTCTCCCGCCACCCTGTGCCGACTCGCTGGCCTGAACTCGTCCAAGTTCGATTGGCTACCTACTTAGACAATTAGCGTCCTTTTGGGGCCCCCACGACTTGGAGGTAGCGCTTCGTGGCCTCCCCAACATCGGGCGCGCCCATGATGGAACTCACTACGGCAATCCCGTATGCTCCCGCTTTCAGACAGTCCTGAGCATTCTCTCTTTGTACGCCCCCGAGGGCGAAAACCG
>JAABUY010004066.1_pt1 | contig 15589 bp, 19 predicted proteins | sample 5560271 | NCBI WGS metagenome assembly JAABUY01 (sample SAMN10711886, study PRJNA513374) | rock metagenome | isolation source: Antarctica rocks | place: Antarctica: Victoria Land, University Valley
GTGCGGCCACAGCCTGGTTGACGTTCACCCCGTACCGGTTGACGGCGTCGCGCGACTGCATGAGCTCCAGCAACAGCTCGCGATCCGCCGCCGGGCCCGCGACCAACGACGACGGCCGGTCCCGTCCGTCTGTGACGGGTGAACGGCGAGCTGCGCCGCAAACAGCGCCGCTGACGCGACGTAGCCGCTAAATACGGGAGTAGGCACCCCTGTGACATCGCGGTCGGGACCTCTTGCGCCCGCAACCTGCCGCCGTTCTAGGCCCGCGCCCGGGCGAATTCCTCGACAGCCTAGCGGATCTCGATGAGACGGACCCTGACGGCGTCGAAGACGAGGCCGTCGCTGAGTGGTCCACGCTGCAGGTGCTCGGCGATGGCCACGCTGGCTTCGAGGACGTCGAGCAGCCGGTCCCGGTCGCTGCGGCTCACAGCGGCACGAGGTCCCGGGCGATGCTGCTGCGAACCCGGGGCTTGACGCGGTCATCAGGGACGACGTCGACCGGCACGTGCAGCAGGTCCTGCAGCTCTTGGGTGAAGCGGCCTAGAGCCAACAGTCCGACGCCCTCGGGGATGCGCACGAGCAGGTCCAAGTCGGAGCTGTCGGTGTCCTGGCCGCAGGCGACGCTGCCGAACACTCGCAGCTCGGTCATGCCGTGCCGAGCGGCCACGGCCAGCACCGCTGCCCGGCGCCGGCGCAGGCGGCGTCCAATCGGCCCGACCGCGCTCGGGCCGGAGCAGGTTGTCAGCGCTTCGCCGAGGTGCACCTCGAGGCTCACGCCGCACGCCTCGACCAGGCTCGACAGGGTGGCCAGGGACGGCTCGCGGCCGCCGCTCTCGTAGGCGGACACCACGCTCTGCTGCACGCCGGCCCGAATCGCTACCTCGCGCTGGGTCAGGCCGGCCGCGTGCCGGGCCTGGCGCAGGACCGCACCTGCGGTCACGTCGGAGGCCCTCACACCATTAAATAGCGGATCGTAGATAGCAGGGCCGAAGAGGAACGAGGCCCCCACCCTTGTTGGGCACCTTCCCAGATGGCTCCCACCCTTGTCGGTGACGGCGACACTCCTGGTCGCTCGCGCCACCCGTGTCCCTCGGTGAGCCCGTAAATCCTGCTTCTGCACAGGTGTTTTCGAGTGGGCCGGGTGGGGCTCGAACCCACGACCGAGGGATTATGAGTCGCTACTGAGAGTAATCACCCGTGTCCGTCGACGTACATCGTCGCAGGTCAGAGGCGGTATGGCACTCCGGCGGATCTTGGCGAACGAGGGCGGATTTCGGCAAGAGGCAACCAAGATGGCACCACGACGGGGCGCCTCTGGCGCAGCCGCTTGGTCGGGACGACCGGTTGCCGTGCCGCCGATGAGCGAGTGGTGCGAATCAGCGCCACGCTGTTCCCGAGGGCTTGCCGCAGCGTCATACCTAGGCGTATTTTGTATGACATGGAGGCAGCGTGCGGATCAACACGGTCGAGTTCGACGAACACAACGAGGAACACGCCACGCGTCACGGTGTCTCCCTCGTCGAGATCGTGCAGGTGTTCGCCAACGGCCCTGAGGTCCGCCGCAACCGACGCGGCCGCGCCGCCGGCTTCCTCGCTTCGGGTGTTACCGACGGAGGGTCGATCCTCCGGGTCGCCTTCGACCACGACCCAGAAACCGATACCGCCCGGCCCATCGCCGCATGGAGGATCACATGAGTGGCAAGAACGCCGAGCAGACGGCTCACGCCGCCGACGACGCCTACAAGCACGCTGCCGATCCGGACGACGGCGATCTCCTCGAGGTCGAGGCGTCCAAGAACCTCACGACCGTGGTGTCAGTCCGTCTCAGCGTTGAGGACCTCACGCTGATCGAGCAGGCGGCGAGCCGGGCCGATGTGAAGCTGAGCGCTTTTCTGCGCAACGCAGCGCTGTCTGTTGCCCGTGACGAGGAGGTCATCAGCCGATCGGAGGCGGTGGCGGCGGTGGAAGCCGTCGAGAAGGCCCTGCAGGCCTTGCGGGGCGCGGCAGGCCAGAAGAAGAATCGCCTGCTCGCGTAGCTGTCCGGGCGGACGCACGCGCGCGGTTGCGTAAGGGCCTGGATGACCTTCGGGCTCAGGCCCGGGGGCGCGGCCCCCAGTCGTACCGAATCGCAGGCAGGTCGGACCCGCGTGGGTCCGGAGGCACGGGCGTCTCGCCGTCGTCCTCGTCGAACCGGCGTCCGTACTGATCGGGCAGGCTCCCCCAGCCCCAGTACGCCGCCGGCCGGTCCGGCACCTCCCCGAGCGCTTCGTACGGATCGATGCGCTGATCGCCGACCGTGCACAGGTGGGTCCAGTCGTCGCCGAGGTCGAAGGTGTAGGCGAACTGCTCGCCCAAGGCCAGCCGGGACAGCTTCGTCCGGTCGCTGCGCTCGACTGGACGGCCTTGCGGCGGGTCGTCCCAGGTGTCTCCTGGCCCGATGAGCAGCGTCCCGTCGGTGAGGTCGACCGTGTGCAGGTGCGCCAAGTCCCAACGACCGAAGGCGTCGTCGATGGCCGCCGCGAGCTGACCGAAGGTCATCGGCCGGGCCGCGGCGAAGACCCGGCCCGGTCGCGGCCAGAGATCCTCACCACGACCGCTCACCAGATCGACCCGCACCGACAGCCAATTACGAGGCATCGATCAGCCCCCCATGTCTGGCGATCCGCCGCTGGGCGCCGGGCCCACTCCGTCGGCAGGGTACGGGGTGGGTCTGGCCGGTTTGGCGGTGCCGGTGTCCCAGCGGGTGCTCGCCAGCTGCCGCTCTGCGGTGGTGATGAGGGAGAAGACGTCCATGGCGAGGTAGCCGTCGGTCCGGCGGTCTAGACGCCGCTTGGTCAGCACGCCCGCGGAGGCCAGCTCGTCGAGCGCGGTCACGGCTGCGGCCCTGCTGACGTCGAACAGCCGCATCACGCTCGCCGTCGTCAAGACCGGGTGCTCCTGCAAGGTCGCGAGGATCCGTGAGGTGGCCGAGTCGGCGCGAGGCGTCGCTCGGAGGTTCTGCTCGCGCCTTTTCGCGGCGAGGTCCTGCTCCCAGCGCAGACGGAGCTTCTCCAGGCTGGCCGCGAACTCCTCGGCCTGGGTGACGGCGATTGCGACTGCCTACAAGAAGACCCGGAGCCACTGGGACACGCCCTGTTGCCCTTGCGCGCTCGCGGCCGCGCCGCTGTACCGGTAGTCCGTCAGGCCCTGCACGTACTCCTGCGAGCGAGTCAGCAGCACAGGGCTGATGGGCAGGACGGCGTGCCTACCATGCTCCACTGCTGTGTGAGCCGAGGGAAGCGGTCAGGCGCGCCCGGACGGCTGCGGGCTTGTCGGTTCGGGCCCTGCCCGAGATTGCCGGCATCTCCCCCACCACTGTGACCCGCATCGAGGCGGGGCGCGTCGATCCCGGCTGGAGCACGCTCCGGAAGGTCCCTGCGGCGGCCGGCGAGGAGGCGGTGCTGAGCACGCGACGTCTGCCGGCAACGCCCGTCCGTTCGCGGTCGAGGACGACCCTTGCTGGCCTCAGTGACGCGTGGCAGCGGACCGCCCGCGATGACACTCCGGACTGGACCCGGTTGCGCGGGGCGCTCGATGTGCTTGCGCAGCATCCGGAGCTGCTGCCGGACGCCCTCGAGCCGCGCCCGGAGCCGTCGGGCTCGGCCGCGATGGACGCGTTACTCGCGGGCATCGCGGACAAGCTCGCGGACGACGCTCGCCTCCCCCGGCCAACCTGGACAACGCGGATCCCGCGGCTGAAGTCCGAGTCGTCAGCACCCGGGACACCGGCGATGCTCGCGGCGCGCCGGGCCGCCACGCCTCCGCAGCTGATGGAGCGGGGCCTCGTACTGGACGCGTCCTCGCTCTGGAGGGACCGGGCATCCGTCGATGTCTGACGGCATTCTCGACGGGGACCGCATCCTCGCTCACCTGGCAGAGGTGGCCGCGGCACTCCCCGCCGGGCGTCCGCCGCACAGGTTGATCCTGGTCGGCGGCTCCCTCTTGGCCTGGCGTGGCCTGAGGGACTCGACCCGGGACGTCGACAGCGTCGTCGCCCTCGACGCGACCCTGCGCAAGGCCGTGGAGACGGTCGCTGCCCGGCACGGTCTCGCACCGCACTGGCTCAACGACCATGCCCGGCCCTTCGCGCCGCAGACTCTTCGCGAGCAGGACTGCGATCTGCTGGCCGACCTGCCGGCCCTGCGCGTCCTCGGCGCACCGCGCGACCAGGTTTCCTCATGAAGCTCCACGCGACACGGGCGCGCACGTCGGACGTGGAAGACATGGTCGTGCTCTGGCCCAGACCGGCTTCGCCTCCGCAGCGCAGGCGGTCGCCCTGTACTACGAGGCCTATCCGCTGGCCGAGGAGGACCCCTTCCTCGCCGCCTACGTCGCGGACCTCACGGGCGCGCCCGAACACGCTGAGCCCACTCCCAGTTGATCTTCAGCGCCCGTCCGGGACTCGTCCTGTCGGATGAGGAAGGTCAGGCTCTCGGCCAGGGAGGCTGACAAGGCAACTGCTCGACCGCTTTGTCATGTGCGTTCTGGAAGCCCTCCGTCTCCGTCGCCAGCGGACGAGGGCCGTTTCCCGAACGCAGAGGGCGACTCCGCCGCCGGTGACCGATCGCGTCAACGGACCACGTCGGCCGTCGGCGGCAACCAGGGTCCAGCCCAGCCCCTTGGGATCGTGACTCTTGGATGCTTCACCTTCCACATGGAAGGTGTACCTTCCAGAGACGCGAAGGAGGATGCATGCACCTCGGCCAACCCGCTCGCTCGCTGGTCCCGACCGTCGATGCCCCCGTGCTGCTGGCCCTGCACGCCACCACCCGGCCCTTGACGGGACGACGGCTGGCAACGCTGGCCGGAGCCAGCCACACCGCCGTGAACGCCATCCTCGGCCGACTCACGCGGGCCGGGATCGTGCTCGCCGAGCGCCAGGGCAACGCCGTGCTCTACCGAGCCAACCGCGACCACGTCGGCTGGGCGGTCGTCGAAGCCCTTGCATGCATGCGACGGTCGGCCTTAGACGCGATGTGCGCGGAGATCGCGAGCTGGCAGAACGCACCGGTCACCGCTCTGTGCTTCGGCTCATTCGCCCGCGGCGAGGGCGACGAGGACTCCGATGTCGATCTCCTGCTCGTCCGACCCTCCGACGTGGCTGAGCTCGACGACACCTGGGACCGTCAACAGCGGGCACTCCGCGATCTCGTACAGAACGCAACGGGCAACGACTGCCAGATCCTGGACATCGACCTTCCGCGTCTTCTTCGGCATGTGGATCTGGACGATCCGCTGGTGAGCAACTGGCTGCACGACGGCGTCCTGCTCTCGGGCATCACCTTTGCCGAAGCCATCGAGATGGCTTTCACGCAGATCCGGGCGCCATCGTGAGCCCGAGGACTTCGGCGCGGACCGCGCCGTGCACATAGGCGGACGCACGCGCACGGTTGCGCAAGGCGCAGTCCTTCGTGACCGGGGCCGAGTTGGCGCTCGGCGCCGGCGACGACCCCCTGCTGGACCTGCCTGGCGTCGCCGCCGCGCTCGCCGTGCTGGCCGGGATCGCTGCTGCAGACGCCGCCTGCTGCGCGGCGCTCGGAGAGCGGTCCCGCGGGCAGGCACATCAGGAAGCCATCGCCCTAGTCCGGACCGTACGACCACACGGAGTGCAGATGGGCCGCGACCTCGAACGACTGATCCAGAAGAAGGACAACGCGCACCACGGCATGATCTCCACGACGGACACCGAAGCGCACGCGATGATCTCCTGGGCGCAGCGACTCATCACCTGCGCCAGCGCGATCGTCGCTGGATGAGTCGGGCCCTGCGGTCCCCGCCCGCGCCGGTGAGCCTCGACGCAGCAGTCGCTCGTGCAAGGTTGGCCGCTGAAGTTGCGCGAACAGGCCGTTCGCACAGGGATAGCGGCGCGTTATCCACAGGCCGCAACATCGGACGGCCCGAGCTTCGACGCCAGCGACCACTCCGGACCGTCGAAGGGCCGGTAGCCGACGGGCGCGGTCCCGCGCAGCATCACGAGTGGCCGGTAAGCCGGTGGCACGTCAGGGCCGTTGGTGTCGACGACGGAGAGCTCAGGCTCACCGTGAGAGCGGATCTCATCGAGGTGGGACAGCAGAAGGCCGGGCACCCGGGCGAGGGCCACCCCCGTGCGCTCGACAACGAGCAGTGCCCGCGTGTCCTCAGCGGTGGCCCGCTCTTCCAGCAGGGGCAGGCGGTCCCCGACAATCAGCCTGACCAGGGCCGGCTCGACTCGCGGTCCCCGCGCATCCGGTCGCCCAGCCCGCTCACGAAGAACGTCGACGACGTCACACCAGCCTCGTAGACGTCCGGCTCGGGAAAGACCCGGATGGCATCACCCTCTCGCTGCCCCTGTGACCGCCCGAGCATCGCCCAGTCGCTGCTGTCGACGTCGAGGCCCAGCGCGCGTCGGTAACGATCGAAGTCGGGCCGGCTCGGATGCATCACGCGCTGCGCGAACAGCGGGAACAGCGCGGCCGCTGCGTACCTTCGCTCGAGGTCCGGGAACCCGAGGAACGGCTGAAATCCCTCGACAGTGCTGGCCGACCGGCGATAGCAGAAGCGGTAGGTGGAGTCGACGTGGGTCAGGAGACCGACAGCCGTAGTGCGGCGGGTCACAGGGTGCTGCCAAGTCACGGCCAGCCGGGGGATCAACCCACGGTCAGGATGGTGCACGCGCCGCTACCCGTGCGTCGCGAAGAGCTCAGCCTGCTCGAGGATGAGCTCGACGGCCTTGTCCTCCTGGTCGGGCGGGTAGTCGTACTTGGCCAGCAGCCGCCGGACCTTGGCCCGCATGGCCGCGCGCACCGACTCCTTGACGCTCCAGTCGATCGTCACGCTCTGCTGCACTGCCCAAACAAGATCGACGGCGATCCGCTTCAACGTGGCGTCGCCCATCTGCAGCACGGCCGCGTCGTTCTGCACGATCGCGTCGTAGAGCGCCGCCTCGGCCACCGACAGCCCAAGCTGCTCGTGCCGCCGGGCGGCCTCGCGCATCTGCTTGGCCAGCTTCACCAGCTCGGCGATGATCTCGGCGGTCGTCAGGGCCCGGTTGGTGTAGCGGTTGATCGCGTCATCGAGCTGCTCGGAGAAGCGGCGGGCCTGCACCAGGTTGGTGCGCTGGACGGTCCGGATCTCGTCCGACAGGAGCTTGCGCAGCATGCCCATCTGCAGGTTCGGCTTGTCCTTGTGAGCGATCCCGTCGAGGAACTCGTCCGACAGGATCGACAGCTCGGGGGTCTCGATACCGGCCAGGGCGTAGACGTCGATGACGGCGTCGGCAACCACCGCCTCGTCGACCAGCTGACCGATGGCGGTTTCCAGCTCGACGCCTGCCCTGTTGCCGGCGCGGCCGGAGTCCGGGTTCTCGAGCTTGAGGATCGCGGCGCGGACATCACCGAAGAGCCGCACGTCGTTGCGGATGGCGAGCGCCTCGTCCCGGCTGGCGCACAGCGCATAGGCCTTGGTCAACGCCAGGACCTGGTCCAGGTAGCGGGTTTGCCGGTCCGGGTCGCTCATGACGACGTCGAGCACGGTCGCGTACGCCGCCATCCTCTGCGCCGCGGGCAGCTGCGGGTCGGCGTCGTACGCGCAGCCGTGCAGCAGACCGCGGACGATGTCGTGCTTCTCGAGCATCGCGGCAACCATCTGCTCGATGGGTACTCCGGCCTGGTCCCGGTCGGCCGGTGAGTACTCGGCGAGGGCCTGACGCAGGTTGGTGGCGATGCCGAGGTAGTCCACGATCAGGCCGCCCGGCTTGTCGCGGAACGTGCGGTTGACCCGGGCGATGGCCTGCATGAGACCGGCGCCCTGCATGGGCTTGTCGACGTACATCGTGTGCAGCGCCGGGGCGTCGAAGCCGGTGAGCCACATGTCGCGGACGATGACGATCTCGAGGGGGTCGTTCGGGTCCTTGGCTCGGGCCTTGAGTTGCTTGCGGACGTCCTGGGAGTGCAGGTGCGGCTGGTAGCGCGCCGGGTCGGCGGCCGAGCCGGTCATCACGACCTTGACGACGCCGCGGGCCGGGTCGTCGTCGTGCCAGTCCGGGCGCAGGGCGACGAGCCGGTCGTAGAGCTCGACGGCGATCCGACGGCTCATCGCGACGACCATCGCCTTGCCTGGCCGGGGCCGGTGCGACCAGTGCTCGACCAGGTCGGCCGCGACCATGTCGAGCCGGTCCCCCGCGCCGACGATCGCCTCCAGGCGAGCCCATTTGGTCTTGGCCCGGGTGGCCTCGGCCTCCTCGGCGCCCTCGGTGATCTCGTCCGCCAGCGCGTCGAGCGTTTCGAGTGCATCAGCCGGGAGCGAGACCTTCGCCAGCCGGGACTCGTAGTAGATGCGGACGGTGGCGCCGTCCTCGACGGCGCGGGTGAGGTCGTAGACGTCGATGTAGTCGCCGAACACGCTGCGGGTCGAGCGGTCGGCGGCCTCGATCGGGGTGCCGGTGAAGCCGAGGTAGGTCGCGTTCGGCAGGGCGTCGCGCAGGTGCTTGGCGTAGCCGTCGACGAAGCCGTACTGCGAGCGGTGCGCCTCGTCGGCGACGACCACGACGTTGCGCCGATCGGTCAGCACCGGGTGGAGGTCACCGATCGCCTCGGGGGCGAACTTCTGGATGGTGGCGAAAACGATGCCGCCCGAGGCCCGAGACAGCACCTGGCGTACGTCGGCGCGCGACTCGGCCTTGCGCGGCTGCTCGGGCAGGATCCGCGCGGGGGCGAAGACCTCCCCGAACAGCTGGTCGTCGAGGTCGTTGCGGTCGGTGATGAAGACCAGCGTCGGGTTGCCCATGCGAGCCGATCGCATGATCTTGGCGGCGTAGAGCAGCATCTCGATCGACTTACCCGAGCCCTGGGTGTGCCAGACGACGCCGCCGCGCCGGTCGCCGTCCGGGCCGGCGGCCCCGATCGTCGACTCGACGGCAGCGTTGACCGCCCAGTACTGGTGGTACTTCGCGACCCGCTTGATCAACCCGGCCGGCTCATCGGAGTAGACGATGAACGAGCGCAGCAGGTCCAGCAGCCGGCGCTGGTCGAACACGCCGCGCAGCAGCACCTCGAGCGCCGGCCGCTCGGTGACGACCTCGCGCCCGTCGATCGTCTTCCACGGCGCGTAGTGCTCCCAGCCGGCGGTGAACGAGCCCATCGCCGCCGACGTCCCGTCCGAGATCACGACGAGCGCGTTGGGGGTGAACAGCGCCGGGATGTCGTGGCGGTAGGTCTGGACCTGGTTCCAGGCGCCGCGCAGCGTGGCGTGCGCGTCGCCGGGGTTCTTCAGCTCCAGCAGCCCGACCGGCAGACCGTTGAGGAACACCACGACGTCCACCCGGCGGTTCTTGCCGGCCTCGACGACGGTGAGCTGGTGCACGACGAGCCAGTCGTTGCTCGCCGGCTCCTCCCAGTCGACGAGCCACACCAGGGCGGTACGGACCTCGCCGGTTGCGGTGCGGTGCTCGACTGGCACGCCAGCGGTGAGCAGCTTGTGCACACGCGCGTTCTCCGCGAGGGCGTTTTGCGACTCAGCGCGCAGCAGCCGCGTGACGGCCTCCTCGACCACGCCCGCGGGCAGGTCGGGGTTGATGCGAAGCGCGGCGTTGCGCAGGCGTCCGGTGAGGATCACCTGGTCGTACGACGAGCGCTCGGGCGCTGTGCCGCCGGGCGCGAGGACGGCTCCGGGCAGGGTGGCGTAGCCCAGCGACCGGAACCAGTCGAGCACCGCCTGCTCGACGACACCCTCGGTGATCCCGCCGCCACTCATGGCTTCGTCTTCTCCGGGTCGGGCCGATACGGCACGAGAGTGGCGCTGCGGCCGTCGCGTCGACGAATGTGCACGTTCTGTCCGGCCTGCACCTCCCGGATCAGCGCATGCAGATGGGTCCTGGCGTAGGACAACGTCACGACCCGCTCGTCCTTGGAGCTGTCAGCCACCGAAGAACCGTCGCATCGTCTGCTCCACCGTGGTCATCACGACGACGTCAACCCGGCCAATCAAGTGGTGGAACCGGTAGTCGCTCACGCCTCGGATGTCCTCGCAGCGTGCGTAGGACGTGGCGTCCAGTCCGTTGCGAGGATCAGGTTCGATTTCCACCCGGGTCGGCAGGTCGTGCCTCGTTCTCGTCAGGGGCAGCACCACAACCGTCGGCGCATGTCGGTTCCAGTCGTCGGAAGACACGACCAGGACGGGCCGTACGTAGCCCTGCTCATGACCTACCGGCTCTCCGAGATCGAGCAGCCACAGGTCTCCGCGACGGGCTTCAGTCACGGTCAAGACCGTCGCGAAGCGTGCGCTCCCAGACCGGGTCCTCCTCCAGAGCCTGCGGGTGTCGGGCAAGGGCCTCCCGCGTCTGCCGCCAGAACTCCGCCGTCTCCAGGGCCTCGAGCGCCTCGTCTACGACTTCGCCGATCGAGCTGCCGCGCCTGGTGGCAAGGGCCGCCGCCCGCGCTCGCGTCTTTTCGGATACCCGGACCGTCGTCGCCATGGGACCAAGCGTACGCTGCTGCACGCGTAGACGCATACGCTTGCTTAGGTCGTTGTGGCTTCCGGTACCCGGATGCGCCCGGATAGCAGCTCCGGCAGCAGCGCGTCGCGCAGCGCGGTTAGCGAACGTGTTTCGCGTTCACGCCCCCAAGCCACTTCGAGAAGCGCTTGCGCTTCGGCAACGACCCGCTCGAAGCAGGCGCCATGATCGGGAAGTCGAGCAACCCTTCTCTCGGCAGCGCGGCGACCGTCGTTCCGGTGGCGTAACCGATCAAGCGGTCTCGGGCGGCCGGCGTTGCGAGTTGTGCCCACAGCGCAAGGCGCAGGTCTTCGCGAGCGTGAAAACGCACCGCGAAGACGTGGTGCGAGAACAGCGATGGCCCCAAGTCCGGGGGAACAAGAACGGCGCGTCCGAGCACTGCCCGTTGCTGCGTCAGGTCCCACGACATGCCGAGCCCTGTAGTCGCCGCTGTAATACTTGGTCTTGCTGCGATTCATCCACCCGGAGCCGACAGGGAAGTTTCCGAGGTTCACAAGGGGTCGCGCTCTCGCTGACTGCTCATCTTCGAGACCGGCACCCTTGTACGACACGCCCTTGTCCAACGTGGCCACGTCGCCCAAACGCACGGCCTGTCCGTCACCGAGAAGCAGGAACTGCGCCAATTGCACCGCGGCCAGTACGACACGCCGGTTCGACCCGATCTTGTCGTCCAGCGCTCGGAGACGTGCGGCGATACTTCGCTGCTCCTGGACAGCCGGAAGCCGACGTACCGAGAAGCTCAAGATCTGCGGTCCGCTGATGTGCGGAACGGCCGAGCCAGTGATCATTGCGAGGATGTGGTCCTCAAAGCCGCGGCTCGCCACGACCGCCGCCAGGAAGCCCTGGTCGAGTCCGGGTCGCGCCCGTAGACGCGCCACCCGTTGAACGAGCAGCGCAGGCACATCGTCAAAGCGAACAACAGCTTGCTTGAGTCCGCCGCCGATCCACGGCCGATCCATCGCGACAACAACATCTCCAGGGGCAAGTACATATCGTTCCAGACCCTGCAGGTCAGATGCTGGCCAGTACTTCGGCGCGTGCCAACGCAGCCGCCCCAGACTCACGTTGTCGCCCCTCAGGAGGCGGACGCCGTCAGGGGCATCGACGAAGCCACTGCTCTTGAACGCGAAGCCCACGTCAAGGTCGACTAGATCACCCAAGCGAACTGCTGTCATTCAACAGCTTCCAGTCGCTCACGTACGAGTTCCTCGAGCCGCCGGCCTTCGTCGAACTCGACCAGCAGCTCCGCCTGTAGCCGCGCAATCTTGTCCGCGATCGGCTCGCCGTCGTCCGCCACGTCGGCCGCCCCGACGTACCGCCCCGGCGTCAGCACGTAGTCGTGCTCGGCCAGCGCTTCCGCGGAAGCGCTCCGCGCGAACCCAGGCAGCTCCTCATAAGCGACCTCGGGCTCGCGGGACCGCCAGGAGTGATACGTCCCCGCAATCCGCTCGACGTCCGCGTCGTCAAGCACCCGCAGCGTCCGAGTCTCCATCCGGTCCAGCGAGCGCGCGTCGATAAACAGCACCTCGCCACGGCGCTTCCGGTGACCGTTGCCGTGGAGCCCCTTCGACAGAAACCACAGGCAGACCGGGATGCCGGTGTTGAGGAAGAGCTTCTCCGGCAAGGCGACGATGCAGTCGACGAGGTCGGCCTCGACGAGCCGCTGACGGATCTTGCCCTCGCCGGACTGCTTGGACGACAGCGACCCGTTGGCGAGCACGAACCCGGCCGTACCGGTCGGCGAGAGGTGATGGACGAAGTGCTGCACCCACGCGAAGTTAGCGTTGCCGGCCGGTGGCGTGCCGTACGCCCAGCGCGGGTCGTCGTGGAGCGCTTCGGAGAACCAGTCGTCCTTGTTGAACGGCGGGTTGGCGATCACGAAGTCGGGCGCAGGTCGGGGTGCTGGTCGCGGTGGAAGGAGTCGTCGGAGCGGTCGCCCAGGTCGGCGTCGATACCGCGGATGGCGAGGTTCATCCGGGCGAGCTTCCAGGTGGTGCCGACGAACTCCTGTCCGTAGATGGCCAGGTCGTCGCGACGTCCGCCGTGCGCGAGCACGAACTCCTCTGACTGCACGAACATCCCACCTGAGCCGCAGCACGGGTCGTACACCCGGCCGGCGTAGGGCTCAAGCATCTCGACGAGCAGCCGCACAACGCTGCGTGGGGTGTAGAACTCGCCGGCTCCGCGGCCCTCCTGCCCGGCGAACTTGCCGAGGAAGTACTCGTAGACCTTGCCGAGCACGTCGTCGGTGCCGTGGTCGACGTTCGTGAAGCCGATCGTGCCGATCATGTCGACAAGCTCCCCGAGCAGCCGCTTGTCGAGGTCAGGCCGGCCGAAGTTCTTGGGCAGCACACCTTTCAGGCTCGGGTTCTCGTACTCGATGAGGTCCATCGCCTCGTCGAGGTACTGGCCGATGCCGGGCTGCTTGGCGTTGTCGAGCAGGTGCTCCCACCGGGCGCGGGGCGGGACCCAGAAGACATTGTGGCTGGTGTACTCGTCGCGGGACTCCAGGATGCGCTCGCGGCGAGCCTCCGACGGGATGTGGTCGTCGGAGTCAGGGTCAGCGAGCGCGGTCTCGAGCTCGATGCGCCGTGCGGTGAAGGCATCCGAGACGTATTTGAGGAACACCAGGCCGAGCACGACGTGCTTGTACTCCGACGCCTCCAGGTTTCCGCGCAGCTTGTCGGCGGCGTCCCAGAGCGTCGCCTCCAGCGACTTCGCCGGCTTGCTGCTGGCCTTGCGTGCCCCTGCCACGTCCCTGCTCTCTGTCGCCCTGCGCGGGTTCCGAACCTACCGACCGGAGGCTGGGGCCCCGGTCCGCGCCGCGCTGGTGTCGGATCAGCCCTGTCGCCCAGGCAGCCCATCCCCCGCTACCGGCTGTGGGCCGACGGCCGGCGCTCCGGGCCTGGTGCAGTGACTCTCGGTGGCACGGACAGGAGATCGACGGCCGGCGCCGCGGAAGGCGGCTGTGCCTGCCGCCCTCCAGCGACCGCAAGGTGCTCGGCAGCGGCCCGGGCCGCGGCGGCCTGAGCAACTTGGCCTTGAGCCTGCCTCAGGCTGGCGACGGTGGCGGCCAGGGACTGCAGTTGGCCGAGCAGGGCCAGCACCTGGCGGGTCTCGCTGGGAAGCGTCCGTCGCACGGTGAGCAACGCGCCGGCGGCGCTGCGGACGCGATGCCCGGTGACGGTGGGCTGAGGCGCACGGCGACGAACCGGACGTGCTGCCTGCTCGTACAGGTCGGCAGCCTGGGTCACCTTGCCCGTGCGGTGGCGGGAGTCGGTTACGCGGGCTGCGACGGCAAACAGGTCCGCGCTCGCCCAAGCGGCGTCGGCAACGGCGGCTGGATCACCGCCGTGTGCCCGGATGTGTTCGGCGACGTGCTCCGCCGCCAGCTGGGCGTGCGCGAGGAGCCGGGCCCGTTCGAAAGCGCTGAGCGGAGACGCCCGCTTGCCTTCGCCCTGCCCCAGTCGCGGGTTCAGCCGTGGCGAGCTCGATGCCCATCGGTCCTGCAGCCTCGGCAGGCTGAGGTCGGGGGCGAGCTTCCCGCCCCCGAACCAGACGGGCTCTCCACCGGTGGCGAGCGCAACGGCGTAGCCGGTGACCTGGTCGGGGTCGCGCTGGCTGCGCCACTCCTTGACCAGGACACCGTCGCTGCCAAGCTGCGCGAAGAAGGTAGGGAGAGAGGTGGCGCCTGCTGCGGCTACCCGCACGCGGCGGCGCAGCACGTCTCGGTCCGGTCCGGCTGAGGGAGGCAGACCCTTCTCACGCCGCTGCACCTCGTCGGCACGGTGTCGCCGCTGCTCAGCGCGGGTGACCTCACGCGGACCGGTCCGATCTGCCGGGCTGGTCTGTCGTAGCCCGTACCGCTCCTCGACCGCCCGGCTGGCCTCGCGCGAGCGGTAGAAGTCGTTGCGCGGCCAGACGCGCTTCCCGTCCTGCCGGGCGAGGGTCGCGACGACGTGAACGTGGTTGTCAGCGTGTCGGACTGCGACCCAGCGCACAGCCTCCTCGTCGCCCCGCGAGGCGAGCCCGATGCGGTCGACGTACTCGGCGGCGACATCGGCCCACTGCTCGTCCGAGAGACACCGGTCCTCATCAGCCGCGGAGATGGCCAGGTGGTAGACCGGCCGGGCCGCCTGCCAGTCCTCGCGCTGCAGGCCTGCGGCGAGCAGCGGGGCGTTCAGCGCGGCCGCCAGTAGGCGTAGGTCCCGCCCGCCGCCGGTCGCTCGTGGCGGTTCGAGACCGTGGGCGCCGTCCCATGCAGCGATCAAGCGAGGTGCGGTGTGCGAGGCGGTGAGGCCGTGCTCGCCAGCCAGGCCTTCGCGAAACAGGTAGCCGAGCAGCCGTCGTACATCACTGCCACGCTTACAGACCTTGCCGATCATGAGGTCAGCCCATCTTGCGCCCAACGCGCTGGGTCGCCGCATCGGCGCTCAGGACAGCGCGGTGGGCGCCCACAACGGCGCGGGACAACCAGACCGGCGTCTCACCGGTGCTGTGCATGAGGACGACGGCCTGGTTGACGTTGACGGCGTACCGCCGGATCGCAGCACGCAGGCTCAACAGCTCGGCCAGTAACTCGCGGTCCACCGACTGCGTCGGCGTCGGACCCTGCCCGGCCGCCGCGAGCCCGGCGCCGGCCAGGAAGCCGCTCGGGGTCAGCCGGGCCCGGTCTGCAGCGGCGGCAAGCGCTGCGTACTCCTGCTCGTCGTAGCGCGCTTTCACCACCCGGGTGCGCGCCGGAAACCGGTGCCGGCGGTGCCGCAACCCTCTGTCGCCGTCCTCACCGGTCGGACTGTCGCCCTGCCCCTGGTCGTCGGGGTGCTCCGGCTGGTCTGAGTCCACCGATGATCTCCTCCCGAAGGTGCCCGTCACCTCTGGTAAGTGCGCTGGGGAGGGGGTCTGTGACATCGGAGGGCCGACTTTCGCGCCTCGCTGAAGCTCCTATAGCTTGTCAAGGGGTTGGACTGCTTGGAGTGTGGTCGGGTCGTTGAGGGCGGCGTAGACCTCGCGGGCGACGTATCGCTTGAGGCACCGCATGATCTCGGGCTTGCTCATGCC
>JAABUY010004068.1_pt1 | contig 15586 bp, 26 predicted proteins | sample 5560271 | NCBI WGS metagenome assembly JAABUY01 (sample SAMN10711886, study PRJNA513374) | rock metagenome | isolation source: Antarctica rocks | place: Antarctica: Victoria Land, University Valley
TAACAGCAAAACATGCTGTGCGGAGGGTGAGGCGGCTTGCATATATGCCCCATAACTTCAGCAATGTGTTTGCATGACCTGCAGGTGAACCAAAAGAACAGGCAAACATATCTTGCAGGCTGCAATTCACTACACTCACTCTGAGCGACAAGGACACGCAAACACGCTGCAGAATGAATGAGAAAGTGTGTGCGTGCGGGGTGGGGACAGTGCCAGCGCGAGCGCCGAGTCCATCCTAGCCAGCCAGGCTCCCAGCCCTTCAGCGCCAAAGCCGCGTCAGTGCCAGGCACCTGTCGCCCGCGCGGAGGTTGGCCGGCAGCGCGGGCGCGGCCGACGCGAGATTGAAGTGGCGCGCGCCCAGGTCCAGCGGGATGCGGCCCTGCTCGCGCCACGCCGCGTCCAGCACCAGCAGCGCCTTCTGCTGGCCGGCCTCGCTGCGCGACACTGCGCCGGCCGCACACCCCCTGCCTTGTACAGACGCTGTGCCAGCCTGACGGCTTCATCGCGCGGTCGCGTGAGACCAGAAGCACGCTATGTAACTACTGCACAGCCTTCTATCCAACCCAGCTGGCCTTGTCAAGAGGAGCAACAGCGCTTTGCGACCTGCGAGGTGTCTGTGCCGCATGTTCAGAGCAAGATGTGACAAGTAGTAGCGTATCATGGCCAGGGGCCATGCGGCATGCAGCTAGAAACGGACTTTCGGTACATGGTGCAGGTCATCGGGGGGCACTCGGAGATGCCCGGGTCAGCCTGCCAGGGCCGGCCTGTCCGCCGCAGCGCCGGCAAACAGAAGCAGGCCTCCGGCCGGCACCTTCGTAGGGGCTGCCGACATACTGCACGCGCGTGGCGCCCACCACATGCGGCTTGTGGTAGTGGCCCAGGTACGTCGGGACGCCCCCCGGGAACACGTCCGGGGGCAGCCCCTCGCGCGCCTGGAACGTCTCGTTCACAAACGCGCCCAGCTGCCGCACGGGACCAGCAGTGTCAGCATTGGCACAGCCGGACTGATGCACTGCAAGCACTGGCATATTTATTTATTTGCACTTGTGGGTGGGGTGGCTTTGGCACCCCTAAGTGCTTCTGCACGAACACTACGCAGTCAATCTTCTTGCACAGGTGCGTGGTGTGTGAGGGCTGCGGCAAGCTGACATGCATGTTGGCTGACGGTCACAGTAGGCAGCAGGCGCTCCACACCTCACTCCATGCCTGAGTAGTACCCAAGGAGTTGAATGTGATGCACCTGCAGCACTGTGGTCTGGCATCCTGCATGCCAGACGCCCTCAGCCACCAACCCCACACTATCCCGTTGGCCCTGACCGGAGGTCGCACCACATCTGCGTGCCCGAACACGGCGTTGACGGGCCCGCAGGCGCGCAGGCAGGCCTTCAGGTCCGCCGCGTCGCGCCGGAAGGGCAGCCACAGCGCGCCCAGGAACAGCGTGGGCCGGTCAAAGATGTGCACGGCCGGGCACGCCTCCGCGATCGGCGTCAGGCCGTGCTCCAAGCCGCTCAACGTGACCTACGAGTCTCCAACTGTCTCAAGTCATATGGTGCATAGTAAAGTTTGGGTGAAGAGCTTGCGAGAGCAGGATCGTGAGCTTTATGCGGCCTGCAACATGTCAGATGATGCCCGCAGTAGCAGGCAGGTATGTGCCACTGGTGGCCTGCCCTGACAGCGAGTACTGAAAACGGTCCATGTTCATCAAGCAGTGTGCTCAGACGCTGGCATCTTGCGCGTGTTTTGAAGTCTGAAACGGGCAGTGACGATCAGCGCACGGGCAATGCTAGGCAGTGGGGAAGGGAGGGGTGCCGCACCTGGTCGTGGTTGCCGACGAGCATCAGCGTCGGCTGCGTCCACTCCCGGAACTGCTCCAGCACCGAGTTCAGGGCCACAACCGGCAGCGCGCCGCGCGCGTGCCAGAAGTCGCCTGGCACGCCCGCGACAGGCCCAGAGTCGAGGCCATGTGCATGCAGGGCAAGCTGGTGCAGACGCTGCAGAGTTGAGTGATTCGTGGACGCCGTGGCACACACTTTGGCGACCAAGGCGTCCAGCATACATGCATGCATGACCGCCAAGCACGCCAGCTCGTCAGATAATTGCAGCCTCTGGACATGGCTGTGCTTGCATGGGTGGGATGAATGCAGCCCGCACCAAGGAAAATGACTCCGGCGTCTTGCGCGGCCGCTTCCTCGCGCACTCGCTGCAGCACTTGGCAGCACGTCTCCAAAGTCCTCAGGCTCACGTGCAGGTCGGAAAACACCAGCCTGCAACGCAAGGAAGTTCTGCGGCCAGGTCGCACTCCAGTAGCGCCAGCAAGAGAGCGCGTGGTTAATTAAATGAATGATGCGATGCTGCAATAAACAAGGCATAGCTTGTATGCACAGATACAGCAACCCGCCACTTGCGTCACTGCGCGGCCCGACATCCTTTGCCAGCGAAGTGGCCGTCCTAGGACCGTGTGACAAGTAGCACCGGACTGCAACGGTTTTTTTTTGGGCCGCACCAGCGCTTGACGGCGCGCCAGTCTGTTGCAGAGGTCCGCGGCACGCCGCAGTGTAAGTCGGGAGCCAGCTTAGGCCCAGGTACCTCCAGCTTGGCCGCATCTTGTCCTGTGGCATCGTGCAAGACACCGGACTCCTTCACCCTCCTCTTCCTTGGCGCACGTGCAGAGCGCACAGGCTGCGTGGTCGCCGCTGCAGTGCCTTCTGCAACTTCAGAGGCTCTGACGAGCTCGCTCCCGGCGCTGCTAACCGCGTGGCAATTGGTGCACCGCACGAACCGCGGTGGTTGGAGCCTGAAAGCCCGCAGGCTCAGCAGCGGAGGCAGCAGCGGGTGCAGAGTGAGCATCCGCACGCGTGCCAGGGCGCAGATGTGCTGCATATGCAGACTTGGGGCAGGGCGCTTTGCCGCCTGCGACTGTGAGTGAACTTGCACGTCAAGTGCAAGACACAGCCAAGACACATTGCCTCCGAGATTATGAGTATGTTTAATCAGACTGCAAAATACACGGGTCTGATGAGCCCGTGCATGCACTCTTTTAAAGAGTGCATGCATGCCTGAAGACTGTAACCTCGCACTTGGCGTTCTACGTAATTTAGTGCTACGTAACGTATTCATCTGCGAGCGCGTGAACTATCAAGTTGAATGCCTGAGCTTCAGTGGCTGTAACATATTGTCCTTGTAAGCATCGCTTACAGGCAGAACGTATGGATTGCAACCCTGATTAACGGCATCCCTGCCAGCAACAAGCACATAGAATACCTAGCAATGCTAAGCTCGCATCCGCCATCTCCACTCTCAACATTCAACAAGCCGAAGCACTGTATGACACATGTACCACTTCTTGTACTGTCCACACCTCCTGTGTCAAGCGGAGTCCAGGGTATGCTACTATGCCCCACAGCAAGAAGGGGCAGGGGGTCTGCCTACTGCGCAGCCCCCCCATCTCACTCGCAGTTCTATTGCGTCTGAACGCTCGCCGCCAGGCCCTCACTTGATACAGCTGCCATACCAGACATCAAAGAATATGCAGCAGCTCAGCGCGATCTCTATACTGCAGGGGCAGTGCTGGAGCAGCCACCATCTTGTCAGCAGCCACCCTATGCAGCGGCCCTATGATACATACCCTGTGCTGGTGCACCCCATGGCCAGCACAAAGTCAGGGATGGTTGCACAACACAGCCGCAGCGCCCGCACGACATGCGCCAGTGAAGAGAACATTGGCGGCCAGCAGCCCCGCTGCTGCTGCCATGCCTGCCACGCCAGCCGCCCAGACGAGCGCGCATCACAGGCCACTCAAACATCCGTTTGTACGCTGCCTACCAACCTAATCTGTATCATACGCTGTCCGCCCTGACAACCCACACATGCTGACAGCAACAGAGCGTCCAGGTCAGCTCCCCGTGTTTGCCATAGCGTGACATCTCTGGCTGCCACCTGTGTCTGGATTAGCAGCGCCTCCATTTGGATTGCCAGCGTGTGTGCTGGACATGGCCATCCAAGCCAGCGCAGCCTCCCAGGAGGAGGTCCAAGGTGGCATGGCTGCCCTGGGCCGCCCGCGGCCAGCTCCACGACGCCTGAACCTGAAGACTCAGCGAAAGCAGCGCGGCCGGCCTCAGGTCTGGATCACGGGGACCTCCCGGTTGAAGATCCAGGAGAACGCCGTGTCCACGGAGGCCTTGGACTTCAGGATGCGGTCGTTGCGGTCGGTCAGCTTGCGGAACTTGGCGAGCAGGCCGCAGACGTCCTCCTGCGCCTTCTGCGCCTCCGGCGTCAGGCCGGTGAGCTCCCGGATGCTCCAGTGGCGCATCAGGAACTCCATGATGTCCATGTAGTCCTGCGCGCCGCCGGCCGCGCGGCAGGGTCAGCAGACGAGCATGCCGAGCACACACAAGAGCATGCAGGCACTGCACCACGATCCACAATCACTGCCAAAGTGCACTTTAGGACACACCGCTTCCCTAATCTGAACCTCAACTGCAAAGATGACTTCAGCCATGCGCCCCTGCCGGCATCCCATGCTTGGAAAAGGCAGGGCAGCCCGGCAACGCACGTGGCTGGTGTATGTGCCGGTCATCTGCGCTACGGACGAGAAGTCCTTGAACAGCGAGCGGCCGGTGCGGCCCTGGTGCTCCAGGTCGTCCATGAGGTGCGCGGGCATCACAATCTGCTTGCGCATCATGTCCGCGAACGCGGTCATAGTGCCGCTCGGGTCCCTGCGGCGCGAGCCGGACGGACGTAAGTGTAATGCGGATAGTGCGCAAGCGCCGCCTCGTGCCATCCTGCCGTCACATGCAAAATAGCATGACTCTGCATGTAATGTGCACATCTTGAGCACGCCGCTTTAGCATCCTCTTGCAAGAACAGGGTTTGGACGCATGCAGCTGCAGCATACACGCAATAGTGCGCAGCGCACCGCTCGAAGAGTGCGTCCACGATCTTGATGTACGCCTTCTCATGCCGCGCCTCGTCGCCCGCAATTGCCGCGCAGATCTTCCCCAGCACCTTGTCGCCGTGCTGCGCTGCGTGCGCCGCCGTGTTCCCGTGGCTCACCTGCAACCCACCAGTAGGCCTGCCTCAGATCTTCCCAATACACCATGCCGAAAAGGTCTACAACAGTACCTGGACCTGGACGAGGCAGTACTTCACACTTTGATACAAAGATTGTACGCGAAGCGTGTGCAGCAGTCGCTGAGACTTGCACAGTAACATGCCACGGCATGCGTGCTTGCATGCATTGATAGCATCAGTTGCAAGACTGCGACGCACCTTGGTGGCACGCTCCTGGAAGGAGGTGTAAATGAAGCCCAGGTACGGGTTGTTCTCGGTTTTGGGGTCCATGCCGGACCCAATCAGCCGCTGGATGGTGTACTCAATGGCCTGCATGATGGGAATCCATGTCAGACCTGGCAGTACAGGGTTCCAGGACTGAGCGACCACGCACGATATGTCAGCAAGCACTGACATATCGTGCGTGGTCGCTCAGTCCTGGATGTCAGCAAGCACTGACATACACAAACCACGCATCACCAGCAAAGCTGTTCAACGCTGAACACACTTGGAACTCATCAGAAAAAAACATGCATGAACGTGCCCCAAAAAACCCGCTCCTGAGTCTGCAGAAGCCACGCCTGTTACAAGACCGCAGGTGCACGCAGTAGGCGCGCCTTCATGTTGACACGCCCAGTAAGGTAGCAGTACTTGTTCATGAGGTCTCCGTGCCGGTTCTCCTCGGCCGTCCACTGCCGGTTCCACCTGCGCCGGCGCACCAAGCTCACCCCTACTCACAAAGGAACGCCCCTTCTGCGCACCATTATTGTGCACGCTCCAGCCTTCATTAGAGCCCGCACGTACCACCTCTCACACACAGTCTCCTCACTGGCGGTCAGCACTCTAGCCGTCGCAGATCCTCAACAACAGACCACCCACAACAGACCACGAAAGTGCAGCCCATTCCCCTGAATAATAGAAAAGTGGCTATGCGCACACCCGAAACGAAGCCCTGCTGCACAAGCGCACAGCGCCAGCAGCCTCTGAGGAGAGCTCGGCAGGGTACCGGCCGCCACCGCACCTGCCCCAGGCCGTCTGCGCGGCGCCGGTCTGGTCGCGCACACCGTCCAGCGTGTTGAGCATTGCCATGTACGTTGGCAGCGCCTCCTCCGTGATCATGTCGCCCACCAGCACCACCAGGTAGTCGTCCGGCAGCGACGCCGCCCGCTTCTGCAGCTCCGCCACCTGAGCACGGCACGCCGGGACCTCACCCTCCACCCAGTCCGCCGCCCCTCATCCACCTGCAGCTCTGTGGCATTTGTGGCACATGCGCGGGCCTGCAGCACTCCTTGCGCTCCCTGTTAAGTCCAGCACTTGGCAGCAGGCAGGGCGGCGCGCCTCGTCTACAAAGTCCGGTGACGACGAGTCTGGCAGAAAGTCTGTGGGCTGCCAGCAGTCCTTGACATCCTTCAGGATTGGCAGCACTGTCCGCTCCACGTGGCTCTCCATCGAGTTGATCACGTCCAGCCGCTGCTCGGAGATGCTGTGCAGCACCTGCCCCGCAAACTTGTCTGGTTGCAACACCACACACCAGCAGACACTAGCAGGACGAAGTCTACGCTCGAAGCTATGCTCTACAGTACCCAAGCTGCGCCACTGCTCACGTGCTTATTTCGCGCGCACCTGGCCGTTAATGATGATAGGCCCTTGGCCCATCACCCCGTCCGGCTTGCTCTGCTTGCTCGACTTGCTTGGTGGCGCCTCCACAGCTGCGATGGCGCGTGGCGCGACTGCCAGAGACCGCGCGGCCCGAGCGTGAGGCTGCCGCGACGCCAGCGCGCCTGGGCAGGCGCTGTGCGGCGCCAGCGAGCCCGCCATCCTCATCTGCTGCACACGCGTCGTCAGGCTCGTGCTTGCGCAGACTCCCACGACAGCAAAGTGACTCGAAGGAGACGCACACGGCGACGGCGTGCCAAGCGCAGACGCACAGTGCACATGTGCCGAACACAAGCACAAGCGCCAGCGCACCGCGTGTAGCGGCAGGCAACTTCTGATACCTGCTCGCTCCCGCAAACCTGCCTGCGCAGCAGCGCAGGAGTGAAAACGCCACGCTCGCTGGCAGCCGCACACTCGTCGAGGAAGCTGCAGCACGCCAGCAAACAGCGCCCTGTCTGCAAGCGTGCGTGCGCCCAGCGCCCAACGCCTCTGACAAGTCAGCCAGTGGGGGACCTGTGTGACACAGGTTCCCCATGCAGCACCTAGCCCGCCCTCCAGCCAGCCTGTGCCTGAGTCAATATCTTGGCAAGAACGTGAGCAGTGTGGCAGCTGCCACCCACGGTAGTGCACCTCCCGAGAAGGAGGAACGACAGCCAGCACGATCGAGTAGCTGCAGCACGGCTACACCTTTGCTTCACGCGTTCAAGCACCGGCCTCCCTTGCACCACTTGGCACTCCGCCTCAGCATAGACTGCACGCAGCCAGGAGCTCAACAGCAAGCCTGGCACCAGCAACCAGGTCGCACCTGGGTGTGTTTGCGTCTGCTTCCTCTGCAAACTCTTCCGCAATCTCTCTTGCGCTCCTCTGTCTCCGCTTGCCGCTCCACCGAATGGACCGATGGACGGCCTTTCCTTCTCGAGGGTTTTATAGCCCTAGCAGCTACCTGATTGGCTAGACAAGACACCAGTGCAAGAGTTACATCAGAACAACATCAGATCGTTCCTGCGCTCCATGGCACGACGCTCTATCAGGGGTCGCACTGCACATGAGCTAGAGTTTCCCAGGCACTTCATGCATTGCAAAGTTCATATAGCGGCTCAGGCAGACCAACATGTTTGCGTGCAAGTCGCAGGAAGTTCATGTGTCAAGACCCCGCATGCGCCGGCACTCAGCATTACCATTCTGGAACCCCCAGCAGAGCTACGTAATTATTCTGCCCTACAAAGGCACATGCAGGCAGGCAGTCGCCTCAGCACGTCACGCAGCATCAGCAGGAGCGGCCCAAGCTGCGCACTAGCTGCTGCGCGCCGCAAGCAGCTCACTCGCCTTGGCAGACACCAGGTCCCAGGCCGCATCCACGTGGCGGGCCTGCGTCGCCGCGCGTCCTCGTGCTCATGTCATGCGGCGCTCACAAGATCGCACAATCTAGCTTTGCCTACCACGCCCACACGGCCAGGCACCTCACGCGAAGCTCGCCCGCACCCACGCCGGGCCCGCCGCGCGCACCTGCGTCTGCGCGCCGCTGACGGCGAAGCGCAGCGTGTACGCGCCGCTCAGGTCCGTGTGCGACAGGAACGCGCGCCCCGTGCAGTTCACCGACTCCAGCAGCGCCGCGTTCTCGTCGCGCGAGGCGCCCTGCGCGGCGGACAGCGGCCTCGCCTGCATGCTCCAGAGGCAAAGCAAAGATGAAGACTTCTCCTGGATAGACAGAGAGGAGAGAGAGTATGCACGGAGGGGAGTCTGCTTCCTCGACAGCGCACGGTGATAGAGATGACCCCCACGCCACCAGCGAAGCTAAATGAGGAATTCCTACCGTGCCCTTCGTCAAGACAACAGTGTCGCTGTGGAAAAGCAAGCCCTCCGGTTTGACCCCTCTACACCCACGGGCTCTGTTGAAATGGGGCGAACGACTGGGCGGTCTGTACAGGCTCGCCCCTGTGCAGCCTGCTATGGCAGGAGGATTGCATCAAGGGCGGGCGCCGCGCCTTTAGCCGGAAACATACGAGCGCGAAACGCGGCGGCGCAGCCAGCTCGAAGCGGCTGTCGGCGCGCACGCGGCCCTCCACCACGGCCGCCAGCGCCAGGTGGTGGCGCAGGTAGCCCTGCAGGCTGGCGCGGCCGTACGTGCGCAGCACGAACCACAGCTTGAGCGCGCGGAAGCGCCGCCCCAGCGGCACCTGCCAGTCCTGCGCGCCGGCGCGGCAGCACTACTGAGACCCTAACCCCTGCAGCGCGCCAGCCAAATTTTAGCGAAGCGCCCAGCAGCCAGCCCGGTGATAACCAGGCGGCCCCGAGCGCGCGTCAGTGCAGGCACGCGCACGCAGCGCGGCCAGCCCCAGCGAGGCCCTCAGCGCCCGGTGGTGCGGGCGCGTGGTGGGCGCGTGGTGGGGCGCGTGGTGGGCGCGTGGTGGGGCGCGTGGTGGGCGCGTGGTGGGCGCGTGGTGGGCGCGTGGTGGGGCGCGTGATGGGCGGGCGCGCGCCTTGTAGTCCAGCGCGTTGCCCTTGGCGCGCAGGAAGTGCGGCGTCAGCGACAGCGCCGCCTTCAGCGGCTCCGCGTCGCGCACCCACATGCAGCTGCAGTCAAAGTTCACGAGCAGCCACCTGCGCGTGCGAGTGCACTTCATTGCCCCAGAGAGGGAGGGACAGAGAGTGAGCAATGTGCCACAGATTGGAGGCAACCATGGACATTGACTGCCAGCTTGCGGTAGACAGTCAGGCTGTGCCCCTGGTGATCAACAGGGCATGCCCTCAGAGCGCCTACACGCATGCACACCCTGCAGGCCAGGCGCTGCCTCGCAGGAGGATGTGCAACAGCAGGCAGTGCTTTTGCACACGAATGCAGTGAGAGAATGCAGAGGCGCGCTGGACTGCAGCTTGCGCGTGCCAGAGCGCGCGCACTTGTGGCAGTTGGTGTCAAACGAGTCCGCCAGCTCCAGGCCGTCCAGGCCGGCGCGCTGCTCGGGCAGCAGCGCGGCCACGCCCGCGTAGGCGGCGTCCACATGCATCCTGCGCGGTTCGCCCAGAAAGCTCGCTTCAGTGCGCCAGCGTGTGCGTCCCTCGTCACGACGGGCGTGCCGCCGCGCGTCTCGCTTCACAAACGCAGCCTCGCTTTTGCACAAAGCCTGTGTGCCGCGTCCTTCCCACCCGCAACACGCTCTGCTCACTGTGGCCAGCCATGCAAGTCCTCTTGCATGGCTGGCTATAGCCATGCATGTATCTGCAGGTCCCGCGCCCGCGCCGCCAGCTTTGAGGAGCGAGGCGCGCGCCACATGCCGTGCCGCGCCGCCAGCTCGCCCAGCGGCCGCAGCGGGTCGACCGCGCAGGAGGACGTCGTGCCGAACGTGGCCACCAGGTAGAACGGGATGAGCCCGGCCGCGACATCAGATTCCACGGCGGCCTCCAGGTCGGCCGGGTCCAGCGCCCAGTCGCGCTCGGCGCGCGCGGGCAGCAGGCGCACGTGCGGCGTGCCCGACACCATGCACGCCTTCTGCATGCAGCTGTGCGTCTGCGCGGGCGCGCCGCGCCGTGAGCGCGGCTGCTGCAACCGTCGCCGCGCTTCCAGGCTCAACGGGGCATAAGCCATCCCACTCTATGCGCACATCAACCACGCACTGATGCTCCAGCCCTCTCTCATGCGCCTGTGGCGCCAGCAATGCCGGCGCAGGACGTCCTGGGCGGGCTGGCAGGCAGTGCCCCGGTGGCCAGAGCGCGCGCCCGGCAAAGCCCGCAGACAGGCGCAAACCGGCGCGCCGGCCGGCCGGCCGGGCTCACCGCCCCGCGCTCGCTGCCTGTAACGTGCGACTCCTGTGTCCTGACCAGACGGTGGACGACTGTGTGATGCAGGGTTCAGGGATAGGGTTTAGGGCAGCGCGCGCCTGGTCGGACGCGTAGGCGACCAGGCGCAGCGCATCCGCGGCGGGCCGGCCGGCCAGCGCGCGCGCGCGCGCCGCCAGCAGCGCCACCAGGTTGGCCTCGCTCGCCGTGCCCTGGATCACGCCGCCGCCGCGCCCGCGCGCGCCGCCCGGCCCGACCGCCAGGAAGGCGGGTGGCAGGCCCAGCAGCTTGCCGAGCCAGTCCAGGACGATCTACGGCGCGGCGGGCCGGCCGGTCAGGCGCCCTGCGCATATCCCTGCGCCGCGGCCGCGACCGGGCAGGCCGTGTGGGCGGGAGTGACGGCGGTACCCGCGCATGGTATGCCTTGGCCTGCACTGTCAGGGCGACGAGGCCATGGTACACGCAGCAGATCCCATGGGCGTATGCATGGCTGCATGCAGATGGTGCAGCATGGGAAGCAAAGGTGGAGTGCTGCTTAGTGCGCCACCGCACCCAGCCCCTTGTTGCAGACTGCGTGCCCAGAGCAGTGACCCAAAAAAAGTGGCAAAGCGGGCTCACGGCGCGAGCCGGGATGCAAACCGCACAGTTTCCAGCTCCGTCGACGCGGGCGACGTAATCCAGCTGAAGCCGATCGTGTTCAGCGCGCCTGCGGCGCTGCATGGCTTGCACACGTGCACGTGCGGTGCAGCCCATGCGGCCAGCGCATGCAGGGCAGTGACATGGATCGCACACATGCGATGCAGCCCATGCGGTCAGCACATGCAGCACAGTGCGGGGGCGCAGAGGGTGCGAGGCTGGGCGCGCGCTGCAGAGCATCTCTCCCAGGAGGCCTGGCGGGCTGGAGTTTGCAGAGAAGTACGCAAAGAAGCTGGGCGACTGCCAGTGCGTGATGCCTGCCGCCGGCACGAGCCCGGGTCGTCGAGCTCGACAGCGGTGTGACCCGAGAGCCTCGCTGCTTGAAGGCAGGCGCTGGAGGTAAGAAGCGCGGGGCCGGCAGGACGCCCTGCAACAAGCACGCTGAGGCAGGAGCACAGCACACCGGGCAATATCTTGCTCTCCACATCGCTCAGGATGTCGTCAAAGCTCTCGCCCTCCTGCGGCGCCGCGTCCGGCAGGAGCGGGCGCAGGTAGCCAGGCTCTACCTCTGATCGCACTGGCCGCGTATGCACAGTCTCGTAATAGTCGCATATCATATCGATCATATCCTTGCCCCGCCGCCGGAACTGCGTGCACGCGTTCGTGGTGAGGGGCCGCTCTCAGGTGCGCTGCGCGGGACTGCACTGTTGACTGCACTGTGTTATTTGCACTGCTTGGCCCGCTTGATGGCTTCTGCATATTATTAGTGCTGTGGCAGCCTAGCTTTGCAGCGCCATCTACGTAGACGCACAGAAGTAGATGCAGGGCGCGCCTCTTCGATTGTCATCGGGTGCAGAAAGTCTGGCACAGGACCATCGCGTGAGCTGGCGTCAACGCCATGCGGGGCGATGCCAGGCGGCAGGCTAGCATCGGTGCTGCAAGCGCCGTTGGCGTGGGCCGCCATACAGGGCACTGCTTAGACGCGCGGACACACCACAGTGTCTTCCAGGCGTTGCGTAGCTCGTTGCTGTTGAGTCAATGTTCGCGCCTATTCCAGTGTGCCAGGGTGTGTTGTGACCCTCACCCCGAACGGCTGCTCGAGAGCAGGAGGGAGGTGGACGTAGCAGACTGGCTGAGTGTTCGCTTGATCCTGCAAATCTGCAGCAAACATGCAAAGTGTTGGGAGGGCGCTGGCGCGGGGTGCGCGTCGGAGCAGTCGCTCGGTGCGCACTTTTTCGTGAATTGCTCTGGCGCTGCTGCTTGCAGACTGCTCTTGTCAGGGATGTTCGTCTTGTTGTAGCCCTTGCAGCAGCCAGAGAGCGAAACAACCAGGCGGCGGCGGCAGCATGCGCAATGGTCATTTCTTCAAGCGACCAAACGCGCGCAGGCGCTGGCGCAGCTGCAGGCCACGCGCGGCTATGCCGTCAAGGAGGTCCGCTTCGGTGTGGACTGTCGCTCCGCGGTGCTGGCCGGCGTGGACAAGCTGGCCGATGCGGTGCAAGTGACGCTGGGGCCCAAGGTGCGACCTTGGCCTGGACGCGCCTGCTTGCAAGACGTTGTCGAGTGTACGCGCGTTGCCTTGTTGCAGAGCAGCAACACAGGCGCGCTCAGCGTGCTGGTGGCGCTACTGCGGTTTCTGCGCTCCATGTTCCACACATCTGCGCCTGTTCAGTGCGTACGCTGTGAGTATCGAGTGCAAGACGTACAGTTCTTGTCCTTCGCTGGCGCCTGGCAGTCACCGGCGGACGCGCGTGCGCAGGGCCGCAACGTGGTCATCGAGCAGGCGTATGGCGGCCCGAAAATCACCAAGGACGGCGTGACGGTGGCCAAGGCGATCGAGTTCAAAGACCACTTCCAGAACGTCGGCGCGGCGCTGGTCAAGCAGGTCGCGTCGGCGACCAACGATGTGGCCGGCGACGGTGCGCGCCCGGCGGCCCTGTCGCGGGAGCGCGCGTGGGGCGCCTGCGCAAGCTGCCTGATGCATCAGGCACCAGAGCGCACTGTGTTGCTTCTGATGGTACATGTTTCTTGCACGTGCATTACTGCTGAGTGCGCTGCATATGACATTTGCGTCTGCTTAGCTGTGCTTCAAGCACTGTCTGCAAGTTGTGCGCGGTATCGTAGGCATGCATGTGACACTCACTCGTGAACAGCACTCTCTGCTGTAGGCACAGCCATCCCTGCTCTGTCATGTTTGCCGTCATAGACACGTCCATGTGCTGGGGATGCTTGCGGCCGCCTCGCTCAAAGACAGCATGCCGCCGGGCGAAACCATCGTCAGCGCGCCTTGGGCCACCGAGTGTCTCACCGCCTCGTGCGGCAGGCACGACGACCGCGACGGTGCTGACGCGCGCGATTCTGGGCGAGGGCTGCAAGTCAGTTGCGGCCGGCATGAACCCCATGGACCTGCGGCGCGGCATCAACCTGGCGGTGGAGCATGTGGTCGACGACTTGAAGCGCCGCGCCAAGATGATCTCCACCACCGGCGAGATCGCGCAGGCGCGCCTGCTGGGCGGTCGCAGGACGCGCAGGATAGGCTGGCGGCAAGCGGCAGCTGCGTGTGACGCACCGCCGGAGCGACGGCGGCAGTCCTTGCAGTCGTCTCTGTCAGGCTGGGCAAGTCGTTATGCATGTGGTTGCAGTGGTCTCTGAGGGGCAAGGTGTCGCTGAGGAGCGAGAGGCGGCTGCGTGTGGCACATGAGCGGCAAGACTGGCCAGGGCTTGTTTAGACGGATGGCATGCCAGCTTGCCACAACAAGCTGGCTGCGTGCTGCATGTGCAAGCCGTAGCCGCGGCCGTGACCGGCATGGCGGCGCGGCTGCGCAGGTGGGCACCATCAGCGCGAACGGCGAGACAGAGATTGGCGAGCTGATCGCGCGCGCCATGGAGCGCGTGGGCAAGGAGGGCGTCATCACCGTCGCCGATGGCAAGACGCTGGAGAACGAGCTCGAGGCGCGCCCCGGCCGCTGGCCACGCCGGCTCCTGCCGCGGAGCATGCTCAGTCAGCACACAAGCATAGAAAGTTGTAAGCGTCGGACCCAGTCGCGGCGTCCGTGAGGAGCACATGAGTACCAGGCATATAGGGCAAGGCGTGCATGCAGCTGGGCTGCGAGTGTGCGCGCGCGCTGGACAGCGCGCCGGCGGGCGCAGGAGGGAGGGAGGGCGGGCCGCCGCGCCAAGCCCTGGGCGCGCGCGCAGGTCGTGGAGGGCATGAGATCCGACTGCGGCTACATCTCGCCCCACTTTGAATCTGACTTATACACCATTGCAGGTCGAGCTGGATGGGCCGCGCTGAGCCGTACTGGGCGTGCGCGCAGGTCGTGGAGGGCATGAAGTTTGACCGCGGCTACATCTCGCCCTACTTTGTGACCGACCCGAAGACCATGAAAGCCGAGCTGGACGACCCCTTCATTCTCATCGCCGAGAAGAAGATCTCCTCGTGCGGCGCCCGCCCCCGCCCCCTCCTGCTGACCGCATGTGCGGGCGGGTTGTCATGCGAGTGTCTAGCTTGTGACTTTCTGCATGCATTAGTTGCGTGGCCAAACCTGTCTGGATGGTGTCCTGAAGCATACAGGCTGCTTGGAACCCTGAGTGCATAGGATGTTGGGAACTTGAGCGCAAAGGTAGTAGGAGTTAGAGCGCAGGAGCTTCGGGCTGAGTGCGTTGCCGAAGATGCCTGATTGGAGCCAGGACCGGGCGCGCAGGCTGGGCCCGCTGCTGCCCATCCTGGAGGCGGTGATCAAGACGCAGCGGCCGCTGCTGATCATCGCGGAGGACGTGGAGAGCGAGGCGCTCGCGACGCTGATCGTGAACAAGCTGCGCGGCGGCGTCAAGCTGGCCGCCGTGAAGGCGCCCGGCTTCGGCGACAACCGCAAGTCCAACCTGCAGGACATCGCCACGCTCACCGGCGGCACGGTGCGCGCGGCCATGTGGCGGGGAGCCAAGGACGGGTCGCCTGCACCATGCAGGAGAGCGGTGAGCTTTTTGGGAGCGGCGCCTGGGTGGGCTGCTGGGCGCCTCGACCTGGGTTAGGTCTTGCACTGAAACGCACTGAACAGCAGCGGCGTCAAACAGCTGCATGCCCAGTTTGGGCATGCAGTCGGTTGCTGCGAACGTCAACGCGGATGCTTTGCAGCTAGGAGCTACAGCTGTGAGGCTGCCCAGGGCGGCGGCCGACGTGTCGGGGGTCTGGCTGGCCGGCGGCCCGGGCTGCGCCGACGCGCGCGCGCGCATGCGCAGGTGGTGAGCGAGGGCGCGGGCCTGGCGCTGGACAAGCTGGACATCAACGCGCTGGGCCGCGCCAAGAAGGTGACCATCAGCAAGGACGACACGATCGTGCTGGATGGCGCGGGCGAGAAGGCCGCGATCGCGGAGCGCTGCGACCAGCTGCGCGAGTCCATCGACGCGAGCCAGTCCGACTACGACCGCGAGAAGCTGCAGGCGCGCCGCCCGCGCGCCGCGCCCCTGTTTC
>JAABUY010004072.1_pt1 | contig 15565 bp, 27 predicted proteins | sample 5560271 | NCBI WGS metagenome assembly JAABUY01 (sample SAMN10711886, study PRJNA513374) | rock metagenome | isolation source: Antarctica rocks | place: Antarctica: Victoria Land, University Valley
TGGTGGCCCAGCTGGCGCAGGCCGCCGGCGTGCCCGCAAGCAGCGTCTCGATCGCGCCGCCGCCCGACCCCGGCGCGCCGCTGGCCGCCCGGGTCAGCTTCCCCTCGGGCGCGGCCGGCCTGGACGCGGCGCTGCGCCTCGCGCGCGCTCTGCACCTACGCACCGCCGCGCCGCCCGCCGCCCAGGGCCTGGCCGCGTGCAACGCCAGCGCGATCCGCGTGCGCGTCCTCGACGCCCTGGCGCCAGAGGCGCGTCCTGCACACCAGCCCTGCACCCGCGCTCGGGCGCGCCGCTGCCGGGCCCCCGCCGCCCGCTGTGCGCCTGACTGGGGACGCGGTCGGGGGCGCAGGCAGGCCCTTTCTGCCCCCAGGCGCGCCTGCGCCGCGCCTGCCGCGGTCGCCGCGTCGCTGCGCCGCGCAAACAATGCAACGCAGACATTTGGCGGCATACCCCGTGGGGCAGAGGAGACCTGCTCGTGCATGCACCGACGCACATGCTCAGGGCATCCTGACCTAATTCCTTGACTGGCCAATCGCAGGTGCCCCGCAGGCTCTCCGCACCGTGTGGAGGGTGACGCCTGTCAATATCGCAGCGCTGGCTGCGTCCGTGTTCATTCCGATCGTTGTCTGTGCCTTTCTGTTCCAGCGCCCGCGCGGCCGGGGGCGGGGCCGCGGCGGGGCAAGCGGCGCACAGGGGCGGCGCGGCGTCAGGAAGGTTAGGCTGTAGTCCTGCCGGCGGTGTGGGCCTGTGAAAACTTTCACCTCTAGCTACCTCTTCACCTGCTCCCCGCCAGGCGACCTCGGATCTATCCGGACATGCCGGCTGTCTTCTGGGTTCCAACATACTACCCTACTGCACCTACCGCACTGCGGTGAAGCGCACATAACGCGCGACATATGCCGGTGCGCAAGTATGTCAGCGCTGGATACCGGCGGGTCACGCCATTGTGCGGGCTGTTGGCAAGTGAGCACAAGAGAGGTGAGTGGCAATTGATGCACAAGATGACAGGACGCCGTGCAGGCCGGCCCTGCATAGCTCAGCGATAGTGCGTCCTGCTGTGCGTCCCAGAGCACTGCCAGTGAGTAAGGCGGAGAACTGCTGGTACCTGGCACATCAGCAGGCCCGCCAACGAGCAACGAGCAGCTATCGCGAGAATGCATCCCCATGGATCATTGAGCGAGATTAGAATCAGTTTGAACCTGTAGAAAACCAGTCTGGTTTTCTTTGTAGAGCTGTCCCCCTCCTATTTGCAACGACAAGGTCTCTCTTACGTATAGCAAAGCGCGCACAGTGTTTTGAGCTCCAACTTGTAGCGCTCAAGTGCACTGGAGTAGCTTTGCGCTATGGCGCTGCCATGGGGTGTGCCGGCGGATGTGAGCAGCGCGGAAAATGACCCTGTGCGCGAAAGAACCGAGCTGGCTGCGCAGCTCGGTGTCGAAAGCGGCACACGAATAGAGGTATGGTGGCGTGCGCACTATGCATTTTTGCTCAGGCACATTTGTCTTTGTTGCCTGCGCGCTGCAGCGTGTGTATAGAGTTGTCAATATCTGAAGTGTGTCTGCCTAACCTCGAGCCTGGAGTGGTGTCTGCAACTTTTGGTGCATTGATGCGGCGCAGGTGAGGTGGGTGCTCAGCGACGACGACGGCGACGAGGTGTCGGTGCGTTCTGCACGCGGCCTTGCAGCACACAAATTCCCAGCAGCTAGCGGCTGTCGTCCGTGCGCCATCTCTTTGCAAGCGCTTTTAGCAGGTCTGCACCAAGCACCCCACCCTCTGCGGAGGTTGTGCTGCCCTGCCCGGCTGCCGCGCTGCATAAATTTTGGTCAGGAGCGGCCGGGTGCGCCTTCTTGGTGTGCGGTATGCGCGCTCGACAGCACCAAGCCTGACCCCCAGACCGATACACCGGTGCACCTCCTCCAGGTATGGTGGGGCGCGTCTGTGCTGGATCCGCGCGAGGCGGACGGCACGTGGCGCATCCAGTATGATGAACGCGAGGGCTTTGACGCGGAGGACGCGCATGTGGACTTTTTGACCAAAAGCGCGCCCTGGGCGTTGGTTATGCACCTTGCAGAGTCGGCATGCCAGCTGATGCCCTTGTATCAGCTGGACACTGCAGCCCAGTGGGCGCTTCAGGAGATCTGAATGATGTGCGATATAGGCAAACCAGCACAATGCCTGGGCACCCGCTTGACACTCCTGTGCAGGGGCAGGCCCTGCTGATGGGCCTGCGCTTCTGGTTGTGTCCACCCTGACGACTTCAGCTGCGAGTGAGCCGCATGCCAGGTGTATGACACTCCCGAACGATGCGCGGCTGGCAGCGTCTGTGGTGCAGAGGCGGCGAGTGCCTGCGCGCTCCCTCTGGTGGCTTGCAGGCGCCGCGCGGGGCCGCCGGCAAGCAGCCTGACCCGACCGACCGTCGACGGCGCAGGCGCGCTCAAGGACGTCGGCAGCGCGGACATCCTGCGCTGGCGGCGGGAGGGCTGCGCGGCGGACGCGGCGGACGCGGACGAGGGCGAGGAAACTGTCAGCCTGGTGCGCCCATACCCTGACCCTACCACTCGTCAGCGCCGGCCGCTCTCCAGCGGTGCGCGCTGCTCCAGGAGACGTGCTGCGCGCACCCTCTGGCGCCTCGCCGTCGTGCGGCAGCGCGAGCGGCTCAGCGCCTGTGAGCCCCGCACGTGCTGTCAGCGTGTCAGCGGCCCTGCTGCGCCGTGTGCAGCAGCGCTCGGCAGTCCGTGCCCTGGCAGTTCAGCACGAGCAGCTCTGCGCTGAGCTGGCAGCCTGGCGCGCCAGCACGTTGCAGCGCCACCCGCCCGGCCCCTCGGCTGGGCCGCGACAGCAGTCGGTGTGCGCTGACGCGGGCGCATGGCTGCGCAGGCTGAGCTGAGCGCGGAGCAGGACGCCCTGGACAGGCGCGCCCGCTCCCGGACCTCGCCGGAGCCCTGCGGTGGCTGCCAGCCGCGCGTGTCACGGTGGCATCAGGGAGGGAGCGAGTGGCGCGCCGGCAGGAACCTGTTGCCCATGCTTGCGCCCGAGCTTGTGTTGCCTTTGCTTCTGCTGGCGTGGGGCGCGGGGCTTGCGCGCCCTCGAGCCTGCGCAGCAGGGCCGCCCACTGCGCGCTGACCGCGGCCGTGCGGGGGCAGGGCCGTCGGGCCACTGGACGGGCACGCAGCGGCCGCCCTTGCAGCGATGCCTGCCGCGCGGGTGCGCCCGCAGCGCGCCACAGTCAAGCACCCACAGCGTGCTGCCCTAGATGATGAGAAGGCTTGAGGGGGGTAGGGTATACGGGATATGCAAACCCTAACCCTACCCTATCACCGCGCAGGCCGCAGCGCTGGCGGCGGGCATGCGCGACTTCACCGACCACGTGCTGGCGTCGCTGCGCCGCAAGGCGCCCGGCGCGACCGTGACCGAGCAGGACGTGCGCGCCATGCTCAGCGACTTCCACGGCCGCGCCGGCTGACGCGCCCCCCGACAGAGCGATCTCCACCGCCGTGCCTGCTGGCGCGCCCCCGGACAGCGGCTGCCTACACCTCCGTTAGAAGGCGCCTTGTACACTGCCGGAAAGCAGGCGCGGCGGCCGGAGGGGCCCGCCAGTTGTATGTATACTCACTCCTGTGCCGGTGCGGGCAGCGCTGCATGGACCGGGTAGAGTGTCAGCGACGTCCCGTCCCGTCAAGTCAAAGAGGCTGAGCATGCCTGTGCTCCGCTGCCTGGTGTTCTGGGCTGCTCCCTGCCTGGTTGTGGCAGAAGTTCTGCCGCATAACAGTGATCGTCCATCAATGTCTTTATATGCGGGGACACAGATGCACCAGTCCTGCAACCAAGTGACGCACACCGCATGCGTACAAAAGCACACCGCAGCGCCCAAGGACACATACTATAATCAGGAATACAGACAGACGGTAGCTGTATACTTACTTCTCTCAGGGCGACAGGGCAACGTGAGCACTTCAACGCCACACACAGGCCTCAACGAATGGACACCACTTGTACGCTGCCATAGCGTCGCTATGAGCCAGCAGACGCTGCCTTGCCTTGCTCCCACAGGCGAGCTGAGGGGTTGGCACACGGGCGCTTGCATGGCTGCAGGCACTCTTCATGGCAAGCAGGAGGGCAACATGGGCTTATATTTCCCCATGACGGACCTATGATGACCTCGCACACACATCGTGCGCCCGACATGCAGTTGAGCGCGTGCGCTGCATCATCACATTGCTATGACACAGGACATGCGCATAAGACATGGCAGGGCCAGCATCCGTGTCACGCGGCATCAGCAGCGCAGCGTGCGGAGCGGCAGTGGTCGCTGCACAAAACTGCTTTCCGCGCAGCATGATCAGAACGCCTGGGTCAGAAAGCCCACCGCAAGGGCGGCGAGCAGCGCGGAGCGCTGAGCGCCCGCAGCAGAGCGCGCGCTGACGTCCCTCATGTCGCGAGACAAGCAGCCGGCAGACCCACTTGTGCTACAGGGCAGCATGCAGCGCAAGGTGTGGGGCCGCGCTCGGCAGCCACCTCGCCGCGCAGTGCGATGTATAGCCCAGGGCGCGCTACGCGCGCGCGCCTCCCCGCACACCCGTGGAGGCAGCATCCCTGGGCCTACTGCAGCGCGCCCAGCAGCACGGCGTGCGCGGCCGCGACGGCGGCCACGTCGCCGCGCACCGCCGCGCGCACCTCGGCCTCCAGCAGCGCCGCGTGGTACGCGCCGCCCGCGTTCCAGAACGCCTCTGGGTCGGCCGGCGGCGCGCCCGCCGCGTATTCGCTCAGCAGTGCGTACCACTGCGCGCGCGCAGCACCAGGGTCGCCGCCCGCCGACCTGCAGGCCTGCAAGCGGGATGCGGCTGAGCATGCAGGCATCCGGCAGCGCGGCATGGCCCCGGCAGCGCCGCATCGCATGCCGCCTGCACTTTCGCGAGCTGGTGTGATTAGGTGTTGGGGCAGGGCGCTTGTGCCGAGCTTGTGGTAGGGTGCCGGGGTTCGCACCGCAGGGAACAGCGGCGCCGGCGGCTTGCCATCGCCGTAGCCGTCGCCGGGCTCCGGGCCGCCGCCGCCGCGGCGCGCGTCGGCGTCGCGCGCCGGCGGCGCGGCCGACGCGGCCGCGAGCGCTCGAAACCCCACCTCAGACCCTAGGCCCGCCTCCGGCGCTGGCACGGACCGCGCCTCGTCGCCGCGCGCCGCCGCCTCAGCGCCGTCACGCGGTGACTCGCCGCGGCTGCGGCCGCCGGCGCGACGGCCGCGGCCGCGCCCGCGGCCGCGGCCGGCGGGACTCCCGGCGGGGCTGCCCAGGGGGCTCACGGGGGCGCTGCGCACGCCCGCGGCCGCCTCCGCCAGCTGCACGGCGTGCACGCCTGGGCTCAGCATGACGCGAGTGTGCGTGAATAAGATGTGGCGAGTACAGCTGTGCTACACAGAGAGCACGGACAGGGCTGGCAGCGAGCGCAGCATGTGCTAGTCAGTGCTCTGCAGAGTGCCGGGCTTGGCCCACTCTGTGTCGAGCATGTGCGGGCACCTTGCACATGCCAGGCTCTGTCTCCCTGCTTTGCACGCAGCCGACTGCACCCGTTGCATTCCTTGCATTTCGTTGTATAGATGCAGCTGGAAAGAACAGGGTCTCAGAGGAAATAGCCACGTGCACATGCGGTGCCGGGCGGCAAGGTCAGGGGCTGCCATCCGGGGCGGAGCACCTCCGCCAGCCCCGAGCGGCTGCGCATCGGCCCGTCCCAGTGCCCGTGGTCGCCCGGCCGCTCGGCGGCGAGCGCCGATGCCGCCCAGGCCGGCCCCGCCTGCGCGTGAAGGCGCTCCGCCCGCCGCTCGCCGCGCCTGCCGCCGCGGCGCGCGTGCCAGTGCGCTCTGCCCATGCGGGTGAGCATGGACGGGAGCGCCCCGCAGGTGCACACGCAGCACTGCCCTCAGGCCTGTCCTTGCCTGGAGCACCCGCGCGCTGCTGCATCTCAGCGAAGGCCACGCGCTCGTCGCGTCTGTATGTAGCAGCTGCGCCCCGCACTGCCGCACGTATGCCCTAGTCCTGTGTTTACCCTGCCCAACCCAAATCCCCCACAATCCTGTATCTCTACCCTGCGGCAGATGCCCGACGCTGCATGTACTGGGATGCATCCCCTTGGGCCATGCAGACACCGCGCGGCAGCGCGCCCGGCAAGGCAGCCCAACGAGCCGCTCAGAGGCCCGGGGCGGCGGCCGCACCCGGCGGCGAGCAGCCGGCTGGCGGGCGCGTCCTGCGAGGCGCGGCCCCCGGGCCCCGCGCGGCCACCGCGCCAGCGGCCCCTGCCGCGCCCGCGCCCGCGCCCGCGCACGCTCCCAGCCAGCGGGCTCTGCACCAGCGCCACACAGCTTAGCACCAGCTCGACAGCCAGTGCTCCTACGCATCCTTGCGCTGCGCATCAGCCCGCAGCGCAGCCTGGCTGAAGGCGTGCTGCCCTGCACAGCGCGGGCGCCGCAGCACTTTGCGCATGCGCAGCAACCGAGGGATTGCCACCCAGCCTGCAGAGGGAGGCGCGCATGCGGCAGCGCGCGCAGAGGCGCGCACCGCATCGCCCGCGCTGCCGCCGCCGCCCGCGGACGCAATTGCCGCCTGGCTCCTCCCGCGCCCACGCGCGCGGCCCCGCCCGCGGCCCCGCCCGCGCCCGCTGCCCGCCGCGGCCGCGGCCGCGCCCGGCGCCCCTGCCTCGCCGCCGCCAGAGCTCGCGCTGGTCGCCGCATCTGAGGCGGCAGACGCCTCGCCCTCCGGCGCGCCTCGCGCGGGCGGCGCCGCGCTTTCGCGGCCGCGGCCCCGGCCCGCGCCGCGCGCAGCCGCCGCCCGGCCGCGGCCGCGGCGCCCGCGGCCGCGTTCCCCCTGGCCCCGCACCGCGGCGCCAGGGCTGGGATCCGCCTCGCGGCTCGCGCCCGCCAGGGTGCCTGGCGCGGAACGGCCGCCGCGGCTGCCGCGGCCGCCGCGGCCGCGGCCTCTGCCGCGGCTACGGCCTGGCTCAGCCGCGGCCTCATCAGTCGCGCTAGGCTCAGGGTCAGGTCTCCCCGGCGCAGACGCGGCCCCGCGCTCGCCCACGAGCGGCGCTGCGGTCGGACTTGCCTCTGGTGCCGCGCCGTGCCCGCCGTGCCCAGGCCCGCGCGGGCTGCCGGGGGCGGGGGCAAACCCGGGCGAGCCAGGGCCCCGCCCGGACAGCCGCTTGGCCGCGGCCGCCAGCACCAGCGCCGCGGCGCGCGCGCGGTCCGGGCTGGGCGCGCCCGCCGAGCCCAACGGCGCCAGGCCCCGCGGCGTGGACTCCAGGCTCGCGCTCGGCGCCTTGGGCTTGGGCCCGGGCTTCTTTGCAGGCACGCCTGCCTTGGTCTGCGGCCCATGCGTTGGTCAGCTGGGGCGTGTCTGAGAAAACATTATCGTCACGGTACCTTCTGCAGGGAGGAGGCGTCTTCCGCAGTCTGTGCACGGTCCGTGCACAAGCAATACAACCTGCAGCGTGTCACCACGACCAGCAGAGAGCGGGGACACTCCACTGTGCACCAGCGCATAGCGCCTCTTGCAAACGGGCGGGCCGCACCAGGCGCACGCCGGCAGGGTGCGGCCCCGCGCCCTGATCCGCCCACACAAACGGCGGCCCGCCGTCGCCGCGCGGCCGCTTGCCCCCGGACAGCGGCGGCCCGAGCGCCTTGACCTCGCGCTTGAGCGGCCGCGGCAGGGTCCCGTTTGGCGCTGGCCGCAACCCTAATGCTGCCACTCCGGCCGCCCCGCCAGCGAGGCATGCGCCAGCCTGCGCCAGCGGCACGGCCTGCGCCGGCAGCGGCGGCGCGGGGCTCGCCTGCCCATGCTGCGGCGGCGGCGGGCGGCAGCCCGCGGCCGCGGGCGCGGCCGCGGCGACTCCGTTGGCGCCGCCGCCGAACCAGGGCACGGCCAGCCAGGGCAGCCGGCGCGGCTGCAGGGGGCTCTTGCGCGACGTGCGGTCCGGCGAGCGCAGGCTCGCCTGGGCGCCACCAGTCGTCACTCACGATGACTGATGTTGCCTTGTACAGAGCAAGATGGGATGGAATATAAGAAGTGATCACATAATAATGTTAACACAACACAAGACACCCTCAACACCAAAATAATCAGCAGTTTGCAGTTCTGGCAAGTAATTCAAACAATGAATGCGCAGGCTTGCCTGTGCGCCGTGGGGTGCGGTTGCCGCTGCGGCAGTGCCTGCAGCCGCATCGGACGGCCCTGCATCTGACGCTGCTGCAGGCAGGGCGCGGACAGGCGCTGGCAGGCTCGCCGGCCAGGCGGCCGCAGCTGCCGGCACCGCCCCCACCCTCGCACCCGCTGGCGTGCCTCCGGCAGGAGCTGGCACCGCCAGCGTGAAGCTGGCGGGCCATACATGCCCTCCTGGACTCCAGGGTTTACGTGCCGCGGCCGCGGCCGCGGCCTGCTGTGCGGGCGCGCCCGCAGGTGCGCCAGCCGCTGCGCCGCTGGACAGCCAAGCCGCGGCCAGCCCGCCGAGGGGGTTGTGCGCTGCGGCGGCGCCCGACCGCCCGGGCAGCGCCGCGGCCGCTCCCGCTGCCAGGCCGCCAGGGCCAGGCGCGGCGGCCACGACTGGCCGGGCGGGCGGTGGCGAAGCAGCGGGTCGGCTCGGCGGCAGCGCCGCTGCGTCCCCGGGCTCGCGCGCCAGCGCGGTGAGGGACGCGCGCTTGCGCTGCGGCGTCAGGCTTGCGCGGGGGCTGGAGCTGAGTGCGCGTTTGGCGCCGATGGCTGGGCGCGCGGGCGAGGTGGCGAGCGCAGGGGGCAGCTGCCGAACTGGCGTCACTGCTGGGCTGCGTCCTTCGGCCTGCTTGTTCAGGCCAGGCTGCTGTCCAACCAGTGACGGCAGGAGTGACGCAAACGCATCCTGTGGGGCAGTGGCGCTGCGTGGCGTCCCCAGTGCTGGCCCTGCAAGCGCAACTGCACATTAAACAGAGATTATAAAGGTGGGCTGCGCACTGGGTGTTTAACATAGCCAGAAATGCTGTAATATATCCTGCATAGAGGCTTTGGTGTTGCATGGGCCAAACATCTGGATTAACAGCAACAAGCGCTTGCAGCAATTCAGTGTGGCAGTTTGTGCGTCAAATGAAGCTGTCGAACCCTGGGTGCAGGCACGCGCCTGGACTTTCAGCAGGTGCCTGTACATGCTGCTCGCCGAGCTTGTCCATGCGACTGCGCTTTCAGCAGATTCAACTAGACACTAAGCCTTGCAGGATGGTCAGCACCATAGCGAGGCAGGTTGGCTCTGCATATGTAAGTGGTCATTACGCTGCAGGTCGGAGCCTGGAGAGAGTGCATAACGTCTTCCGAAGTGCTGGTGAAGCAAATAAACGCAGATTCATTTATTCGGCATTTGCTGCCACCCACACGCTCACCCTGCCTCAGACATGCTTCACAGCAACGCACCGCCTGCGCTGCGAGGTAGCAGCTGCAGAGTGTGCAAATGTGTTCCTGAAGTGACCCAAGACAGCTCGAAGCAGGGCTTGGCTGCGCGCGGTTGGTGGCGTTCGTGATCACTCCAAGCTGTCACTGGGACAAGAGCATCAGGCGGCGTCAATGACTATATAAAGATAAAGAAGCAGTGCTTGACACGCCGTGCAACTGGCACTACAGGTGCGAAGCATATGCTTCAAGTTGCCTTGGTCTTGCTTGCCAGAAAAGCACATCAACTGATGAGGCCAGCCTCTGCTGTGCAGGAGTCTGTTCTGCGACAATGCCTGGCCCAACCACTGCGGCCCGCTTGTCTGAGGAACACGCGCAGCTGCTGAACGGCAATGCAGATCTGCTTGACGCCAAGGTGCGCTCGCTGTCCGTCGGATGGAGGGAGCTTGGCGGTGCTGGTTCGCCCTGTGTATGCTGCGACATACTTTAGACATATAAAAAAACATCTGCCCGCCACTGAGAAGCAGGGCGTTGGCACAGGCAGTCAAGCTGGTCGAGGACTTGCTGGAGCTGGACCAGGCACATGTCTTCAGCAGCTGGCCTCCACCAGGCGCGCCAGTCGTGCCTTGTCACGCTGCTGCTTCCGTCCAGGGGTGGCAACATACTTTTTTTGCGAGTGGCAATTTTCAGGGGAACTCTGTGTCGAGCGCATGCTCTGTGTCAACATGATATGAATCATTACGCATCACAGTTTCTGCCAGAGCATTTCTGCATGCTACGATTGATCAACAAAGCTATTTATAGTTGATACAAAACTGGCGCATGTGGCAGGGCAAGCTGATGCGGACAAGCGGCGAGTCCTGGAGCAGCTGACGCACCTGGATGCAAATTACAACGGGGGCTTGGCAGCTTACATCACTAATGCCAAGCGTCTGCTTGATGACTCACGCACAGGCGCATACACTTCCAGCAACACTAATTCGCAGCATGACCGTGGCAGAGATGCATGCACATAGGTCTACCACTTATGGGAACAGACCATCACTACCTAACGGCAACAGTGCATAGCGTGCTCTGTTGCTAGTCAACATGCACACATTTTGAGTGATCCGCTAAAACTAATACCGGCAATTCTGCTTCCTAGTCCGCAGCAACGTCCGAGCTCCATCGCCAGAGATGCATTGCCTTGAGTTCTGCCGCAAGCTTGTGTGCGGGCAGATGTTGGTCATGAACAAGATGATGAGAAGGCCTGTCGCCGCGCAGGCAAGAATGCGTTCGAGGGGTACGTGCCATCGGTGCCCGAGGGCGAGCGCCTGGACTTTGGCGGGTCGGAGTTCCGGGAGTATGAGCGCTCGGGCGCGGCTGAGGCTGGACACGCGGCGTTTGTGCTGGTTGCCGGCGGCTTGGGAGAGCGCCTGGGCTACTCCGGCATCAAGCTGTCGCTGCCAGCCGACCTCGCGCGCGGTGCCTGCTTTCTGCAGGTGCGCAAATCAGTTTCAGAACACAGGCAAGGAGCTAGGATGCAGGCGCTTCCTTCGCAGTGCCTAGGTAGGCATAGAAGAAGCTGTGAGAGTGCCGTGCTTTCATTACATACAAGCATTTCAATGGTTGTGGTTGAATGAGTCGTCCAAGCTGGTATGCATGCTGACAGTCTGAGCCAGGCCTGCCGTGCTCATGCAAGCTTCAGCCGCATCTTCCCATGTGTGATACACCAGGATCAATAACTGAAATTTATCAACTCTGCTGCTGCCTGGCAGCTTTATGTGGAGTCCATCCTGGCGCTGCAAGCGCGCGCGGCGCCGGACACGCGGCTGCCGCTGGCCATCATGACGTCAGGCGACACGCACGAGCGAACCGAGGCGCTGCTGCGCGACAACGCCAACTTTGGCATGGCGCCCGGCCAGGTCACGCTGCTGAAGCAGGAGAAGGCGCGCTGCTCTCTGTGTCAGCCTTGGGTGCTGTGCTCACCCGCGCGTCGAGTTTGAAAGTCCCAAGGCAACTGCTCTTAGGTGTGCTGTCTTACAATGGGTCCCTGTGTGGTCTGCAGGTGGCATGCCTGGCCGACGGCGCGGCGCACCTGGCGCTGGAGAAGGGAGACGCGTTTGCGCTGCAGACCAAGCCGCACGGACACGGCGACGTGCACTCCCTGCTGCACACCAGCGGCCTGCTGCGCCGCTGGGTCGCCGGCGGCACGCGCTGGGTGTGCTTCTTCCAGGACACCAATGCGCTCGTCTTCCGCGCCCTGCCGGCTGCCCTAGGTGCGAACTCCTACCTGTTGTGCCTGCCTGTTGTAAGCTGGCTCGCACCGTGCTGCTTCGCTCTGTGCTGACGGCGGACTTGCATCATGTCGCTGTAAACAATGTGTTTGCCATACGAACAGATATCCCACACAGTATCAAGACTCTGAGAACATTCGTACTCCTCTTCAGCTCGCGCGCTGCTTGGCACAACAAGGCCAATGAGAGCACAAGTAGCTGCTACGGAGCATGATGCCACCAAGCATCCGCGCAACAGACTGGCTGCACGCGCACGCGCAGGCGTGAGCGCGCGGCACGAATACGACATGAACAGCCTGGCGGTGCCGCGGAAGGCCAAGGAGGCCATCGGCGGCATCGCGGCGCTACGGCGCCCCGACGGCACCGCGCTGACGATCAATGTTGAGTACAACCTGCTCGACCCGCTGCTGCGCGCCAACGGGTACCCTGACGGCGACGTCAACGATGCGAGCGGCTGGTCGCCCTTCCCGGGTTTGCCCGCCCAGCACAGGATGTGCTGTGCCCTGCGCATGCGATCCGATCCAGCGGCGCGGGGCCTATTCCGCATGCACACCCGCAAGAACCTGGGTCATGCCTGAAAACCCTGAGCACTTGTAATGGGGCCGTATATTGAGCTGCAGCTGACATCATGTCAGCTTTGCTGATTGAAGCTCAGCACGGCATGCAGGCAACATCAATCAGCTGGTATTAAAGGCTGAGAGCTACGCGGAGGCGCTGGAGCGCACCGGCGGGGTCATCGCTGAGTTTGTCAACCCCAAGGTGACAATTCCTACAATGACTGTCAGCCCCATACATGTCTTGTCGGAGGAGCAATGGATGGATGGATGGATGGATAATGCACACACTTATGTGCTAGGAGGCCAGCATACAGGTCCCCTGACCATGCAGCATGTGCAGTGATTTAGCAAGAGATGTAGCTAAGCAGCTTGCTGAGCGTGTTGAGGAGTGGCATGCAGCGCCCTGCCTATGCGCGCGTTACTACTTTGGTCACCTGCAGTGGCTGTCGGCCATCGACCAGTACGTCAGGGAGCTGCAGCGGCCGCAATTGTAGCGTCTGGCGTGGGCCGGCAGTATGCGGACGCGACCAAGACGGCCTTCAAGTCGGCCACGCGCCTGGAGTGCATGATGCAGGACTTCCCGTACGAGCTGCCGCCCGGCTCGCGCGTAGGCTTCACCACCATCAACCAGGTGCGCATCTGCGCGCTATATGCGCAGTCCATGGGTTGGTCGAGCAAGGCGCGTGCCAGGCTCAGCTCAGCGAGGAGCGGCTGGACAGTCACCCTGCCTGTGCAAGAGCACAGCACGCGCACAAGCACACTCATCAATGCTGGCGGGCATGTCGCATCGTGCAGTGCCAGGCTCGTTGTGCAGGCCGTGTCCCCAGACCACATCAGTTCCTTGTCCGCAGACAGGCGCATGAAGACCCGCTACGTTACCCTGCGTGCCTGCCTCCTGTCGCAGAAGAGAACATGACAGTGGTATGGACGCGCCGCACATTGCAGGTCTGGGCGGCCTACTCGCCGGTGAAGAACTCGCCGGCGGACGCGCGGGCAAAGGTGGCCGCCGGCAACCCGTCGCACTCTGCCACGGCCGGCGAGCTGGACATCTACCAGGCCAACTGCCGGTGCGAAGCGGCAACCAAAGTCACAAACACATGCAGCGGTAGGCCAGCACATTTGGTGCACCAAGTTGAATGTCTGAGATGCATGTACTGCCGCACAACAGCTGCGTTGGTAAGTACTCTCACCTGTGCGCGGAGGTGTGCACGCTCACCTGATCCCACCTTGGCAACGAGACAGCCACACGATCCAACCGAGCATTGCAGGCGCCTGAGTGCTCCTTGTTGTGCGGTGGCGCGCAGGACGCTGCAACAGCTGGGCGCCAACGTGGCGGGCCCCACGCCGCGCGAGTTCAACGGGCTGCAGATCGACCTCTGGCCGCGCGTCTCGTGGTCGCCGCTGTTTGCCCTCACCTGGGACGACGTGGAGGCGCGGCCCGGCTGGACCGCCTCACAGAGCCCGAATCGCGCGCTTTCGAGGGATGTCGAAGCATTCGCGCAACAAGTTAGTCATGCATGCAGGCGCATGTACACCACCTCTTGGAACGACAGTGTGTTGTCACAGTGTGTTACATAAACACCCAGCAAACACACCCTGGTGAAAAGCATAGGGCGTGTGTGGGTTGGGAGGACGGCAGTCCAATGGGCAGGCCTGGCCTGCAGGCCAAGGTCAACGCGGCGCGCGTGCGCATCGCGGCGGAAGCAGCGCTGGTCGTCAACGGCGCGGGCGTGCGCCTGGAAGCGCTGGACCTGGACGGGGCGCTGGTCATCACAGCCTGTGCGGGTGCGCCTGGGTCGGGGTGCTGGTACATGAAGGGATGCGCATGTAAATACCATCACTTGCTGGTGCTGGGTGTTGCTGGTGTAGCTGGCAGCGTAACAGGTGCGCAGAAAAAACTGCAGGGCATAGGCTAGGCCAGGTGGGCAGGAAGCCCAATCCACTATGTGTATTGCTATTCACGCACAAGATGTGAGCGGCGCGCTGTAATTGAAAGTGCTGCGACCAGACCCGGCTGGGGTGTTGGGCGGGCAGCGTATAGTGCTGGTGTGCTGGCAGCATGAGCCTGCGCTCGCTGCATGCCGCTGTGTTTGTCATTCGCCTGGAGCCCCCGACGGATGGTCTTTGGTCGATGACAGGAGAGATCATTTTGCTGGTCATCTTGTTGGACTACTGTGGACTGGCACTGTGATGCTGACATGTGGCTGCATGACAGTGAGCTACCCCACCCCGCGCTGTGCCGCTCTACTTCACACATGCATTGCTGGCTGTAAGCGGCGCGCGCTGCGCCGGGCCAGGCGCGCACCTGACCATGGACGGGCTCGCGCTGCGGAACGCCGGGTGGAAGTGGCAGGCGCTCAACCCTGCCAAGCCCATGACGGAGGAGCAGGCCATCAGGCGCGCTCCGCCGCCGCGCACCATGCCGCGCTCAGCCAGCCCTGGTTTTGTCGTGCGGTTGCAGCTGGCAGCCAGGCTGCTTTCAGGCGCCTGCGAGGTGTTGCATGCCCCTGCTACATGGTGCACCCATGTCTGCATGTCCGTGTCTGTGCCGCGCGATGGTTTGCTCACGACGGCCCTGGAGACCATCAACCTACCGCGATGTAGGTGAATGGGCAGGGGACGATTGCACCTGTGCACGCATGCCATCTGGACGTAAGCCTGCTTGCCTGGGAGCTGGCATCAGCTTCAACGCATGCACATGTGCTGCAGGGGGTTTCTGGTGTGCCGGCGCGAGACGCTTCAGCTGCAGTACGATCGGGAGGGCAAGTACGTGTACCCTGAGCCGGCCGAGGCCGCCAGCAGCAACGGCAGTGCAGCTGCCAAGGAGTTGGCTGCTGCTTAACACGCGATGGGTGGGTCTCTTGCAGTCCAGTTTCGGACTCCTATTGGGCCTACGAATGACGGGTGTGTATAGCTGGGACATCCCGCCTGTTGCGGAGCGTTAGCCTGGGTATATGCACATATAGTCAGGAGCTGCACATGCATATTTAGAAGTGCTCGGACCTGCACGAGGAGGCAAACTTCAATATGCGGTATTCCGTGGCATGCAACCCATGGACGTTGGGAGCCGTGCGGGTCCACACCCCAGTGGTGCTTGTGCTGTGCATAAATCCTGTTGTGATATACACTCCTGGGACCAATAAATAGCAATGCAGCTTTCCTAGGTAGTATATAAATGGAAAGACGGTTTATTTCCTATCGAGGAACTTGCATTTGAATTTGCATGATTTGCCAATACGCTCCGACAGGTGGTCCGCCGGACAACATGTTCCCTGGACAACATGTTCCAGTCGGAAGCTCGTTTGCCCAACTCGGCCCCACTCGGCCGTGCTGTTTCAGAGGCG
>JAABUY010004074.1_pt1 | contig 15562 bp, 21 predicted proteins | sample 5560271 | NCBI WGS metagenome assembly JAABUY01 (sample SAMN10711886, study PRJNA513374) | rock metagenome | isolation source: Antarctica rocks | place: Antarctica: Victoria Land, University Valley
CACACAGCATATGATGAGCACAGGATCAATCAAGCAGTACCATGTAAGCTGTCAGGTCTACTGCTCACATAGGCTGACATCTTGGAAGCTGCGTGTGTGCATCATGTTCTTGTGTTTCAGTACAAAGGACTGCCAAGGTGCCATTCACAAAGCGTAAATTCAATCAAGCCATGTGAGTTGTGTTGGCGGCAAAGCCAAGCCACAGCTCACCTGATCATGTCTTCAATGAAGCCAATGGCCTTGGCGGCTCTGGACCCTAGAGGGCCGGCTGAGATGGTGTTCACACGCACCTTGAACTTCCTGCCGGCCTCATAGGCTAGCACTCGGGTGTCGGACTCCAGTGCTGCCTTGGCACTGCTCATGCCTCCACCGTACCCTGCATCATGACAGGAAGATGGTAAAGGCAAAAAACAGCCTGATAGGAAGCCTAGGAAATCTTCCTGTCACATGTCACCTAGGTGATCCTCCTATCATCTTCCTAGGTGACCGGAAGATGCCTATCACCTACAGGATGATGGTAAAGGCAAAGAGAGGCTTTTTGCAAGCCCCCTCCCTGTTACAAGTGTAGTGTCAGCGGGACATGCTTTCTGCCATGAGCTGACGCTGAGCTATAGTCTCATGAAGCACAGGCTAACCAACAGTCAGGCTTGAAAACACAGATCATGCCCCGCAGTATAAAACAGCTTGAAGGAGCCAGCGCATGTGGAGTTTGTGCATGATGCACATGATGCTAGGCGCTTGTGGCCATATACACTGTCAGCACGTGCTTGTCTGATAGCTGTTGAAAGTGGGTGTCGGCCAACCTGGAATGATTCGCTCTGAGGCAATGTATGTGAGGGAGATTGCAGCACCGCCCTCGTTCATCAAAGGACCAAAGCGTTGCACCATGGACACGTACGAGTAGGAAGATGCGCTCAAAGCTGCCAAGTAACCCTGGGATACACAGCGACACATCATGCGCAATTGACCGATTCAACACACAGTAATGCTGCAAAACATTCTGGTACATTCTGGTTTACGACTCAGGATTGCATCTGTGGTGTTGCTCAGAATGATAGTCTGCAAAAATATGGAAAGGTACATTTAGCAAGATGCTGCCACCGTCAAATTTGCAACCTGAAATAGCCACCGCAGCGTAGGGACTGCCGTGTACATGACACAGCCAGCAGCAACAATGTGACACTCACCCTGCGTGATGTTTCTAGCAATGGCTTGGTGACCTCAGGGCCATTGGCAAGGCTGTGCACCAGGATGTCAATTTTGCCAAAGTCCTCTTTGACATGCTCTGCAACCTCTGAGACTGTGAACCCCTTTCCAGCTGCTGCAGCATATCTTTTATTGTTTGCAACCTAAATCACACAACACAACATGTCATGGGCACATTTGGGGCGCACGTGGCGTTATGATCATGTCAAACTGATGCACAATGTTTGTTGGTAGCCTATAGCTTTCCCTATACACCTGCATGTCGCAGGAGCAAGCAATGGTCACCGGGCACAACAGATACGGCCAACACTCAGTGCCTGCTAGGTCACTTTGATTTTCAAGAATGCAGATGGCCTGCACGACAATGTATGTCAAATGTTGGGAGGTGCTCACATCTTCTGGCACATCTTCTGGTGTGTCGTAGACCGCATCCATGGGATATACATTGCTGAACTCCATCATACCACCATTTGATAGCTTTCTGTTGGCATCAAATTTGCCCCTTCTCAAACTGCTCTCAAAGATGGAGAGAGCAGGCACCTGAGAGTAAGGTAGTGAGTCAAGATGCAACGAGTACCCAATGCAGCATGCTTATGCATGCTGAAGCCACTGCTGTCTAACTGTTACAGGAAGTGCATTGCTCACCCAGACACCAAGTGAAATTTCTGCACCTGCTTCTGCCAAAGCTTTGGCAATTGCCCAGCCAAAGCCCTGCAATGTACGGTGGACAGTCACGGAACTATGAACAAGCGAAAGCAAGTTTCAGGCCAACTGAGCATGCCTGATCGTCTGCAACGCCAGCAATGAACGCCTTCTTTCCTGCAAAAGAATGTTCAGACGAATGAGTCGCTGTATCGTTGCTGGCAAACTTGATGCTTGCAGGTTCGCAACTCTGCGCTTACCAGTCAGGTTTATTGACAAACCAGATGGTGCAGGGCTGGCACCGTTGCCGCTTTCTGCTCTGGTGACCGCATTGTGACGCCTAGAGGTGCTCACATGCCTGTGCAATGCGCTCGAGCCTGCGATGTGTTGGCTCACACGCTGGGAACTGCTCAGGTGAGCAGCTTGTCTAGGTCGCATGCTGGAGCTTTTGCAAATCTGCGACGCGAGACATTGCGCGCGTGAGAAGGTCTGAGTGTTCATTGTGCAGGTAGGTTTAATGCGTGCGCAGGCTCGTTTTTGCTGATTGGCGTGCTTGACAGGCGACTTCTATATGCAACGGCGATCTACCTGCAGCAACAGATGTTCGGCTTGCGTCGCGACCGTCAGCGTCTCTCGTTACGAATCGAGCATGTGATGATGAGGGCGCCCTAGCTAGGGCTGAGCAAGAGACTGCACGTCAAATTAAAAGCAGCTCACACAGAAGCTTCACAGGTGTGGGTTTTCTAGGTGAAGCAGAGTAAATGTCTACATTTCAAAATGTAATCCACAACAAAGGTGAACTGTGTGCATATATACCTAAAGGCAACAACACCAATGTGAAGTCAATAAATATGCCTTTCCCATAGCAGGGAGGACCGGATCATACAGGCTAGCAGCCTTGACTCCATTGGTCAGCGTTTGACCAGATAGCAAGGCAAACTTTCTAGAGATGTTGGCATCCTCCAAAGCTGTAGAGCTGACTGGTGGATCTGCGTCAGAGCTGAGTTCTGCTTGGGGCACACTAGCAATGGCGCTGGCATCAAGGAACTGGTACAGAGTTTTCGAATTTAAAAGCGGTGTTCTCTCTGCGGGCTGTGAACATGTGCTGGAAAGCACAATGTATGGCTGGGGGCACACCAGTGCTGGCCTCAGCAACTGCTGTGTATGTGGAGGCTGGGGAGACACGCTGGCTAGCACAATAAATGGCAGGGGGCACACCAGCAGTGGCCTCGGCCGCTGCCTTGTCTGTGCCAGCATCAATTTCACCAGTGAGAACCTTGACCCAGCCTGCAACAATAGCACACTGCAAAGCTAAGAAGCAGCAGCTGCTTCATCATGAGCACATCCATAGACACCATGATACAGGACATGCAAACTTGACAATGCAGTAAAGGCAGTAAGTCTGGGTTCAACAGCCAAGCACTCCTTTCATGAGTTTGTGCAGTATACCAGCATGCAATGAACTAACCATTCCTTTCAAGGCTTTGTACAGATTGCCAGCATGTGGTGAGCCAACCATGAAAAACACGCAAATGTAAACACGACTTACTTCCATGCACACTAGACTTGGCAAGATGTCCAATGTTCCAGCTGGTCCTTGGTTTGCCTGGGCTCTGTCTGTGACACTCCCAGTCTGCCTGGCCCTTTCTGAGAGGAGAGTTTGACCCACATGGAACAGGCGCAATGAGGGAACATGCCTTTGCTGCCCTTTGGTGCTGTAGCCATGCTCAACATCCTGAGTATGAGGTGCACCGGAGTCAATATTGACATGCTAGGTGGTTGATCGAGTGAGGACAGGCGCAGCAACTGGTGCTGGTGAGCTGGCTGTATGTTACAGCCTCAGCTTTGTCCAGATTACTCATCAGCTGCTGTGCTGAATGATGCAGAAGAGCTTGGCTGATGTCATAGCCTTGGCTTGTTTCAGCTTTCTGAGAAGCTGCTGTGCTTGATAATGCAGAAGAGCCCAGCCAATGTATGGCCTTGGCTGGTTCAGCTTCTTGAGGCGACTGCTGCATTGGGGGATGCACACAGTTGCTTTGTGAAAGCAGCCTGGGGTGATGCTCAGCGTTTGATTCCTGGCAGATGCAATGAGGTCTGCCTGCTGTGCAGCGTCCTCCCTCATGGAAATGTACTCAAGCCCGAGCATTGCTGCCAATGCCCAGCTTGGACTTCACAGCTGTGAAAAGCTGAAGTCTCTTTGATCCAGGGCTGAGAGGGTCTGTCTGACCTTTCACACCTGACCTGGCATTTGCCGTTTGCTGCTGAGCTTCTAAGTTTGCTGCCTCTACTTGGGTCTGGACAGGCTGCTGGCTGTGTGCAGCAGGCGCAGCTTTGCTGGTGCCATCAGCTGCATTGCTCCTGAAGCATGTGAGATCTGCAGGCTCACCTGTGCTGTCACTGTCAGTCTGCTGATGAAGCCTGGCTGGTGTCTGCTCCAGGGGCCGCTGGGGGGCAGCTGGGGCTTGTGCCTGCATGCTATGCAGCTGTGCTGTCTGAGGCCGCTTACCAAAGAGCCCTCTACAAGGATGCAGCCTGAAGGGTATCAAGCTGGCACAGCCACATCTGACAGGAGCGCTATCAGACCGTGCAGAGACGCCAGCAACTGCTGTGGGGGCTGCTTCTGGAGGGAGGTTCAGAGGCATGTCTGCTGCTGCCTGCTTCAGAGATGCAGATGCAGCAATAGCAGTGGCAGATGCACCATCACACAGCTGCAGAGAGCTACTGAATTCACTGCCGGCATGTGCAGTGATCTGCTGCACATATGCCAAAGGCTTGGCCAAAGCAGGCTCTGCTGCCTGTTTCTTGAACTTGAACATCTTAGGCTTCAAGCTGACAGCTGGAACAGCTGCCTTGATGCACTGCATCTGCTTGAGGAAGCCGTTCTGCTGAGGAGAAGACCTGAGCTGCTCTTGCTGTGAGAGAGCGTCTGAAAACTCAGTAGCAGGAATCACATCCTGCTGTTCTTCAGCAGCAGACAGGGTGTCTGGGTGCTCAGCTGCCCTGAACAGGTCAGCAGGCAGCTGCACAGCACTGACCCTCAAGAGAGATTTGGCAATTGGCCGCTGGCAGGTACTCAGCACAACACCTGCTTGCTCATCAGTCTGCCTGGCACGCTTGAAGAGGCTGCCAAAAGGGTTTATCTTCTTGTGAGCTGGCTTGGCTGAGTCAATCCTATGGTGGTCAGCCTTTGGTGTCTGACTGTGTCGTGCTTGCTGAGCAGAGGCTGGAAGCAATTGAGGAGCTGCACACACTTGCTGTTGACTGCTGTCTGAGCCTTGGTCTGTCCGCATATACCGGCCCAGCTTTGCAGCCGTCCTTAAGACACAGGCAGAAACGCGAGGACCTCTACCTTTTGGTTGCTGTCCGTCAACTTTTGGCACCTGCTGGAGCTGCCGTCCACAAAGAGTCTCATAGGCAAGCTGAGATCCAGCCTCTGCTGAAAGCTGTTGCATGCCAGCCTCGGCTTTCTGCTGGTCCAACACGCTGTCGCCAGGTTTGTAGGAAGCCAACCAATGGGTGTCAAGAAGAGCTGTTGCTGAGCAGCGTGTTTCTGGCTTCTCCCTCCAGCAAATCATCCACTTGATGACTCGTGCACCTTCAGGGCCAATAGCCTTGGCCATGATTGCTATCATCTCCTCCTCATCAAACCGCATAAAGCCCGGAAGGTGGCCTGTGATAAGCTCGTACAGGAGCATGCCAGCACTGTATATGTCTCCCGCAGAAGTGCCGCAGCTGTCCAGCGAGGCGCTGCTTCCCATTCTGTCATAGACGCTTTCACACACTCTTGATGCCACTCTGACATCAGCTTCATCAGGGTCAAGGTCTCCTGCAAAAATGACTGCTGACTTGACAACAGTTGCAGCAGCAATTCACTGCTTGTGCATGAACTTTTCTGAGACAGGCTGCTTCTGTGCATTACTTGACGAAGCACAGAACCAATCACAAGCATATGCGGGCATAACCAGCAGACTTGATATGGATTGTTGCTCAACAATGTGGTTTGCATGCTTCAGGGCATCAGAGTAGGCTAACACTATTGCAATATAACAGAATATGTAGCAATACATACACTATTGCTTGCAGTGTTCTGAAGTCACACCTGCGCTGCAGTCCATGAGTATCAAGTCCGGCAGGATGAGGAAACGCTCTGGCAGCAGCACTCCTAAGTAATGCTGTTTGGAGTGCAGAGCCTCTAGCAGCTGCATATTCCAACATGCACATCAGAAAGCAGTGGTTCAGGACTCAGGGCTGTCAGTGCTGTGTCTGTTTGAAGGCAAAAGGTATGACTTAAGTGAGGGCAAATGTGTGCGAGTTCAAGCCAATGGCAATGTGCATCCAACGTGCAAATGCATGCCCGCATTTTTCATCTGAAAACTTTAGTCCGTCTTTTGCTGACCATCAAATGCCAGAGGCCATTGCAGCTTCATCAATTACTCGCCCAAGGCTGAAGCATACTGCAATATGCAAGTACAGACCATGATGAACAACTCACGCAAGTGATCCACATGTGCACATTGGCTCACCTTCAGGAGCTTGAATGCCACCATGTGCAAGAACTCCTTGGGAGGGGCTTGATATCCGTCGCCACTACGACGCAGGTCAATGAAGTCACGCAGCCTCACAACTGGACCAGAAGGCAGCCTGCTACATACAGAAAGCTGAGTCAGGACTTTTGGCATGCTTTGGAAGACGTATAAGCAGGCATTATGAGCATGTGTCAGTAAGCTCATGTATGATGCTTGACACAGGGCTGATGTCTGGTGTTCATACGTCATCCCAATGAAAGCAAGCAAGATATTCACAAAAGCTCAGACCAGCCGTCAGTGGATGACAGCTGAATGGCATGTGCATTTAAATACCACAAAGACATAGAATGCAGTGAACAGGTGCGAATTTCGTACTGTGCGGCTTAACAACCATTACACAAAGAGCAAATGATCAGAATTGATGAAATCCAGGGGGGTGAGCGCCAGCAGAATGCAAACTGTGAGCCCACCTAAACATGCTGTAATGAACTTCTTGCTGCATACTGTAGTCCAGTTGCACCTCAGGCACGTGTGGGCTTGCAGCCATGCGGCGAATAAGGGTCGCATTGTGGTTGATCTGCTCGACATGTTTCTGAGCTACGTTGTTGTGCAGTTGCTGCAGCAACGGATCATCCTGACGCTGAATTTCAGCTGAACAGGTGACGCTGTCAGGGTAGAGGGGCACCACCTTGATCATGCACTGCTGCCACCCTAGCACGCCAAGGTCACGCCATGCTCTGCGCAACCACTCACATCAGCAACATGAGTGTCATGCTCGATGTCTGGCATATGTGCTGGCTAACACAGGTTTGGAAAGGCAAGGAAGATACAGTGATAGGTAGCTGTCACACGACCCGTGCTGAGGTAAGACTGGAGATAGATGAAGATAGACAATTTTAGACCTGCAACACGAATACATATGCATCCTAAACCCGTGAAGACTTCAGACATCGCACTCTAGCGCTCACACCACACTCTCACATACACACCACACACACACACACACACGCACGCACGCACACGCGCACAGCTACTATCAGGTATCCAGAACATCTTGCTGAAAAAATCTCACTCAAATGCAATGGCATGGCACTTATGTGAACAGTCAACAAATAGGACATCAGATCACCTGTGAGTGCTGCCAGATGCAGTAGTGCAGAGGGGAGCTGCAGATTTGTCCCAATATACAGATTCCGCACCAAGCATGCGAGACATCCTGAACCATGGCAGGGGTGTAGGGCCAGCAGCAGCTGGTCCTGAAGGGAAGCCTTCAGCAGATGACATGTCTGCAGACTGGTCCCAGAATGGTTGAGCTGCAGCCTCTGTGACAGTCAAACGCAATGCTGGGTCCACTTCCAACAGTGCTTTGACTAGGGAGATGTAGTCAGGGCTTGCATTTGACTGCATAAGCGCCACCCACTTCTGGTCATCTGTCTCAGCCTGCAGAAGCAGGCAATCATTAGGCAACAGCTATGGAGAATCATGATGTGGCTCTTGTCAGCTTGGGCTAGGGCCATACATATTACAGCTGCATGTAATGACATGATGTAAGGAAAACACATAGCAAATCACCAGGACAAAATAGAAGCGGTGCTCACAAGGTACCTGCCTCACATCTGCGTAGCCGACAAAATGGCGCATTACAGCAAAATGTAACGCACGCAACTTTTGGTCAAGTGCACAGCTGCCAACTGGCAATTTCTAAGACAGCAGACAACACACCTGCCATGCATTCTGCAGCTGCTGGACATGAGGCAGCCCGTCTTGCAGCTTTGCAGTTGCACCCAGCTTGTTGGACCAACAGTTCCATGCATCAGAGCCTGCTAGATTTGTGCCAGTTGCAGCAAAGTACAGCACCGCTCCTGCCGACCAAGACTCTGCTGCAGCTGCTTTGAAGCGGAATGGTTGCCCGTCCACCATCTGCTGCCTGAGACTAGAGATGACCTCTGGAGCCAAGTATTGTGGGTTGCCAGCAAATTGACCCGGAACTATGCTTGCGTAACCGCCTGCAGCAGCAGTGAATGCCCACTCTCATGAATTTTGAGGAGTGCAGCATTTTGATGTAGCCATGCATGCTGCAAAAGTGCTGCTGGCATATGAGAAGTCTACAATGCAGCGCAAGGCAAAAGTGTCAGGCAAACGCACATAAGTATGTAAAAGAAAGCAATCAAGAGCAAATGCAGACGAAGAGCTGAAAAGGAGGGCTGTACCGTGCATCAAGGAGCTGGATGTAAAATCTACTGCAACAGTGTTGGGGTTTTCACTCCTCCCACCTGTGCAAAGCACATGCCTAGGCTGTACATCCATCCAGGCAACATTTGCTTTGTGCATCCCAGACATTGCCTGCAGACAGACGTCATGTACCTTGAAGTTGGCTTACAACAGCTGTACGCTACAGCTGCAATTGGGCTAAGCTATCATTCAGCAAAATCTAGCCTACCTTGAGGAGTTGCATTGCCAGATTTTGCAACCAGCCTGTTGGTACTGCCTTCCCATGACACCTGCCAGCTGCCAGATTTGAGCCTGGTAACAGCCTGTGTATTATACAAGGGACTCAGCAACTAGACAAGCAGCGCTCAAATGGTCACAAGCAAATCGGACAGTCCTCACTGAATAGCTGTATAGGCCATGTTTGAGTGAACTATTGTTGGAAGCTCCGCTCGTACAACGTGAGGGACACTTGGCAATAGCAACAGTGTGTCTGACTCTGTCCTGATGTTGAGCTTCCAGAGTGAAGTGCCCGACAGGAGACTAACTCTGAGGGCCGCTTCGCGCGTCTCGCCCTTATGTCGTATCCAACACCTACGTTCCACGCTCGCTAGCTTCAGCGGACTACAAACAAGCGGAGGTAAGCAAATTTGAGTAAGCAAGTAAGCAACCTGGTCAGATTGTGACCTAGTCGCTCAGGGGAAGCAACCTGGTACAACTGCGTGCCAGGCACTATTGTAACTGTCTGACAAACAGCTGCATGCACCAGTGCAAAGGGGCTCTGCATTTCAGCGATAGCAAAGATGCAAGCTTGTACAAAGTGAAACAATTTCGATGACGTGGACGCAAAACTCACGTATCTACAGAGCGTGGGAGTATTGCACAGGGATGCAAGCACAGCTCCTCAGATGATGAAGAAGAAGCTTCTTCCAGTTTGACTTTTCTTTGACAGACGCTAGCGCTGGGCCAGTCCGTTCAATCACTTTTCTGCCGCGACGCAGCGTTGCATCGATTGCGCTGTAGTTGTGGGAGAGCATTTGCTGTCCATGAGGTGACAGCAGCTCGGTAGGACTTCAAACTACTCAGGTAGGTGTCACAGTTCTGCTCTACTCGCGAAGGGGTTACTGTGCGAACGCCGTTTGCTAGGCGGTATGCACCACCATCTCTTGCCTCGTTTGCATCCTCTGACCGATCTAGAGAAAATAAGTGTGGGAGACTTTCGCTTCCAAGTTGAGTGATACTGCAGGTCTTGGATGGGGTTTGGAAGGTGGTGCGGGTGCTTGAGCAGCAAAAATGTACCACGCACTAAAGACTCAGAGGATGCGCAGCCACAACCACAAGCCCCCACAGAGGTACCAGCACCTAAGCCACTATTGTCAGAGGCTTCTGACATACAGGTCCTTGTGCCTATCTCCGCTGTCAGCACAAGCGCTGCAACAAGTGCAGAGGACGCCTTGTACACCTTCTTGCGAGCAGAGGAGGCGCAGCTTGTACTGCAGTATCTCGACACAGACGATTTCAAAGCTCTAAATGGCGTCGGCCGCGAGCTGCGACGAGTTTTGCATGCCAGAGTCACCCAACTAACCATGAGAGCTCCTTCCCATTGCATAGATCTTGTCAGGGGCAAATGGTTCTGGCTGACTACATTGACTTACAAGCCAGATGACATATACTTGAACCACGGTCAGCCAACTGAAGATCCCAATGCAGAGCCTTACAAGGACTGCAAAGTATGTCGCAATGACTGGGTGAACATCTTGGTGTTCTGGGCCCGGGGTTTCTCCTTTTTGAAGGAGTTGCACCTTTCAGGAGTGCAGCTGGAAGCAGCAGCTTTGGCAGACATTGCACAGCTAGGGTGGAAAGTGGAGATTCTAGACTTGAGCTGCAACCTGCTGGGGGCAGCCGGTGTTAAAGAAGTTGTCAAGGCCCCTTGGCGCGTGCATCTCAAGACGCTTGACCTCAGTCTCAACAACATTGATGCCACAGCTCTGGAGCATCTCAGCAGTGGCAATCTGCCTAATTTGACAAGCCTTAGTCTGGGCAAGGAACCCCTCACTGCAGCAGCTCTATCTCACCTGAGCAGAGGAAAGTGGTCCCAGATGTCAAACTTGCAGATTGAAAATGCGCATTTGAGTGGTGAAGCGTGTCAGCATCTACTGCAGGGCAACTGGCCCTCACTGAACACCCTCTCATTGGGGGTATGTGATTTGGAAGCATCTGATGTCATATCTTGCCAAGCCAGCCAGAAATGGCAGAAAATAGAAAGTCTAAATGTACACCAGTCTGTGTAATTGCTTTCTGACACCGCCTGGTCTGTAGCCTGTTTCCTAACTTGGATCTCAGTATCATTGCAACATGCACATTGCATGCACTTGTGGAAAACTGCAAAATGTATGTACAGCTGAAGGAGGGTGAGCAAAAAAACGATTTGCTGTGACTGTACAGACATTAAGACAAGGTCACGTCCCTGTCAATGACTGGCTTTTGGCACCTTGTAAACACCGACTTCTGTCATGTTGTTGCGTGTCACTGACACTGGGGTCAGCAGATGCATGGCACATTCACAAATATTTGACGCACTGCACAATGAATGGCAGCATCAGTGGCGCAATGTGCATGGATCAACAAACGCGTTGAAGGCAAGTAATGGAGCGCAGTGTTACACAACAGCGGGGCTGGAACAAATCTTACATACAACGTGAGGACTTCAAGATCAGAGTACAGCACATCATAGAAGAATATGGAGGAGGAGGCACAGCATTGAAGGAGCTGGTGGGTAACTCCGATGACGCTAAAGCTGCGGAGTTTGTGGTATTCATCGACGGATCCCAGTATAGCCGCCCGGAACCTCCTTGGCAGAACATGGTGAGTGATCCTCAAAGCCTTCTGCAGAGATCCCTTACTTTGTCGCACTCGTGCGTGATTACTATGAGCTTTGTCAAACAGCAGTCAAATCTACGCAGGTCGCATGGCAAGGGCCTGCACTGGTGGTATGGAACAGTGCAAGGTTCAGTCGACAAGACTGGATCAATCTGACTGCTAAGGTTGGGAATAGCTCCAAGGCTGGCCACACCCATACCATTGGCAAGTTTGGCCTGGGGGCCCTCACAGCATACATCTTCACAGATGTGCCGCAAGTGCTCAGTGATGACCGGCTTCTCCTCTTGGACCCACACGCCCTGTACCTTCCTGAGCAACATCTCTCGATGCTTTGCAACTTTGTGGACCAGCTTGATTCAGACCATGTCAACCTGGCTGATGACGCTGCAAGCGTCATTGAGCCGTTCGTGTCATTCAACGCAAGCTGTCCAGTGGTGCCGGACTGGGAGGCAGAAGCACCTTACCCTGGCACTGTCTTCAGGTTTCCCTTGCGCGTTCCTGAGACAGCTTTGGCCAGTACCATCAGCAAGATCAGCATCAGCAAAGAAGACTGCATCAACACAATTGTTAATCCTTTTCTGCACACCACAGCTGAGCTTGTGCTGTTCACTCGCCACACAAAGAGTATCTCTGCTTATGTGAAGGAGTCACAAGGAGCCGACTCTATCCTTCTCCAGCAATGCGTTGCCAGCAGCGCAGCAGCCCCTGTGCTAGCTTCGGCCAACAGCAGCTTCAGCTACTGCACAGTCACAGTCAGCAATAAAACAGGCACAGACCACAGCAGCAGACAGACCTGGCTGCGTGTTGACAACCCAGCTGCAATGAGCTGCGGGGTGGCCATTCTGATTCACGACAGTGCTGCAGCTGCTGGGAGGCAGTACCTGCCAAGCATTGCTGGCAAGGTGTTCATCACACTGCCTCTGCCTCTAGAGAACACAGGGTTGCCTGTACACATCAATGGTGCCTTCAAGGTGCAGTCAGACAGACGCAATCTGTGGTCAGGCCAAGATGATGGAGGCAAGGTCAGTGTTCTGCATGTGTGCTTCTGCAGCTTTTGCACTGTTGGCTTTAACAAACTTCTGCCACGTTGCCTCGGCATCTCTGCAATGCAAAGTCCTCACACTATATGTCAGAGGAATAATTTATCTGAGTCTGTTGTAGGGTGCTCAGAATATTGCAATCCTTGAGGATGAGATTGCCCCAACGTGGGCAGCTGCAGTGGCTGCAATGACTGGCCATCCTGACTGCGTGGGTCTAGAGCAGCTCATCTATGTGTGAGTTGCCGAAGCCTCTCAGAGCCCATGCCTCAGTATGCTTGTGCAGAGTTTTGGCATCGATGTCTTCATTGAATGTAGCCAGTTCGCTTGATTGCACTGCTGCTTGCATTGAGCATGATGCGCTGAGTGCGCACTCACATTTGTGATGTCAAGCAATGACCACTTGCAATTGATTGTGCTACAAAAATTTATCCATTCAACATGTCTTCGATGTTTGGCAGTCATGACATGCAGCTTCTGCTTCTTGTCAGCTGCTGAGCTGTATGCATCACAGCTTCAGCAAGATTTGCCACATCTGATGCAGCAGTTGTCTTGCAGGCTGTGGCCAACAGCTGTCAACCTGAGTCCTGCACAGCTTCAGCCAGTTGCGGCATCAATAGTCAGATGTTTCATTGATAATGGGTATGCCGTCTTCTGGATACCTAGTGTGACCTCAGCAGCATACAGCGGTGGCGAGTGGGTGAATGCAACTCAAGCATGCTTTCTGTCAGCTGATGACAAAGCAGCCACTCCTTTGGTAGCAGATGTAGCTCGTAGGGCTGCGCTAAAGATTCCTGATCTTCCCAAGCACGCTTTAGAGGTACAGCCACAGCAGTGTTGCAATGAGCATGTCCGCATCCTTTGATGCATGCTGGCCTTCTATAGCAGACATCCTGAAATAATTGACCACCATCATGCATGGAGTCAGGCCATGCCTGTTTCAGTATGACGTCTACTGATTGCTTCAGCAGCATCTTAGATGCATGAAGGCCATCAGGCTATGCTGCTTACGGTGGTATCTCTGCTTCATAGAAAGAGACTGCCGGGCTTTCACATATGCGTCTTTGCTGCTTTGCTTTACGCAAAAATGTGTGTTGACCCCATGTGCTATTGCACAGGCAACTATGGAGGCTGTCAAAGCTGGTGACACCCAGATACACATGCTCAGCCCAGCTGTCCTGCGTGAGTCTCTCAGGAAGGCAGGCAAGGTAGTCAAGCCCTCAGAAGTTGCTGCCATCCTTGGGTACGTCATCTCGGATGAACACTTTGAGGACCTGCATGGTCTGTACCTTGCACACCTGCGCAGTGGTGATGTCACTCGCCTGTCCTGGCAAGGCAAGCAAGAAGGCCAGATGGGTGCTGAGAAGCTTTTCATCGCGTGTAACAAGCCCTCTTCAGATGTGCTGGAGCTGATGAGCTTCAACAAAGCAGTTCTGCTGGAGCCTTCTGTGGCCTGGGAAAAGCTTGCCAGGTGTCCCCCATCTGACAGTGATTGTATCTGCTTATGGCTGAAAAGCTGTCAAATCTGCATTTGGATTTGCCCTCCAGCTTAGAGTAGGACCCTTAGGTTGTGCTGAGTTAGCAGCAAGACTTGTCAAGTGCGAGCTCAACAAGTAGTCTGCGTGTGTGCTCATGACTAACTTGACAACATTCAAAATACGAGTTTCTTGCTGCACAGGGCCAAGGCTAGCTCTGGTGCTCTCATCCTTGAGAGTGGGTTGCTGAATGCCCAAGCTCCCTCAGTAGCAGACATGGCAGCTACCCTCCCAGCTGCTTGGCAAGGAGGCATTTGCTACCACTTACATCAGATATCTGGCAAACAGCATCCCCCAATGACCTGGGTGCAACGCTTTTGGGACTTGGTTCAGTCTGTGTGGAAAACAGTGCCTGAAGAGCTGTTCGAGACTATGCTTGTGCCAGTCTCAAACAAGCGCCTGGCTTCACCAGCCTTCTGTCAAGCACATGCTGCCCTCAGCACTGTTCATCAGCAGCGCTGGTCACGAGACGTGCTTGACAGACTCGTCCTGCTGTGCATCACATCCGCGCAGGCAGATATGCTGAGCCCCATCAGCCCAGACAAAGAGCCCTTCACTTGTGCCCTTGAGGCAGCTGCCAGGCTTCAGCAGGTCCCATTGCAACAGCTCGTATGCCCTGAACAGATGGGACAGCCAGCATTCAGTGACCTGCGCAGATCCCTTGCAACCAATCTGCCAGCGCCGCCTAATCCGCCAGAGCCTGGCAATGCAATCTGGCGAGTTCTCAGTAGGTGCTGTGTCTTTGAAGCATCAGATGGCTCTACGACCCATCTATCCTTTCCAGTCCTGAGCAAGCTGCCCAATGCATCATGGGAGCAGCAACTGCCAAATATGCGGCACCTTCTGTGGTTCACACCAGTCAGATTCCATTCAGCATCCCCCACACATCAGAGCCTGGTCAACCACGCATGCCTCCCAACCCCAGACCTTTCAGACTTCCTCAATGCAGAGTTATTGCCCAGCCTACAGGCAGAAGAAGAGTACAACAGCAACCATGAGGCTTTACTCCTACACGCTCTAGATGACTTAGCCAATGACCCAGACTTTGCTCCCACCATGCCAACTTGCCTGCCCACACACGGCGTCTTGCAGGATGTCAGCAGGCTGGTAGACAGCAGCAGCTGGCTGTTGAGGACCCTCTTCAGCAGTCGGCACCCTCATCCAGACTACCAGCTGCTTCCAGCTCAGTATGCTACAACACAGCGACTCAGCGTCCTTAAAAAGGTTCAGCTAGCCCATGAGGAGTCACCAAATCCAAGTTTCTTCCTTGCTTGTGCAAGCCAGTTTGCAAAAGTCATGGATGCTTTGAACCGAGATGACCAACTCAGATGCTCTCTGGCTCTGGTCAAGCTACTGCAGGAGCAAGCTGATGCTTACTGCCAACATGCAGGCAGTGCCTGGTCCACAGTCAGATATACCTTGGCAGGCCTGCGCATCTTCCCAACAGCCGAGCTGCCACCTCCTTACAATGTGTATGCCTGGCATTGGCGTCCCTTCTGTTCCTTGCTTGAAAGTGAGGATCATGAAT
>JAABUY010004075.1_pt1 | contig 15560 bp, 23 predicted proteins | sample 5560271 | NCBI WGS metagenome assembly JAABUY01 (sample SAMN10711886, study PRJNA513374) | rock metagenome | isolation source: Antarctica rocks | place: Antarctica: Victoria Land, University Valley
CGCGCTGCTCATGCATGTTTCTGCTGAAGCCCTTGCCCAGGCTCCAGTGGCTGTGTGCTGCACGACCGGCGCTTAGACGAGAGCGTGGAGCTGGCAACCGCAAGCCTTGGAGAACAGCTTGAAGCTTTTCCTTTGGGCTGTGCAGGGCGCTGAGAAGGCAGCGCGGCGACGAGGCTGTACAGTAGCAATGAGGCTGCATCAGTGTCACAGCAGCGGCGGCATGATTGCATCGGCATGCTGTGATGCTGCCGCAGGAGCAGGTGAAGGAAGGCCTAAGCAGTATTCGGCCCCTCCATGCAACACATCTCTATCACGGTCCGTGGAAGTCCGGCGCATCCACAAAATTCACTGCAGAGCCAAGCATACTGTCAGCAGCTACGATGGCCATTGCCTTGCAAACATGCTTGACGGGGGTCTAAAGACTATCCATGTGCAAACCTATACCCCACGACTTGATGGACGATAAGAGGTGCATGCCATGCAGCCTGTCCGGGAGAATTGGTCCACCCAAACTACAGGATACAGCGACACGGTGGCATGGCATGCGCAGGCGCACCAGCGCCGTCAGCCGGCGCGCACAGGAACTCGAGCGGCACCACCTCGTTGGGCCCGGAGCGCAGCAGGGGCCCTGGTACATACGTGGTCATTTGCGGGCCTGCCGCGGGCCAGTACCAGCCCAGGTTGACCGCGTTCATCCAGAGAAGGCCCTGCCGCAACCGTGCTGCCCTCTGGTGCGCTCCTGGCATGTACGTCGCGCAGTGCTTCTATGATACTGTATTGCCAATGAAGGCTGTGCATGCAAGCAAAGTATGCTTCTGCATGAGCCGGTGCAGTGCCCAGGCGACCAGGCGAGCGGGAGACAGACTCATGAGCGTGGTTGCCTCATGCGCAGATGCACGTACGAGGGTGCACCTTGCCCCACCCGCGCATGGCGAGAAAGGTGTCGGCTGGGTGTGTCCTGCCGGGCGCGTTGCCGTCCACGTGCAGCAACCCCCTGGCGACGCATGGCGCAAAGGTGACCCGCATGCATGCATGCACGCGTGTGCGCTCTAGATGTGCTTTTGGAGAACATGCATGGCGGCCACGCACTGCAGCTAACACACGAACGCTTGCAGATCCAAGGCTGTTGGACTGCGGGTACACAATTCTCCAGAAAATGATCTGATTAAGCGTGTGTGCTTGCCTATAGAAAATGGGCTCGTCCAGTGCCGTGCATGCGCGCACGGGTGCGCCGCATGCAGGCGGCGGCTGCGAGCGGCCCGCTTCGCTCCCAGCGCGGAGGCTGCTCGTCGGCTGCCGCCCTGTTGTGCTGCCACCGCGCGACCCTCTGGCATGATGCCGGAACCCCACAAGACCCCGCCACCACGCCACAGCCCGCTCCAAGGCTCCGAGCAGGCCCTGCCACGCCTGCACGGGACCTGGCACGCGCTCGCGAGCGGCTTCGCGGGTCTGGACGGCCGCGTCACGACCCTGGGCGCCACTGTGACAGTGGCTATCCAGGCCGCGCGCTGAACTGCACGCGTCGCCGCCGTGCGCGGCGGCAAAGGGCACTGCGCTGATGTCGTCCAGCTCCAGCGTGTGCACCCGCCAGCCGCGCAGCGCCTTTCCTGCGCGCGCCTGGCGGGAGTCGCGCAGACGCAAGCTATCCTCCTGTTATGGGAAGTGCCATCCCGACCATGCTGTGCTTGTAGCAGACCATGGACCACGCACTGCGATGATCAGCTGCGTTCAGGCCAGCTCCCTCCAGCAGTGATGCATAGGGCAGGACAGAGTATGCATTGCGACTACGCATGAAAGCGGTGGCTCAGCGAGCCAGCAGAAGCAGGGGCGCGCGCCCCCGAGCGTGACGGCCCTGCCGACGAGGCCCTTGAAGTCGTAGGCGCAGCCCGCGCTGTTGCGCCCCATCTAGTGTACCAGGACCAGCAGCGCGGCGCTCGCGTCGGCGGTGCAGGGCGCGCAGCCCACGCCAGGCCTGGCGCCGAGGCTGCAGCAGGCCGGCAGGCGCAGCGTGTGTGCCTTGCCGTGCTCCAGGCGCCCGATCAGGCGGCCGCCCACGTACACCTGCAGGGTCGGCGGCACAGATAGGGTAAAGGTTAGGGTCGCTCGACCTCACAGTGCACGAGTTGGCCGAACATGTCAGGCTGGCCCCCGTGCGGCGCGCTGCTTGCCCCCATGCGCGGGTGCAGCCTATAGGGTGTCAGGCTGCCCGTGGCCACGCAGAGCGCCACATGAGTGCGACCTGTATGAGTTTAGGTTATGGGCAGATTCTTTGTCCCTGCCAGTGTACGTGGCCAAGTGTGCATGCGCGTGTGTATGTTCAAACCTACCCCGGCAGCATCCGCAAATATTGCCAGGCAGGACGCAAATGCGGCTCGACATGGGTGCAAATGTGTAGCCTGGACACCGCATTGTCAGCATCCCACGTCAGGCTCGCACGCACCTGCGCATAGTCGCGCACTGAGGCGCCCAGGTCCAGCAATCCCCCGCTGCTCAGCGCGCCGGCAGGCAGCTGCGTGGAGTATGCGATGACGCCTCGCCTGCAAGCGCGCACGGCCGCTATTAGAAAGAGCTAGTGTGGTCGATGTCGGTACTCTGCGCGGCCTGCCCAGACAGCAGACTCGCCCGGCCCCATACGCCGGGGACGTGACATGTGCTCTGCAGCACACATGCACTTGCACAGCAGTGTGCACGGCGGCCTGTTCCAGGCTGAGCCTGGCGGCTCTTGCCAGCTTGCTGTCGCTGCCTGCCGCAGGTCACACTCCGTCACGGTCGTCCTCCGGCCCCGGCCAGGCAAGCGGTTTGTCGCTGGCCTCAGCGATGCTGGCGCTCCCGTCCATACATGGGCAGTCACAGGGCCCCAATCCCTGGCGGGAGCCCGGCGCCACGCCCTGCCCCAGCGGGGCCGCGGGGCGCGCGCCGCTGGCCGTACGCTTCCATGCGCTCGGGTGTGCGGGCGGGGGCGCCGTCGCCGGGCGCCAGCACATGCAGCGCGCCCAGCAGCGGCACGCTCTGAGTGAGCGCCACGCGCCCATACGGCGCCGCGGAGGGCTGCGGCGGCAGCGGCGGCGGCGTCGTCCCGGTGTGGGCCTCTATCACAGCGCGCACTGCCTGCGCCGCACGCGACGGGCCGCCTCATCATCAGCTGCCCACACCCGGCCAGAATACCACTTGTCAGACCTTCATGTAATAATGCTCCTTCAGCAAATGGGCCCTGTGATTGAACGCTGCACGGATGATGACAGCCAAGCCCTAAGATGCCCAGGAATGCTCTCCTGCACAGGCGAGTGGATGCAAGCGGACGATAGACATACAGTGCCGCTGGTGAGCAGCATGGGCGACACAGAGCAACACAGGGAGCCGGGCCGCGCGCCGCAAATTTGTCGGCGCCGCCGATGCCCGGTTGGCCTGTGCCGCCGGCCTCGCTGATGGGCGCAGAATAGTCGTAGCTGGTGATCTGCGGCAGGAAGTCGGTCTCATCTCCGCCGCTGCCTGCGCGAATGCACCGGATATCAGCATCGGCATGTAACACCGCTGAGCCTCAGTCCCTTTCATTGGCGCCCATCTGTCTTGGTGCGCTCGCAAGGGCGGCGGCGATGCTGCTGCATGCCGAGCAAGCGAATTGCATGTACGGCGCTGGCTTGGCACCAGGCCGTAGCGGCCTGGCTGCAACCTAAGGTGCAGTGAACAGTGCGCATGCGGCCGCCGCAAGGGCGCAGGCAGCGCTCTTTAGGCTGCCGGCCCTGCTCCCCAAGCAGAAGAGGAGGCCTCTGTGCGGCGCGCCTGGCCAGGCGAACGAGCTGCCCCCGTGCGCCATGTACAGGTTCACCGAGCCGGTGCCGTTGCCGTACTGCGCCCGTCGCCACGGTCAGTCTCATGGTAAGGTTAGAGTAGGGCGCAGCGCATGGCGCAGCCAGCCCGCGCGCGCCGGGCAGCGCGCGAGGGGGCCACCTCGAGGATGGCACGCAGGCCGGCGGCGAGCTCCGCCGCGCTCGTGTTGGCCATGCCCTCGCCCCAGTGCGTGATCCAGCCAGTGTAGAGCTCGCTGCAGAACGGCGGTGACCCGCCTGGCGGGTTGAGCGCGCGCTGGGCGGCAAAGGCGGTCGCGGCGTCCGCGCCGGCGCCAAAGTCCACAACCCTGCAGACCCAAAACTTGTCACGATTTCGACCATGCAATCCAGGCGCTGGCCTATGCGTACATGCGCGCGCATGTGGGCGCCCGCCGCCGCGCACGTGAGCACCTCGTCGCCGGGCAGGCTGCCCAGGCGCGCGATGTCGGGCGGGTCGGTGGTGAACAGGGTCACGCCGCCGCCCAGCTGCTGCCGCGCGGTGCGCAGCAGGTGGCGCAGGTAGGCCTTGTCCGAGCCGCAGTAGCCGTACTCGTTCTCGACCTGAGCAGGTTTAGGGTAGGCTCAGGCCGAGGCGCAGTCGCCATGCTCATACTTCACCTGGGCGGCTCAGGCGAGAGGCGACACAGCGGCGCGCCGGGCAGGCAGCCTCGGCATGGTCCGGCACCATGCATGCACGGGCAGATGATGTCCCGCTCATCGCGCACTGATCGCGCATGGGTCCACAACAGCCGGTGTGCCGCTGAGGCCTGCAGGCGCCGTTCCTGGAGCCTCAAGGTTCAGGGGAGCCTGAGAGAACCTGGCTTGCGCGCGGACCATCACCTGGTGTCTCAAGCCCCAAGCAGAGCGACCCTGTGAGTGGGCCAGGCAGGCCAGGGCCTCGCCTGCACCAGGACGACGGGCCCGCCGCGCTCGTGGGTCAGCGGCGCGATGCGCGGCAGCAGCTGCCGCCACCAGGCGTCCACCAGGTTCAGGAAGCGCAGGTCCGAGCTGCGCAGCCGCATCTCGCCGCCGCCAGCGACCTGCGCAGGGGCGGCGGGTCTCTGTTGTCGGCACCTTGCATGCGGCGCCCGCCCGGCATGCAATCGGCTTGCGCCAGAGGTGCAGCAGAGTATTCTAGCAAGCTCGCGCATGTCATCGCACACTCGCGCCGCATGATGCATGCTGTCGAGCCTGGCACTGCCTGGTGGGGCTGCTTTGACGCGCTCTTCCTTGCAGACCCAGGATGCCAGCCAAGCACGGCCAGGGACGTGCGGTCGGACAGAGGGTCAGGTTTGGGCTAACCCCACCCCATATCCCTAAGCGCGCCTGCGGGTCCGCCAGCCATGAGGGTAGGCCGCCAAAGTCGAACTCAGCCGCTGCGCAACGCATGAGTGTCAGGACTATAAACATATGCTGACATTCGAAGCTGAGTCTGTCAGCAGCCCGTGTTGCCAGAATGAGCACCGCACATGCCGACTAGCTGCGGAGCTGAAGCGTCACTGGCCAGCGCTCCTGGCCTCTCTGCTACGCGGGGAAGAACCATGCTCAACATGTTCTGGCAGGTCATGACTGCTTCCGGGTTAAAAGATAGTATAGGGCACTGTCAGGCGCGTGGCTGGCTCTTGTATCAGGCGAGCGCGCCAATGAAGGGCCCAGGGCGCAGCACGACGGTCAGGTTCAGGGCATGTGCGGTGCGCAAGAACGCGCAGACGTCCGCCTGGCCGTCCCATACAAACTTGCCCGGCCGTGGCTCGTGCAGCGCCCAGGGCACGTACGTCTGCTCGCGAGAGGCGGGGAAGTTGAGTCATCTTGCTCTATAGCTAGGTTGTGGCATCGGCCTTGAGAAAGTGCTTGGCTGCTTGTCAGACACCTGCGGCTGTGTCTCCTGACATGAGTACAAGGTACGCACCACAGAGTGCACCTGGATGGTGTTCAGGCCCAGCGAAAGCCCGCGCCGCAGGCGGTCTTCCCAATACGCTGGGTGTATCCGCCAATAGTGGAAGCTGCGGTGGCACACCAGCACGGGGTATCAGAACTCAGCGCCGTAGGGCAACTGTCTGTTGATGCCTTGCACACAACAATGCATGCTGCGTGTGCAGGATGGCAGCATGAGTCACACCAGAAGTCTGCAGATTATTACGCTACCTGCCAGAGATGATTTGGAAGCTCTGCCCATCTTTCACGAACGTGTCATTAAGGATGCCAAAGGACGCGTCCTTGCTCTGCACTCCTTGCCCGGCCACGCTAAGCAGCAGCAGCACTGCGCACAGCCAAGCCATGCACACCTCGTTCGCGCTCTCCCCTGCACTCCTCCATCTCGTGCTGGTCACTCAAGACCTTCCAGGTCTTCCTTGCCAGCGCACACTACTGCACAAGAGGCCCCAGCAGCTCGATCGTGACGCCCCATTTGCCACAACACATACATACAGGAGGTTCTGCAGGTATGGCGCTAGGTTGCACCGTCGAGTGCATTGTGCCGGGCGGCCTTGTTGCCCAAGGGGGTCGCTACAGCCTTTGTGTAAGCAGCGCCAGGCTATGACCGGCTGGCAGCTCCCAAGCTAATAACACTGGCCCCTCAGCCCCTCAGCTTTCCCCGCACCCACTGTCTACACTGCCGGAGCGTGCGCCCGGAGCTCTGTAGCAGGTCGCCATGGAGCGAGTCGCCGTCGGCGAGCCCGGCCCGCAGCGCCAGTCTGACAGGGCCGCGCCGCCGGCCGGCGCGGAAGGCCCCGCGCTGCCGGACGGCGCTGAGGCCAGGACAGAGGCGGCCTCGGACAGGAAGCGGTTCCTCATCGGCACCGCCGTCTCCGTGTATCAGAACTCTGGCGACCCGGCCAGCCAGTGGGACCACTTCCAGGACCGCCGCGTGCTGTGCGGGCTGATGCCCGCCATCATGAATGGCGACCGCGTCGGGAAGTCGACCAACTTCTGGGACAGGCGCGGCAGCGTCCCGCACCTTGGGGCGACTCTTGGGCGTCGCGCCTGGAGGGCTCTGCTGGCGCAAAGCCACAATCCTGCTGAAAGGGCTGTCTCGCGTGCTCAAGCACCAGCCCGCTCCAAAAGCGCGTGTGCTGCCCCTCCGTGGGTTCAACGTGTGCTGCTTGCGAAAGTTTCCTCTCCCCAACAAACACGCACGAGGGTTACCCACGGCTGCCGCGTGACCTGGGCAGCGCTCAAGCTCACGCTGCTGGCCCCAGTATGAGTTGCCATTCAGTCCTACAGCTATGAGGAGGACCTGCGGCTTGCGCGGCACCAAGGCTGCAGCGAACTGCACTCCAAAGTGGCAGCCCATTGTGAGAGCCCCTCGGGCAAACATGCAGGTACGAGGAGGACCTGCGGCTCGCGCGCGACCTGGGCAGCAACGCATTCCGCCTCTCGCTGGAGTGGAGCCGCGTGGAGCCGCGGCGCGGCGAGATCTGCGCGCCGGCCCTGCAGCGCTTCCACAACATCCTGGACTGCTGCATCAGGCGAGGCTGCCTTCTTGCAATAGCAGAGCCTGAGGGATTTCATCCCCGCATCATGCATGCCTGCCGCAAGACATGCACATCTCAACGCCACATAGAAGTGCACTGCCATTTACGAATGCAATCTTCACGCGGCATGAGGAGTCTTCCTTTCATGCAGTCTCCCGACTGGCCCTCCCTCCCTTGTGAATGTGAGGGCTAGGAAGCAGCACTGCATGCCGCGACCAATCAAGCGCCTCTCGCCCCTCCGCAGAGCCGCGAGCGCGCGCGCGCATGAGGCATGCAGCACCTGTCTGAGATGCTGCATCCCCATTGCCACCTTGCTCAGCAGCTCAGCGCTCCAGGCGCTTGCGTGCCGCTGGCGCGGGCGCGCGGCGCGCAGCACTGCCGTTGCCACCCTGCTCAGCAGCGGAGTGCTCGAGGCACCTGCGTGCCGCTGACGCGGGCGCGGCGCGCGCAGCCTGGGCATGGAGCCGCTCGTGACGCTGCACCACTTCGTCCACCCGCAGTGGTTTGAGGCGCTGGGCGCCTTTGAGCGGGAAGAGAACATCGGGCTGTTCCTGGACTGGTGCCGCGTGGCCTTCAGGTGCGCGCTCGCCACCGTGGAGTGTCCTCAACCCTGGGCCCGGCTCCTGCTCGAGGCCGCAGGTGGTCTACTACCGCAGCGGGGTCCACCGCAGCGGGGGCAGGTTTTGTGACGGCAGCACGGCGCTGGTCAGGAGGCTCTTTCTGAAAGCACATGAGATGCGCCAGCGTGCGCGATGTGTGTTGCGCACTTGCGACTCGACTGCGGCGTTGGCACCCCCAGACAGCGCAGCCGCTTGATTTGCTTCGCCCACCCGCCCTCCCTGACCAGTTTCCAGCCGCACGGCCTGGGTGCTGCCGCTGTTCGCGCGGGCATGCCCCAGTGGTGACACGGAGTCATGCGGGGGGGTGCGCGCAGCGCGTTCGGCGGCAAGGTGCGCTCGTGGTGCATGTTCAACGAGCCGGGCGTTTACACCTTCTCCGGCTACTGCATGGGCGGCTTCCCGCCCGGCCGCGTGCTGGCCCTGCGCACGGCCGGGCGCGTGCTGAAGCACATGCTCATCGCGCACGCCGACGCCTACCGGCTCATAAAGAGCATGCCAGGTGCGGGCTCCTCTGTTGTCTCGCGCGCAGGACGGGGGAGGGCGGGGGGGTGGTGGGACTTGGGCGCGTGTTATTATGCTCGCCACGCACGCCATTGCCTCCCTGCTCATCAAGGGCGTGCCCGGTGCGGCGGTGGGATTGCGTGTCAGAGCAGGGTGACGTGAGGGCCCGCCCGCTTGCCGCGCATGCCCGCTGCGGCCTCTGCACCATGTCTGGGCTTGCTGCGGGGCGTGCGCAGGCTGTCTCGCTGCTGGCATGTGTGCTGGCTCGGCGATGAGGCTGTCTAATGGCGCATGCCACGCACTAGGTCGGGCGCGTCCTGAAGCAACCGCTGCTGGCATCCGAGGCGTTTGCGCAGTGCGTGTGGGTGCGTGACTCTGCAGCCTGCGCTTGGACAGCTCCCCTGACGCATGCGCGCCGTGCGCGCAGGCGGCGAGCGCACGCAGGTGGGCATTGTGCACAACTGGATGCCGTACGAGGCCAAGCGCAGCCGCGCGGGCTTCCTGGTCTGGTGGCCGGCTGTGCTCATGCGCCTCGCGGACCACTGCTGTGCGCGCCCGTCCCGCCTCGCGCCGCCCGCCTGCGTGCCTGTCAGACTGCACCGTGACACGCAACTCCTGGCTCGCTGGGAGCTGTTGCAGCAGACCCTAGCAACACCCAACAGCAACCTAGGAGGCGGGGGCGCAGGGGGCAACCGCGAGATCCTGGGCTACCTGCGCACCGGCGTGCTGCACTGGCAGCCGTTCGGGCGCTGCACGCGCGTGCGGCACGTGCGGCGCGAGGGCCCGCCGCCGCTGGACTGGATTGGGCTGAACTACTACTCGCGCGTCGTGCTGGACTGGCGCTGCCAGGTCGTCGCGTACCCCTGGGAGAAGCTGTCGGACCTGAAGCAGGCCATCTACCCTGCAGGGTTCTACAACGTGCGCCCTCCCCTTCCCGCCGCACTGCACCCGTGTCGCCTCGCGCGGCTCGATTTATACTACCTGATGCGCCCTTGGTGGCTGCCTGCCACCTGTTCTCATTCCTGCGCGCCTCTGCGCTCGCCATCAGGCGGCGCACGGCAGGGCCGCACATGCTTCCGTGGACGAAAGCATGCTGCGCCTGCATGTGCCCTGCAACCCCTGGTAGGCCAAGTCCGAGGTAAGAAGGATGACAGTGGGGTGGCATGACTGCGCCGCACATGCTGCACCTGCGCTGGATGCATGCGGGAGGTGCATGCATGCGCAGCAAAGCGGCCACGGCTGTGGGGCGCCGCGCAGGCGATCCAGGAGTTCTCCAAGGTCGGCCAGCCGATCTACATCACGGAGACGGGCATCGCGGACGCGCGGGACGCGCTGCGCGCCGAGTGGGCGGAAGCGTACTTCCGCGCGGTGCGCTGGTTGCTTGCGGGGTCAGTTCAGGCTACTTATGAAAGCGCTGGAGGCGGCTCTGTATGGTCACCGCAGAGTTGCTCTGTATGCATGCAGCGCCGATACCATAGATGCCGCTTTGTTAGGCTAGCGGAAGCCAAGATCAGGTCAAACTGTAGGGGCTTTGGGCTGATGCGCGCAGTGCACAACTGTGTACAACCCTGCACGGTTGTCATGCAGCAGAGCACTGCTGCATCAGCTGCGCCGGGGAGCACGCCCCAACTCGGAAGCGCGCTTGTGAAGGCGCAGCGCGACGAACCTCCGCCTGCGCGACCCTAAGGGGGTTGTTGACTGCCTTGCGCGGCACCTGAGTGCCGCGCGTCTGCGGCCGCGGGTGGAGCACGCCATGCAGGAACCCACCCTCAACCGTAACCTAACAGTGGACCCTCATTGTTTCCGCAGGTGGAGCACGCAGTCGCGGACGGGCACGACGTGCGCAGCTTCCTGTACTGGACGCTGGTGGACAACTTTGAGGTTCGCACAATGGTTAGGGTAGGGTAGAACTACCGCCTTGCGGCCATTGGGCGTGAGCCCCCGGCGCGCTTGGAGCTATCCCGCCCATGAGCCATGGTGGCAGCACTCGGCGGCCGGAGCGTGGTACTGCCTCACAGCGCACATGCTTGATATGTCTAACATGGCTGCGTGCGTTCATGCAAGGGCGTGCAGACATGACGCTTGGCGTTGCTTCGCAGTGGGCGTTTGGCTGGGCGCCGCGCTTTGGCCTGTACGCGTGGGACCACAACGACCCGGAGCAGGTCCGCTCAAGGCTCGGACGTCGTGCAGAGCGTGCCTGCTGGTGGCCTGGTGGCCATGTTTTCCATGTTTTCCAGTCAATGGAAGAGCTCACTGTGACTGGTTGCCTGGTTGCGGGGGTCGCTGGTGAGGTCTGTTTCAGGAATGAAAGTAAGTTGCCCCCGACCCTGCTCCATGCGGTATCCTTTAGCCAGCTTTCACAACGTCCCGCTCGGGCAACAGAAGCGCGTGGAGAGGCAGTCAACCGCAACGGTCGTGCGGCGCCTGTTCCGCAGCTTCCCGGCGCGAGTGGAGGAGCTCTGGGCGCAGGCGCGCCCGGCGGCCCTGCCGCGGCAAGCGCTGGTTGCCCTGCTGCACGTGTCAGCGGCCTCCTGGGCGCCTGGGGTGGAGGCAGCCTGCATGGCTGTGCTGCTCGTCTGGCGCTCGTTTCAGTGATTGCAGCTGACGCAAAGGCAAAGGCGGACTGCCTGGCAGGCTGACTTTGTTCCAGGTCATTGGAAAAATGTGGAACCCCCAAGAACCCTGCAAACCGTCCCAAATGTTTTGCTGCCAACGAGCTTGAGCCAGCCTGCGCCGTGCAGGCGAACTGGAAGCCCGCGCCCGCCGTCCACCCAGCCGGCGCTGGGGCGACCGAGCCGGCGCGAGGCGCCGCTGGGCAGGAGCCTGATCTGGCGGCGGCGGCGCCGAGCGCGGCCGCAAGCCCGCGGGCGCCCGCCGGCGGCGCGCCCTTGGAGCCGAGCCCGGAGCCGTCGCCGCCCGCGCGCGGGGCTGCGTCGCGGACGCCGCTGATTGGCGGGCTGCAGGCCGCGTCCGCATAGCAGCGCGCCGGCTGCGTCGCTGCTTGCACACAGTTGTACTTTTTTCTCCGATTTGCCAAAATAAGGTTGTTGTGACCGAATGAGGTTGCTGACGAGGCCCACAAATTCAGCTTTAAACATGACACCCCCTCTGTTGGGACTGTCGACCGGTCTGCTGTGCGAAACCAAGGTTGCTTTGTAGAGAGCTATGTGTTTTTGTAGTCGCAGCATGTGACATGCTGCTCTGAACATTCAGCATGCCCACCAGACACAGTAAACAGAGCCTGGATAGCGTGAAGCTTGTTGCGTTTGCAAGCTCTGTTTTGCAGGCTCACAGCCAAGCTGTCGTCCCTCATGGAAGCTTTTACGCAAAAAAATGGCGCATTTGCAGGATAGACAGGGCGCGGGCGGCTGAAGCCCCGGCCAAGCACTGTCGCCTGCTACAGTTTACACAGAAAAGCGCTGCTCGCCGCCTACTCGCCCTTCACCGCAAACTTGCGCAGCGGGAAGGCGACATCCTTCTTCCTCTGCTTCTCCGTCTTCAGCGACGCCTGCCGTGCGCATGTGCATGATCAGCGCCTGTTCAGCCGGCGCGAAGGGCCAGGAGCAAAGCTAACCGGGTGGCCATGCACGCTCCGTCACGGCATGGCAGGCAGCGCCGCTGCTGTGTGCCGCGTACTGCCAGCCACACTGTTGTCTCGAGTAAATTTGGGCGGCTGTGACATGAGCTAGCGCCTCGAGCGCCCGCACACGCGACCATCCAAGCGCAAACAACTCGCCACGGCTTGACGTAGACTCTTGAGCGCTCAGCCCCAGACAAATCCACCCGGCTGCTCGCACGCGCCCGCGGTGGCCCGGCGCGCACCTGGTGCTTCGTGAGCCGCCTGCGGATCGCGCGCGTCTTCTTCGGCCGCAGGTCCAGAGGCAGGTACTTCTGCGCGCGGTGTGCAGCCCATGCATGTCAGTCGCTGCCAGACCCATGTCGGCCGCTGCCAGACCACACGACCGCTGCCAGACCACATGAGGAAATGCGGCCACGGGAGGCGCTTATGGTTGGCTGCAAACCTACGGGTGCACAAACGCCAGACATACGACCACGCCCGCGCGGTCGCCAATTGTGCTGTGGGCTAGGAGCAGCGCGCCCTGTTCAAGAGGGCTGCGCGCAGCACCAGGCACTGCCTCTGGGCCACCGCCGGCAGCAGTGCGGGCCACTGGCGGGCAGCGAACAAGGCGGCTGCGGACGCGCGCCTTGTTCTTAAAGGCTGTGCGCAGCGCCAGGCGCTGGTTCTGCGAGATAACCGTCAGCACGCGCGCAATCGCCTTCCGCACCACCTTACTGCGCGTGGCAGCGCCAGAGCCGGTCAGAGAGCGCGCCATCTGGACCAGCATGGACGCGGCACCGGGCTTTGCTCAGTCCTTGTGGGGGTGCCACCCCGGACCTGGCCGCCCAGACACCCCGCAGCAGCAGCGCGTGCAGACAGTGCAGCCCGCCACCTGGGCTGTAAGGCTCAAGCAGGGCCACAGAGCACCTTTCCTAAACATATTGGTTTGTGAGAGCTGCGGCTGCGCTCACTGGCACACTAACACCGCAGCATAGCCCGCTTGCCGCGGTGTGCGCACATCTTTGACAGCTTGTTGGGGGCGCCGCCGGTGACCTTCGCCACGCGCAGGCCGCCCAGCTCCGTCTTCAGCTCCTTCAGCTGCGCCTGCAGCACGGCCTTGCTTTTGTCGCGCAGCTCATGCGCCTTGAGCTTGGCTGCGCGCCGCGCGCACACAGGCGGTCAGCGCACAGCACTTGCCCGCGGCTGCACCGTCTGCGCCTGCAGCACGGCCTGGCTCCTGTCGCGCAGCTTGTGCGCCGCGAGCCTGGCGCGCTGCGGTGCAAACACTGGGCGTCAGCTTCACTGCCCTCTGGTGCCCGCCGCGTCCAGTGCGCACTGCGCCGCAAAAGCTTTGTCAGTGGAACGCTCGCCGCGTCCTCCCTGCGGCCCCGACGCTCGCCTACCCTCGCCGCTTGCCTCCTAGTTTGCTGCTCAACAGCAGCCGTGCAGCGCATCGTTCACTTGCCGCTAGCCGAGAAGATGGGGTGGTGCACGAGCTGTGCAACAGCGCAGTGCTCAGAACTGCGCCACAGCCCTGGATGTGCAGCTTTGTAGGGGTGCACGAACGATCAAGTTGCACATCAGCACCCAGCGCCATGCCGAGTGCGTGCTGCCCTCACTAGCCACTATGACGCACGCATTGTTGCTTCAAGCAGTGCACAGCAACGCGCATCCCGCACGCGCTCACAGCACGCAGCCTAGTTACAAAACGTGACGCGCACCCATCCTGGGCGCTGCCAAACACTCCTCGTTTCAGACGGCCGCCCCTCTAGCGCGCCCTGGAGAAGCAGGCCACTTCAAGAGCTGAAGCACGGCGGCTGCGGGTTTCAGCACCCCTGTTTAGGGTATTGAGCTCGAGAGCATGAGTTGCGGAGAGGAATGTCGGGGCTCACACAGTCATGCGCACACTCAACACTTGGTCTGCGAGCATCGTCGTCCTCCGGTGTGCTGCGTTGAGCCGCTGTGCTCTTGCGCGACCTAAAGCGAGCCCGCCGCGATCACCCTTCTGGTCGGTCAGGTGGGAGGCTGGGTGAAATAGAGGGTTGCCTCTAATGAATGTGCTGGACAGCGGCAACCACGCTCACAGATTGTGTGGGCTGGCAACAAACCAGCATGTTCTTATGCAAAAAGCAAACTGAGACGTGCGCTGCCTGTGGCCACGGCAGGGCTGCGAGCCACATGGCTCCAGGTTGCGAGGACAACATCAAGGCGCGGCTCGTGGTGGTGTCTTCCCCGGACGCCCCGGAGCTCAGCGTACTGAAGTCGCTGCCGCCCGATGTGAAGGTGATGGGCGTCGGCCGCTCGCTGTCAGACTTTCCAGGTGTGCCCGCTCAAGGTCCAAGCTATCTCTGTGCTCATATGTCAGGTACATGAGTAGTGCGCGGCCAGACGGCTAGGCTCACGTTCCCTGGCTAGCGCGCTGGTGCATATGGGCGTTGACAAGCTGTGGCGGGCGCAGACCTGTCCGACAGTGACTGGGCTGCGGTGGACGTGCTGCTGGCCTGCGGCACCGGCCCGCACGCTGGCGGGCGGAAGCACTTGCAGGTGCGGCCCGCGCACGGCCCAGCTCGGACACCCGCTCACCCGCACGACACACAGGGCCCAGCGCAAAGAGAGCGGTCGTGCTGGCAAGCTGCTGGTCACTGCGCCTGCATGGGAATGAATCAGGCGTCACGCACCTGTTGCCTGCCAGCTGACGGGCTATGCGCCGTCCTTGCCCTTGTCACCTGTTTGCCGGTGCTGACCGTCTGATCATTTTGTCTAGCAAGCAATCTTGGCTGAGACAGAACTGCAACGTCTGGAGCGATCCGGGCGGCCTTGGCATCCCCATGCGATCCAGCAACAACTGGTCCATCCGTCTCAGGAGCTGTGGCCGCGCCTGAGCGGCCTGCGGTGGCTGCACAGCGTCTTTGCCGGCCTGGAGCACCTCATATTCCCGGAGCTGGCCTCCAGCCCCACCGTCATGACCAACGCAAAGGCCAGCGCCCTCCCGCGCCTCACGGGGGTTGGCGGTGGCGCGTGCTTGCCTGTTGCCCAATACTGTGCTCGTGTTGATGCATCATTGCTATTGCTACATCACTACCAAGCACTCATTCTCCGGAAAAGCGCGCACATCCCGTACATTGTGGCAACCTCATGTGTCACACACATGCTTGAGCGCACACGTACGGGCGCCGAAGACTTCCTGCTCCATTCACTCAAAGCTTATGCTCGTATGACTAAGCTGTTGCGCGCCTGATCATGGGGCTGGCGCGCCGACGGCGCAGGGCAACTTCAGCCACTCGCTGGCGGAGTGGGCGCTGACCGCCTGCCTGGCCTTTGCCAAGGACCTGCCGCGGCTGCGCGCCGCCAAGGCCGCGCGCAAGTGGGAGCCATTTGCCGTGGAGGAGCTGCGGTGCGCGCTCGCCCCCGCGCATGCGTGCTTCATGCAGTGTGTGCGCGCAGCGCTGCTCTAGTGGCGCATAAGGGCTTGCGCAGGTCTCCAGGTGCCTGTGTAACCATTCAATCAGGGACAGAGCGTAAAGCAGTATACCTTCCATGTCAGCCCTGGACATGCTCGTATGCATGGGTGCCATGTCCG
>JAABUY010004084.1_pt1 | contig 15531 bp, 23 predicted proteins | sample 5560271 | NCBI WGS metagenome assembly JAABUY01 (sample SAMN10711886, study PRJNA513374) | rock metagenome | isolation source: Antarctica rocks | place: Antarctica: Victoria Land, University Valley
AACCAACTTCCGGCGGTGGACTACTTTTACTCCGCCGCAGAGCACAGCTCACGCGGCGCTCTGTGGCCTAGTTTTGCACCGGCGTTCTCATGGGCGTGAGAACCCCGTGCAGTTCACCCACGACAACCCCGGTTGTCGGGGCTGAACCGGACATTTCAGAGGTGGCAACGGCAACGCCGAGATCGAAACCAACCGCATTCAGCCATTCAACGCGATCCGCATTTAGATGAGCTGGCTTCTAATCTCATTTCGGGCAGGGGTAGTTTCCAACAAGCATGCTGATGAGAAATTCTACTGCTGAACCCTTTGCATCTTCTGGATGTTCGATAGCCCAAATGGGTATTTTGCGAATGATGATCTCGTTCGTGCCTTTAGGGTTCAAACAGAACATAGGCACTTGGGCCCCAGTCAACTTCTCATTGACGATCTGCCACAGGATTGCGGTTTCTATAAAGCCCTGAACATACCCCAGGCAGTGCTCCCCGTCAGTGCCAATCTCTGAGCGCTTTGAATCGTAGTCTGCTATCGTGGCGCGGCACTCTTGTACCAGGCGATTAGCGCTGTACAAGGACGATCGGTTTTTCGTTTGCGAGGATGCTGCGGTTGCGCAGAGAAGCAGAGTCAGGACGCCAGTGCGGCTAGGGATATTCAGGAGGTTCATGTTCGTAATGTTCGGCTCGGAAGAGAACAGCAGCAAGATAAACTTTCGGTCGCCGAAGACTGTGGGTTTGTGGGACGCGGTCTTATCCGCGTTCCAAGCTCGAAGAGCGTCAAATCCATAGCCTGGCTTGAGGAAGGCCCATGCTCTCTCCAGTGCCTACTTCGCTTTACCCTTGTGAGCCGAGGCATGCGGATCCGGCGCTGCGGGGGCCAGCACCGACCGAGGTTGGGCTGCCAAGTACTGCTCGATTCGGTTCAACTGCTCCTGCATGTTGTTCTGGCTGCTTCGTAAAGGCCAGTAGCCGAGCAGGAGCCCTACGACCAAACCAGCAGAGACCATCAAGCCGATCATGAGCCAGCTCACCTCTTTCATGTTCTGGCGCACGTAGCCCGCTGCTTGCTGAATGTCCTGGAGCGGCGCCGCAAATGCCTGCACGGTTTGCCGTTCGATGTCGCCGCTCTGCTTCCGCACGGCGTCATGAATAGCCTGGACAGCATTACGCTCCAGGTTCACCCGGGCACCCTGCCACTGCACGCGCTCGGCCTCCAGGCTCTTGATCGCGGCGTCGGCTCGCTTCTGCAGCTCCTGGGCCGTACCCTCGGCCCACTCCTGTATTTCCCCGAGTTCTTTGATCTGCTCGACCAGGGCTCGTTGGGTGCTCTGAGCCGACTGGCGCATCTGTTCAGCCTGCTCGATCAGACCAAACATCATTGCCTCGCCTATACCACTCCCCGGCTGCTGCTGCTGTTCCATAGCCCCCACTCCTCTACAAAATCCGACCCTACCGTCCCAAACCAAGACCTAACCCGTGTCCTCGTTCGATCTCCAGATCCTTCTCCAGCGCCTTCTCAGGGCTTTTTTCCAAAACCTGTTCCTGCTTGGGCTCTGGAACAACTGCCGGCTCCTTCGCCTGCTTGTACGCTTCATAGCGTTCCCGGAAAGCCTGCCGCCCCTGTTCGATCTGCGAGTCCGCGACCAGCTCCGGACCAGCCCGCTGCATCTCCTGCTTCGCCTGGCTTCGAGACCCCTTTTGATTCTCTAGCTGCTGCTCGGGTTTGCCCTCGGTCTTCTGCTCCCGTCAGCGCTCAAATCGACCGCGGAGCTGCTCCATCCGCTCGGCCACATCGTGGGCGGCGGCAACCGTCCGCTCCTTCACCTCGGTCGCCAGCTCGCGGGCAACGGCGATCAACTTGTCCAGGCGGGAGAGCTCCTGGGACTCGCGCTCCTGCACCTTGCCGATCTGCTGCTCGGCCTGCTGCTCCAGGTGCTCGATGGCGGCGGCGCGGTCGAGATGCGGCGGTGGAAGCTCGGCCCGCTCCCGGCGTAACTGGTCGATCTCCGCATGCCGCTCCATCGCCTCCGGCCCATACCCTTGAAGCGTCTTTTCCTCCCGCAGGGAGGCGAGGTCCCCGCGTCCCTGCTCCATCCAGGAACGGGCATCCAGGCGCTGCTCGATGCCGGCCTTCTGCATCGCGCCATTCATCATCTCGACCCACTTCTCGCGCACCTCTTCGGGCTTATTTCGGTCGTTCCACTCCGGGTCTTTCTTCGCCCCATTCCGCTTGAAGAAACGCTCCTCCGCCATCTCCCGCGTCGCCTCGGTGACGGCCCGCTCCGAGAACATCAGGTGCATGTGCGGCTGGTCGATATTGTCCTTCGCAAGCGGAACGTGGACGGCCAGCGTGTACGCGAAACGATCACCCAGCAGCTCCCGCGTAGCCTCGCGAGCCAGCTCCTGACGCTGCGCCGGATCAAGCTCACGCGGTAAAGCGATCTGCAGCTCCGTGTAGGTGCGGCCATTGGCGCGTTCATGCGTGTCAGCGGCCACCCAGAACGAGTGCGGATCAGCTTGGGCGAACTCCGGCATATTGCCGGATTCGACCAGCTCCACACCGCCGCGCTCGAAGTACTGGCCATCGCGCGCAATGTACTGCGCGTGCGCCGCTGCGGGCGGCGCTTGGCTCGACGACTTAAAGGCAACGTGCACGATGGCCATGCTGTGGGCTCTTGCCTTTGCGGTTGCTGCTCGCTGTTGCCGTTGCGGTTGTTCTTGCGGTTGCGGTTGCCGTTGTTGTTGCTTTTGCTTCTCGCGATACGTTTGCGTAGCAAACTAGGTATCGCGCATTAAGTGTTTACGTCCCATTTGCGGTTGCATGGTCATGATTGTATGCTGTGACGCATGGCCCGGTCTAATCCAAAGAACATTGAGGAACTCGAAGCGCAGAAGAAAGCAATCAAAGACGCTGCAGCCGTTGAGGTTGCAGCTATCCGCAAAGCAACAGCCGAGAAGGTAGCAGCACTCAAGGTCAGCGAACGAAGGCTGCGAGCTCTAGATATCAGGGAACAGAAGAAGCGCGAGAATCACGCCAAGATCCTTGTCGGGGTGGCCATGATTCATCAGTGCCAGACTTCAGAGAGTTCGGCCACGAAGTTCAAGGCACTGCTCGAAGAGTTCTATTCCGATTCACCAGAACGGCTCAAGGCGGCGCTATTTGGCTTGACTCTGAAAGTCAAGAAACCGAGCAGCGATATAGAGCAGGACTAGAGTTTGCTCACTATTATCACCATCGAACAAAGTCCTCATGGAGAAAGGTGACGGAGATCCAATCTCTTACCCTACGCGCTGAAGAACTGAGTCAATCGGTCGACCTTTGGAACCGGCTCATGATTTGTGGACTGGTTGAGGCATTCTTTGCGGCCGGATTTGTTTTGTTGACGACTCAGGTCATTGTGACGAAGAGTCGTCAATTGACGAAGGTTCAGGCGTTTTTAGCTACGGCCAAGGATAGGCAGCTTGAATCTGATCTTAAACAAAAAGATGGCGATATTGCCCGTGCGAATGAACGCGCCGCCAAGCTGGAGGTTGAAGCGCTCCAATTGCGAATGCAACTGCTAAAGCAGGGTGCGCGGGAAAACCTTCTGACCGGAGAGGTTCGACAGAAGCTTGTGGGCGCGCTGAAGCCGTTTGAAGGACAAAGTGTAGAAGTGCGGTTTGGTTTGAATGCATTCCAGGAACATTCAATGGAACCTGCTAGCCCCGATGTCAGAGGGTTGGCTGAGTCCCTTGTGGGACTCAGCCAAGATTCAAAATGGCAAGTGCCCCCAATTCCATTCATGTCGGTTCTGCAAGGACCGTCTGGAATGACGGTTCAGATTAGTCCTAAAGCCTCTGACCTGACTGTGAGAGCAGCGCTAGCACTAATTGATGCATTGAGGGCTGTTCCACTCCAGGTACAAGGTCCAATCCGGACTGAGATGACCTCGAATCCAAGAAAGGGGACGGTGCAGGTCTTTCTTCCCCAAGTACCCGGAGGTCCGGGTATTCTCACACCAATGCCTGAGCCAACAGACGAAACCATTATCCTGACCGTTCTCGCTCATCCCTTGTAAGGAACAGGTCAGTCAAGACAAAACACCCATCCAGCTCACAGACTAGGCTTTCCGTCTTTCCGGCTCCTCGGTCGCTGAGACCGGACGGAGGGCTTCAAGGACGGCTGATGGGGTTGTGCTGGATCACGGTGAGGTAAGCCCGTGCGGGTACCTCCGGCGTGCGGCGTCCCCCCTCCCAGTGCTTTACCGTATCGAGACTGAAGCCAAAGCTGTCAGAGAACGCCGCCTGGGTCATGTTCAGCCCCTTGCGGATACTCTTCACGTCCACAGAGGGCGGCACGGTGACCTTGTAGCCCTCCCGCACGCCGTCCATGTACGCCTTGGCCTCTTCCAGGCCCCGCATCACCTTACTGAAAGCTTTCTCGCTCATACGTTCCCTCCGGTTGGTTTGAAGAGCGTCTTGACGAACTTCCATCTCGTTTCCGCTCTGCCTTGCTGAGATTGGCCTTGTTTATTCTTGGCAAAGGCCGCAAGCAAGAAGATGGGATGGTCGGCGTCATGGTGGATGTAGACCACACGGCCACCGCCATAAATTCTTCGAGAGTCATTCTTTGCCCTCCGGGGCCTCAGCTCGGCCAAGGCTCCTGCTTTCATAGCGTCTTCTTTCCGTGGACCGACTACCTTTCCTTGGCAACAAGCCGAATGTCCAGGCTCATCCCGACGGCTTCGGCGTACCGGATGAGGGTGCGCATGTTGACGTTCTCGGGCCGGCGCTCGGTTCGGCTGAGCTTGACGGACGGTCGGATCGGCGAGCTGCTGGTCAAGATATTTGTCCCATGCGGTCTTCATCTGCGCTTGTTCTCCTTTGCCGGTGTCCGTGCTGCGGTCTTGTGTCCGATTCTTGCGGCTAGCCTGGCCTCGTGGCTGGCCATCCTGGCGCGTCCGATCTTCTTATCTGCCTCTTCGACGGCTGCGGTGGCCTTGGTGAAGCCATGCAGGAGGATGGCGGTGCGGTCCTCGTCGAAGAAGTAAAGGACTCGATACCGCGTCTTGCCGACCCTGAGCCTGGCCTCGCGGAGTTTGCCCTCGATCTGCGAGGTGTAGGGATAGTCGAGTGTCGGCCCTCATATTTGATAAATTTAGGGGTGCCGGCTCTCGCTTCGCTCCCGCACGGCTGCTCCCCAGATCTCCACAAGCCTCAGGGGCGGTTTGTGCCGTTTTTTTGTACTGATGCTCCACTCGCCGCATTGCAGCTTGTTCTAGGGGTCTTTCTGTTCGATTGCGGAGGGTTTGGATCGCTAGCCTGGACCGCTCGTACCTACCGCTACCTTCATTAGAAAGGCTTTGCTTTTGCTGTTGTTTCTGCGGGGTTTGGGGCGCAGCTCCAAGAGATGGGCCGTTAGGCCCTCAGTACACGTCCGAAGGACGGGCTCCGCTCTGGCTTCTCAGTTCTCCATCGATCCACCGATTTTCTGCGACTTACATCCTGCTATTTCTCTTGTTCTACTTGATACATCCTGACTTCCTTATAGCAGTGCGAAATTGCCCCCGGAAGTCCCCTTAATTGCCCCCGGAAGTCCCCTTTTCCGCCCCCGGAAGTCCCCTGTGCTGCCCCCGGAAGTCCCCTTTCATAAGGGATTATCCGAGCAAACCTGTGGATGTCGCGGCCTCGGTGCAGACTTGGGCAGGTGCCCCCGGAAGTCCCCTTAATAACTCACAAACTATCCCCTTTTTTGCATCACTATGACGCCTAGACTGCCCCCGGAAGTCCCCTTAGAACATAAGGGTTTAGACCACCTCCCTGCCCCCGGAAGTCCCCTTTACAATTTGCGCGTATTCGTCGCTTCTACCAGGAGGTAGCGGCCGCCGCGTGGCTTCCCTACCGCCAATCCGGTCGATAGTGCCTCGGCGTTGACCTCGGGCCATAGAGTACGCAGGCAGATGATGGCCTCAGCGAACCGCTCTCGAATGCGGCGCTCTTTCTTGTCGTCCTGCCAAACCTGCTGCCGAAGGTACTCCCACTTGATGAGGCTGGTGCTCTCGGCGGCATAGCAACGCCAGTAGAGGAACACAACCAAGTCTTGCAACTGCGACTGCTTGCGGGTAGCCCGGATGATCTGGGCCGGTACAGGAACATGGTGAGCGAGGAGATCCTTGAAGAACTTGTCCTCGATCTCGACGCCGTAAATGATTTTGTCCGTGAGTGGAAGAACCTGGGCGCCTTGGTTTTCGGCCCGAACGTCGATACTCGTGGGCAGGTGGTATTCACCGATTACCGGCATCACTCTACCGCTATAGCTGTCAGCCGTCTTACGCTCGACACCGATAGTGAGGCCGGCGATCCGCCGAAACCGCTCCCGGAGATCTCGCCGATTTTTCCCTCCGGTGGCAAGATTCATCGTGCTCAGAAACTCGGTCGCCGTCTCCCAACTCACGAAGCGAGAGCCGGTCTTTACCGCCCTATCCATGAGGAAGTGCAGTAGGGTTCGATCGCTGCCGTAAGGCATCGGCGCTTCCAGAGCCGTGCTGAAGGTGACGGCAACGGTGCTGCCATCGGCTAGCCTGGCTTTACGGGTGAAATGGCGCGCCGTGGTTGGCTGATACGGCAGCCCACAGAGAATCAGGGCTTGGGAGACCTGGAATATTTCTTGCGAGAGCGAGCCGTCATCCCGCTGTTGGCGAATGTCGGCAAGCCGAGCTGCCCGGCGGCTCAGCGCGAGATGCTTTTCTACTCCATGATCGCGCTTGGAATCCGTGATTTGCCCGGTGAGTGCTGCCATGAACGAACCGCCTCGCTTACTTGTGTTTGCTGGATTTCATGAATGCATGGAAACATGCAAGCATGAACTCGCTGATGGACTGCTCAGCCTGGGCAGCGGCGATCTTGATCGCTTTGACCTCCTGACGGGGCAAGCGAACCTGTAGAGGCATTTGCTCGATCTTCTCAGTCGACTTACGGACTTTCGCCGCTGCGGGTACTTCCCTGCTGTGGGCAGCACGCGGCACCAATGGCGCGGTGGCCAGCGTTTCGTCGGTGAGTTCCAGGGCTTTAGGCATGGATGGCTATCTCCTCTTTGTTATGCATGGAAGCATGCAAGCATGATTTTATGTTGTGCCACAGAGCAGCGATCTCTTTCGCTGCTGGCCCTCTCGGTTCCGCTTCCGTGATGGTCTGGCCTTGGGCATAGGGAGCTTTGTAAGCTGTGCGATCGCTCACAAAGGTTTCAGCTACCTGACCATGCTTCGAGAGAACGGCCGCGGCCTGGGCCGTAATCAACGTGTTGGCCTTCACGCGGGTCAGAACGAAAAGGAATGGTGTACCGGACCGCTTCAAGGCTTGAACGGTCACGGGCGCGGCCGTCAGGTCGTCTTCGCTGGGCTGTACGGGGAAGATGGCGAGGTCTGCGATTTTGAACAGCTCATCGGCGATCTCAAGCCGGCCGGATGCGGTGTCGATCACGCAGTAGGACGCTCCGTGTTGGCGGAGCAGGGATAAACCCTTCTCCAATCCATCGAACGGAACCTCGATTCGTGCCGGCGATTCCTTGTCGCGTTTAGAGTGCCAGGCCGTCAACGTACCTTGCGGGTCAGTGTCGATCAGGAACACGGGGCCGTCTCCAATTCGTTCCGCTTCGACGGCCAAGTGTTTGCACAGCATAGTTTTACCGCTGCCGCCCTTTTGAGAGTTGATGACAATTACTTGCATGTTTGCATGCTCCTATGCTGCCATGCTTTGTTACTACACGGGTTGCATGGAAACATGCAAGCATGATTCGCCGCAACGTATCTCTAAGAGCACCTCTTTTCTATAAACGTACCGTATGCCAATGGCACATATACTCTAACCATGCAAACGGTCGTCGAAACCCCGACGTACCTCAAAGCGGCCGCATCTCTGTTCAGTGAGACAGAGCGGGCTGACATCATTACGGCAATCGCTTCAGACCCAGAGGCAGGCGACCTGATGCCTGGAACGGGGGGCTATCGGAAGCGGCGTTTTGGACGCGCAGGAATGGGCAAGCGCGGGGGCGCACGGGTGGTGTACCTGTACGGTGGCAAGGATTTTCCGATCTTTCTTATTACCGTCTATGCCAAGGCAGAGAAGGGAAATCTGAGTAAAGCGGAGCAGAACGTTCTCGCAAAGATGGCAAAGAGCTTTTTCACGGACTACGGGAGGAAAGTGTGAGCAAACTTTTCGAGGAGATGGCCCAGGGTACGGCAGAGGCCCGAGCCTATATGGAAGGCGAGCGCAAGGGTTATAAAGTGACCCTGCCCGAATCGGTGGACGTTCGCGGAATCAGAAAACGGCTTCATTTCAGCCAAGGGCGATTTGCGGATGCGTTCGGATTATCGGTAGATGCCGTGCGTCATTGGGAATCTGGCCGTCGTAGTCCGGAGGCTGCAGCTCGCGCGCTGCTTACGGTAATTAACCACAATCCTCAAATGGTGATGCGCGCCCTGGCTCAACCTCAGCCATTGCAAACTTCTGCTGTCACTAAACGAAAGACAGTGGCCGTACGCGGTAAAGCCAAGGTTGCTATAGCGAAGAGGAGAGAGCGTTCTGTGAGCAATTTGACACGTTCGTCTGTCGCCGGGTGAAACGTCTCATGAGACCTTAGCCACTGACGCAGATGTTCTTTATTACAAGCTGAAGCCGAAGGAAGATCACTAAATCCCGATGCGCTCCACCTCATCGAGAGAAACCTCGTCGCTCCGCCGATCATAGAGGCTCGTGGTGCGAGCCGACTCATGCGCGGCCATCTGCTGGGCGACCTCCAACCGTCCACCGTTCCTGAGATACGCGGTAATGCCGGTGGCGCGGAAGGTATGACAGCCGATCTCGGTCTCGATCCCGGCCTCGGCAGCTCGCCGGCGAATCATCCGCCACACATCGGATTGCAGCAGGGGATGGTCGGCCAGCTCGCCGCCGCGCCCTTTGCTGGTGCGAAAGAGCGGTCCTTTTCTATCCTGGGCAATGCCGGCGGCGGCGATGTATTCCTCCAGGTAGCGGTCCAGATTGTGGTGCGTGGGCATCTCGTGTTCCTTGCCGCCCTTTTCATGCAGCCGCACCCAACCCCGCCGCCCCTGCACGAAGAAGTCCTCCACCTTCATAGCCACCGCAGCTCCGACGCGGGCGAAGGTGTAGACCATCAGGGCAATCAACGCGCGATCGCGCAGGCCGGGAAGGGAAGTGGTGTCGATCGCGTCGATCAGGGTACGGGCTTCGTCCACATTCAGGACCGGGGTTTTGCCCTTCCGCTGGGTGTGCTTCGGCCCGCGCACCGCGTGGGCCGGATTCACGGCGAGGACCTGGCCGACCACCATCCAATCGAAGAGCATCCGCAAGGCAGCTAGCCGTTGCTTCACCGTGGGCTTGGAATGCTCCCGGAGCTGGTCTTCGACGAAGGCCGCGACGTGGACCGGCTCGACCTGGGCCAGATCCTCGATGCCATGCTGGGCGCAGAACGCAGAGAACTGTCGGACCGCTTCCAGATAGGCGCGGCGGGTGTTCTTGTTGCGGATGTGGGAGCTGAAGAAATCCCGCATCCGCTTCCGGGCCTGGGGCTGGCCGGTAAAGACAGAGGGAAGGGAAGCGTTATGCGTTGGATGGTCCACGACAAGATGAGATGAATCAGGCATGGGTGCCCCCTAACTCTTCAGATGTAGGTCTTTCAAACCAACTGGACCAGGTTTCCAGCTCAGAACGAGAGACAGGTAATGTGCCTGGCGGGAGGTCTGCATTCCTCGCCTCTAACCTTCTCCAAAGCTCCTCGAACGGAATATCCAGGAACAACAGCTTCACCGATGCCCCAGCATTCTCCCCTCTAAGGCGGTACTCAAGGCGCTCACGTTTCGACCAAAATCCATATTCGAGAACTACGTCTAGGCCTAGACGTAGCACCCTCTCGGCAACGGACCACTGCACCGCTTCGACAGGAGAACGGTACGGATCGAAGTTCTTTGTGTTCGCCCCATAAAGCGGTTCCATCCACTCATCCGGAGAAAGCCGTAGCGCCGAACGTTCCTGTTCGATCTTTCTAGCCATCGAGGTCTTACCTGAACCCGGCAATCCGCAGATGAGGTACAGCGTTGGCATTGGTTTGTTCCCCTCCTCATCACGCATGATAAAGCACATTATCATGCGTAAGAGATTTAACTTCTTAGGTAAAGGTGCGTCGTCTGGTTTTGCCGGTCGCGACCGTCAACAGCTCCGATCTGGAGCGCTCAGAAGTCTCTGCGTGGCTCGATGAGCGACTCGGCGATTATGCGCTTATCGAGATCTTCCAGGTACTCATACTTCCGGGTGCCGACATTGGCTCGATATCGAGGCGGCCCTCATACCGACTGCCGTTACGTAAGTGCTCAAGTCCTTGGAAACGGAGTTTGGGATGCCGAGAAACGAGCCGACCGCACTACGACGAACCACTTGGCATCTCCGCAGTTGTTACGCGATTTATTGATCGCGGCGTCCCGATTGACCAGGGTTGAAAGTCACCACATATCTGAATGAGATGGCTTGGCGAATCGCCTCCAAAAGCTCGGAAGTCTTTCACCATGTGCATCTGATCAAAATATCCTAACTCGTGCGCAACTTTCAGCCAGTTGCTTCCCATGCGCGCGCTTCATATCCAGCGCCAACTGAAAACGCCCCACCCGGGAGAACAGCTTTGGTGCGATCCCCATCTCTCCTGCAAATCTGCGTTGGAAATTCCGAATGCTCATGTAAGACTCGCGCGCCAGCTGGGGAATCCGCGTGCTGCGGTTGGGCTGAAGAAGGTTCCCCCCAGCAACCATGGTCTGGGTTGGCGGAGTCGCATTCGCGGCAAATGGCAATAGCGCTTTATTCGCCACATTGATCCGGTCACCAAATGTCCTGCACTCGGCGAGCTTTATCCAGAGCTCCGTAATCCATGGTCCGAACACTTGCTGTCCTTCGAAGTCCTGGTCTGCCAGCTGGATCGGAGGAATACGAAACATTCGCCAACAGGCGAATGGGTTGAGAAATATGCCAAATGCCAAGGTAGAGCCTGTGAAGTAAGCGCAACCTAGAGAGCGCGTCTGCGTACCGACAACATGGATTCGAGGAATAAGCGCAGTCTTACCCGATGAATACTGCATCACTGTTTGATCGCCGAAAGAGAAAGCCAGAATGTGCTCCAGTGACGCGATGTTCGTCTGAGCAACCCACGAATTTCGAAAGGAGATTTCCCGCTGAGCAAAGCAACGGACGAATTGCCTCAGACGAGGATCAGGCATTGCCGACCGTATTGTGTGCATGTGCAGTTTTCCCGTATCCGCAGCATCGTTCGTTTAGGAGGCAGAAGAGTCAAAACTTGGCGCAGATGCATCATTTGGCGCATTTTTACTAGCCGAAAACAGCCTCCTCTACCCAACATGGATCTGGATCGGCAGCCAGGAGGTTGAACTTCTCCGCGGTTCGTCGGGACGGAAGACGATTCGCTGAGCTCAAGAGATATGAAGATCGCGGCCAGCTCGTTTTGAACAATAGCCTGCTCATCGGAAGTTAGGTCGATTATCGACATGAGGCTGCCTCCTGGCGTTGGATTAGACACCTTGCCCGAAGGGCCGTGTGCCATCCCCATGGGATCTTCAACGGCGAACGGCATCTCGTTGACAGAGAACCTACAAGCAGTGCCACTTAGCCGCCTTAGTTGAGTGGCAATCGCTCATGAGTTAACTCATGCCCTGCAAAGACCGACCCTGCGTTCGGGAGAGACGCTTTCGCTTTAGTCTGACAGCTCCTTACACTGGCCACTCGAGGGATGACCTTGCGCCACAGTCCAGGCGAAGTCGGTATTCCGTGGAGCAGGATGACGGGCACGCCCTCACCCTGCTCGACCCAGAACATGCGAATGCCGTCGACGGCAGCGTAATGGCGCTTCACAGCGGCATTTTCGAGCGCTCAGGCACGGGACCACCAATCGCTCTTTTTGCTCCGCCGGTCGGCTCATAACTACGGTAGAGCTTGTCGACCGTGGCAGCCGGTGGGCCATTCTTCTCCGCCCGCTCAAAGCGGCTTGGTGGTTTGTCCCAGGGCATCTTGCCCGCGACGAGCTTCGGCACGTTGACGTAAACATCGCTGCCGGACCGCTGAACGACCGCATCCATAGGTATGTAGGTTTCGGAGCTGAAGATCAGCCCTTGCGGAACCAGCAGGCAAGCGTCGTGCTCGCTGCTGGCGGCTAGGACCTTCTGCACGGTGCCGATCTCGCCATGATCTGATCCGCGCACGGTGTCGCCTTCCTGCACAATGATGCCGTCGGTCGCCCGGCCATCGAAGGCACGGAAGAACTCCTCGACCGTGATGACGGCGTTGCTGAGGAGCGGATAATTGAGCCGGATTGCGGCCTCGTACGAGGGCATGCTTTCCGAGCCGATCCCGTCCGACAAGTAGGTCACGTCAAAGCCACGCTCTACTGCATGTCGGCCCGTAGACTCGCAACACAGGTTGGCCGCCATCCCGGCGATCACCAGATGTGTGGTGCTGAGCCGTTCGAGACGCCCCGGCAGATCAGTCATGAACACGTCCGTTGTCTTGTGCGGCTCGAGGATGATGTCCCCCGGCGAAGGTTGGAGGTCCGGGTGAAAGTCCGCGCCCCAGCTGCCGGCCAGGAACATTTTCTTCTCGTACATGATGCGGTTGATCCCGCTTCGCTTCTGGAGCCGATGCTCGGCATAATCTTCCTCCGTGTATGCCATCGGCCCGAACAGGAGCGGGATGCCGCGCTCATGTGCACCGTCGATCAGCTGGCGAAGATGCTTCACCACATCGTTGTGCTCGACCGTCCCCTTGGTGAGCTCCCAGGCCGCGCCTCCCTCGGAGAGGAAATCATTTACCGGATCGATTATCAGGATGGCCGTCTTGCCACGCGGATAGCCAGGCAACTCGTCCTTCGGGAGATAGGTGCCCCGGCTACGCCGTTCTTCAGGGGTGAGATCATTGCCGTTCATTTCTCGACTCCTTATTCTTCCCAATCAAGGAAAGCTTTCATGGCTCAATTTATCATGCACACTTCCGACACAGCTCCGGTAGAGAGTAAGCCGTTGATCGCTGCGTCCGAAAAAGCATTTGGCAGGCTACCCGGTCTTCACGCGGTCATGGCGGAGGCTCCAGGCCTGCTCGAAGGCTATCAGAAGCTGCACCAACTCTTCCTGGATTCGAGTTTCGATGCAGCGGAAAAGACTGTCGTGTGGCAGACAATCAATGTCGAACATGCTTGTCATTATTGTGTCCCGGCGCATACGGGCATTGCCCATGCGATGAACGTAGATCAGACTCTGATCGATGCCCTGCGTGATGAAACACCGATTGCTGACCCCAAGCTGGAGGCGCTACGCACCTTCACGCTTAAAATGGTTCGCCATCGCGGTGAGGTAAGCGACGCTGATGTTTCTGAATTTTCTGGGCGGTTCTGAACAGCGGCCAGTCCTATCAGGCCACAGCCAGCACGTAAGGAAAAGATGGAAATCGCTCCGCGATTCCCACTTTCCCTTACGCCGGCGACGACGGGGTTTATTAAAAGTTCTCACCAGGTTTGCAAGTAGATTGATTGATGGCTGAACAGGTCTAATCGGCCCACTCTGATCCTGATTGGGTTTACGGTCCGCAACTGAGGCCGCTGGGGTAATGAGGAGAGAGAGGGCGCGGATTCCATCATGGCTCGAAGCAGATGCATCGCTTCAACGAGAAGCCGTATACATAGGTGCAGACCGCTTCCTGCCATCAAAAGTCTCGCTTGCAATCAGGCGACGGACCATACATAAACCCAACAACGCTGTCATCCGGGACAATCTGTGAGGGTTCTTCTGGACGATTCAGGCCGTTTCGATCTTGGGCGGCGCAGGGTAGAGCCCCACAAAGCCGCTTTGTCGCGAAAATTGTAAGTTCTGCGACGATTCCTGCTCCTTCAGATATGAGCAAACGCGTGTCGCAGAAGTCTGTCGCGAAGACGGTGTCTATCGCTATATGTTTTGCGACGGATCAAAGGGTGTTTCGACTTGCAGACACCCGGCGGTGTCAAATCTTTGCTATCAGATTGCCCCCGGTGACAGCGTTGTTGGGTTTGCCCCTTGTCGTTGCCCCTGGCCGGGCGTCCGAACTTATCGCCGAACAGGTAGTAGCTCTGCAACTCAGAGAAGGCTCGTGTCCGCTGACGCTCCTCGCCACCCAGGATCCGGGCCACGGCGATCTTCGTGTTGTCGTAGAGAATGCGCGTGGGCACGCCGCCGAAGTATGCGAACGCCTGCACATGACCTTCCAGAAACGCCTCGGTCGTCTCGGCGGGAAACGCCATCACAAAGCAGTCGTCGGAATGCGGAAGTTCGAAGGCAATGAAGTGCGCCTTCTGCTCAAAGCCCGCAATCACCACCAGCGCTTCGCCGAAGTCCGCCTGCGCCTCGCCCGGAGCATGCGTCAGAGGCACGAACATCTCCCGGCTGCGCAGCTGTTCGCCGCGCACGTGGTCCTTCACTATCGTGTAGCCGCCCGTGAACTGATGTTCTTCTCTGAGCCGATCGAAGATCCGCTTGGCCGTATGCCGTTGCTTCGGAGGCCTCTGCCTGTCCTCTTCCAGAATGGCGTCAATGACGCCCAGCCACGGCCCCAGCTTCGGCCGCCGGATCGGCTGCTGCCGCCGGTAGCCGGGCGGCACAGCATACTCCAGCATCTTCCGAACCGTCTCTCGCGACAGCCCGAAGTCCCTGGCTACCGCACGCTGACTCCTGCCCTCGACCCGCACCGCCCGCCGGACACGACCGTATATCTCCACCTGGAACATCCTCCCGGTGTTCCATGAACTCCGCCACTAAGGCAAATGCTCATGAAACCAACTTCCGGCGGTGGACTACTTTTACTCCGCCGCAGAGCACAGCTCACGCGGCGCTCTGTGGCCTAGTTTTGCACCGGCGTTCTCATGGGCGTGAGAACCCCGTGCAGTTCACCCACGACAACTCCGGTTGTCAGGCGTAGGGCCGCTCGGTTTTGATCCACTCTGACGGAAGGACGTTGAACTCCCATTGGGCTTGCGATAGCGCATCCTCGAGCGTTTCGTGATGTGTATCTGTACCCTGACCCGTTTCAGGTTCGTACATGAGGTACTTGCCGTTGCGCCAGCGTCCATTGGGTTGGGGCAATGCTGACGCTTCCGATGGTGCTTCCGTCGCCTTCGCGTCAAGCTCCTCCTCAGTCATGCGGGGGGCACCCAGCTCTTCCAACCGCTGTTGCATCGCTTCTATGGCTTCCTTATCGCGTTCGATGGTTGTTCTAAGAACTCCCGTCATCCGCTTCCTTTGGCTATTGGTGTAGCCATCACTCCCGAATCGTGAACTCATTTCGTCCCCCTTGAGTAAATGGCTTTACCTTTTCAGATCGCATAGTCACCGTTTATATCCCCTCGCCTATTCCTCTAAAAGCGGTCGAGGCGGCGGCATCGAATCAAGCAGCCTCTTACGTTCCGCCGCAGCTCCCTTGTCCCATTGTTGGTTCGTGCTACAGATGGCATCTATCGCCGTTCGCGCAA
>JAABUY010004086.1_pt1 | contig 15529 bp, 11 predicted proteins | sample 5560271 | NCBI WGS metagenome assembly JAABUY01 (sample SAMN10711886, study PRJNA513374) | rock metagenome | isolation source: Antarctica rocks | place: Antarctica: Victoria Land, University Valley
TGATGACAGCCGCTGATCAGCACCTCAAAATACCCGAGCGCAGATTTTCTGAAGCAGATTTGGTCTCAAGACTTTGTTACCCGAAGCAGCTGCGTTCCGCGAATCGAGGGACCCGTTGCACCCGAGAAAGGGCCTTCAAATAATTTTAGCCATATCAAAGACTAGATCCTGAAGCTTGAAAACTATTTTGGCTATGAGATCAGTCTATATCTATTCTGTGTATTTATCTATCTCAAGTTGCCTATAGTCTATCCCAACCCCTACATTCTTCCCCTAACTTCCGAGTAACCCCCCCCCAAAACCAAATCTCCCAAACCTCTCCGCCTTCACCCACACTAATTCCCCCCCACAATCCTCCCCTCAAAATCCTCCCCCTCTGAAGCCCCTACCCCAAAAAGCCCCCAATTCCTCACACACACCGACTCCACTACCTCATCTCTCATCCTCCTCCCCGCTTCCACCAACCTCCCATATCCGTCCTCCCCTCCATCCCTCCCTCCATCTTCGTTCATGGGGTTGCCGGCAGGCGTAGATCGAGCTGGCGCTAGACTCTCACCGGGAATATGCGGGATATTGACCGTGATGACGATATCGGTAGATTGCGGCACCAGCCGGATAAGGGCCAACAGGATGGTAGAAGTAGGCTGGGCGGTTGGGCCAGGGGGTGTCGTTGTAGCATGCAGTGTCAGTGCAGGAGTTCCGGAGCTGCACCTCAAAACAGTATCGATTAGCACACACAAACCACCAACCATCCCAAACCCCGCTCAGCCAAAACCCACCCCAACAGGAAAAGCTTACACATACGGAAAATTGCCCAACCGCACCTCCGCACTCTCAAGCACCGTACACTCATCCCCTTCAGCAACAACATCCGCGAGGTGGAACCTTAGGGCTTCGGCGTCGGTGTCTGGGTCCGGGTGCACGCGCTCGGCGAGGTCGAAGAGGAGGGAGGTGAGGCCGGTGGTGGAGAGGTAGGCTTCTTGGTTGTCGGGGACTTGGCGGATTGTGCTGTTGGGGGGGACGGGGGGGTTAGGGGGGGTGGTTGTTGGATGTTTGGGGGGATGACGGGAGGTTAGAGAAAAAGGCGAGGGGAAAAGGAAGGGATGTGGGGTGGGATGTGGGAGGGGTTGGGGGGGAGGGATGACAAGAAATGTGAGGCAATGAGACACCAACGACAGCATCCTCTTGAAAAAAAACACGAACAAACCCCAGCACAGAAACACCCCCCTCCTCCCTAACCCAAACCCCACTCCCCAACCCCACCTCACCCCCCCACCTCCAAAACCCCCCCAAAAAATCAAACTCACCTAACATCAGCAAACCCCCCCGGAATCCCCGCCGTAATCGCCCCCCCAAAAAGCTCCGTATGCCTAAGACCCGCCGCCGCCATAACTTCCCACTTTTTCTAATCTTCTCTGTTCCTCTCTCAAAAAAAAAAAGAGGAATGCAAATTTCGAAACTCAAAGCTAAGAAAACACACGAGTCAATGCAGACGTTTCGCCATAGCGCATATATGTATGCCGGATTCAGGCGGTTTTTTTGTTATCAAAGATCCTGGAGATTTCTAGGCAGCGCAGGCGGCGGGTTTATGTAGGCATCGGTAGGTGGCAGCGCGAGTGACCAACACACTTACTGTACGAGCAGCGAATGAAGAGGGATTTTGATAATAAAAAGAAAGGGTTCTGGGGTATTGAGTCGCTAGGTTTTTGTAGAGTTGTTGTTATTGTTGTGAGGGGTGGGGGTTGGGTTGGGTTGTTACTTTGGGGGATGGGGGGTTAGGGTTAGGGTTATTGGACTGGAGGCCTGTCATTACATTCTCTCGGGGTATCAGATGATTTAAAAGCGAGAGAATCCTTGGTTCTAGAAGACAATACTTTTGCGACGATTTAATTGTATTTCCTTTTGCGTTTGGACTGTAACACATTTCAGCAACGTTCGCGAGTCAACTCAGATTCAAAAAATCTTATTTCCTCGCCACATCATCCACCACCCCTTCGTCTCCTCCTCTCGACCCCTCGTCCTCCTCCGAGTCCTCAACGACCACAGCTTCCGCACTGCTACTTCGCTCTTCGCCCTTCTCAGCTTTCATCTCCCTAAACTTCCTCCCCACCACCGCCATCACCTCCTTCTGACCCAGTCCCTCATTCTCCCTCTTTAACCTAGCAAAGTTGACCTTCATAAATTTCTGGTACTCCGACAAGCCGCCCATCTTGCCGTCATTGGCCGCTCTCGGCGCCGGCTGCACCTGCACCAGCTTATTCTTGCACGAGCCACAGGAATGACGGGAGGGGTCGATAGACTTTGAATGGCGCTTGAATTCCATGCCGCAAGACGTGCAGGCCCAGATGTATTTGTAGGCGATGGTGTAGCTGTGTTTGGTTGTGACATGGATGTTGCGGTGGGAGAACGCGGCGGTGCATTTACGGGCCCTGATGTGGGGAGAGAGAATTAGGCTGGATGGATTGGGGATGGTGGAGGACTTGGACAATGAGAAAGGAGATCGAACGGGGGCGGTACCATGCTTTGAATTCTTTGCCATGAGGGTTGTTCTTGACCCCTGAGATCATGAAGTTTGCTAGGTGACAGTACTCGTGAGCGATTACGTTAATGAGACGATCTATGTGTTCAATTAGTGGTTTTTCTTGTCGGCCGGATTAAAACGTGCAAACCTTCATCATCAATAACCTTCTCAGCAAGCTCGATTGAAGCATGGTGACGGTAGCTTGTTGTGATCACAGTACCATCTGTGCTCTTCGGCTTGAACGCTTCTCTTCTCCAATTTGCTCTCCCGGCTGTGGAGTTCAGTTTCTTGCTCCAGATGATATGAATGCCTCCGGCGGAAGAGGCCAGCGCGGAAACTTTGCCGTCATTGATAGTCTGATCAAGCTCATTTAGGAATGAAGTAGCGAGCTCGTATTTCTTCTCATTGAACGCTTTCCGTTGCTTTGCTGCTCGTTTGTCTATCTTAGGGCCTTTACTAGGACTTCTACGAGGAGATCCGGGAGACGGCGATTCTGCTTCATTATCTTCGCTGACAGAGAATAGCTTACGCCTCCTCGAGGTGTTTGGGGTCTTCTTTGGTGAATATTGGTCATTCCAGTCGTTCATGACTTCTTGACTCCAGAAAGCATCTATACTAGGGCGATGAGGAGATTGGGGAATGCGAATCCCTCCTGATGGAGAACGCAGCCTGGGTTTGGATGGACTTGCGGGAGGCGTAATAGGCCGTGCGCCTTCGAGGATCTTATGAGGTGATCTGGACCTCGGAGGAGAACTTTCTGTTTGTCAGTAGAAGCCAGAAATGGGGGTTTGTTAGTCTACGTACAATTGCAAGACTGCAGGAGCTGCATCACTATTCTGATCTTCAGAAGACCCGGGCTCAGTCATGGTGGACTGGCGTTTTGGTAAAATGTCGATAACTTCAGTCAACGGGTTTCGTGCAGACGGGACTGGCAGATAGGGCTTTCCTATCAGTAATTTGAGCTTGCTTGAAGGTCTTTGAGGGTCTTCTTCAGGTTTCTGCAGGGGCATATTTTCTCCATCGCTGGTAGAGTCGTCGATGACAAAGGGGTGAGATTTCCTGGACAAAGGCGTAGACACCTCCCTAGTCTGTGGGACACTTCTTTTGGGTGACCTCGTTGATACCATTTCTGATTCACTAGCAGATTCGTCTACAACAAAGTCTGAAAGATCGTCAAAATAGCTCTCGTCATCTGATCCAGATGCGTTCCCTTGAGGGATAAAGACTCTGTAATTTATAGGTTGCCTCGCCGTCCTTCTCGGACTCGAACGTACCTGTCTGACATCGTTGAGACTGCCAGTACTCGTCTTTAGCCCAGGGTTTTTGGCCTTTACGAGCCGTCCATCGGTAATTGGAAGTATGAGGGAATTGACTTGAGCAGTTCCGAGTGGTCGCTGACGGCGGGACTGCTTTTCGTTGCACGAGACATCGGTGACGGTCATAGACATATTACCATGATATTCATGAGCAGCAGCGCTCTCCACTATGCGCTTTGAATCATTGTACCCAAGAGGCACTTTGTTCCCATGCTCTTTCGTTAATACCTTTCTAGGTATCTTCGGAATATCTGTCCTAGACCGGCGTAGAATTGTCGAGACGTCTGGGAATTCCTTATCACTGTCGTAAACTGCATTCAATCTAGCCATCTCATGGATCTATGTTCGTATCCCGATCACGTTGCTAGCGCTCTATTGAGACCTGCCTGCCAAAAAAAGGGATGTCGTTGAGTAGAGTGCAAAAGTAAACAAAGAGGCGTTACTAGGGGCAACGCTTACTTCTGCAGAGGTAACTTTTGCGGCTTACTTGCAGGTCCTTCATATACAAGTTGCTTTGATAGTGCTTGTATGATTCATGTGCAAGCTTCTCTGGCCCCAATATGCACACAAATGCCAAAACAATGTAGTTTAATTGTACAATACTAACAATCATAACCAACGCCCATCAGAAAGACCACATCCTATGCGTCCATAGTGCACCATCTATGCGAAAAGACAAAAGGCTTTCGAAATAGTACTCCGGCCGCCAGCAACTTGAACTGATCCGAGAACGTTGTAATTTACAGCAAAACCATTCCCGCACCAACCAGCGCAGCTACCGTGACATATACCGCAAGTTGAAGCATACCAAAATCAAACCTGGGGACAGTAACCAAACCCGCTGAACTCTTCGTGCTGCTCGAGGAGCTGCTGGAGCCAGTGCCTGAAGGGCTGGAAGTGACGACGCCAGTGCCTGCCGGACCAGCTTGGCTTACCAACGCTTGACAATTTCCGTTGGATTTGGGGCTCTGCTTTGTAGCGGCACTATTGAAGTCACAGGGATTGGTGTTTGCCTTATTATTCGTGGTTTGGTTGAGGTAGAACTGATTGAAAGCCCAGGAAAGTCGTTCAGTAGAGTTACACATTGAGTATGCCCCATACGCTCCAGTGGTAGCGTTGGCGTTGATGCCCTCGCAGTAATTGCCGTTGTGCGGATCGCAGACATAGGCGAATTGAGTCGTGGAAGTGGTGTTGTCGAGGTTGGATTTGGCAACACAGGTCAGGTTCTGCATCATGCAGCCGCACAGCTGTGTGTTTGGGGTTGGAGGTAGTACGTCGCTCTTAGCCTTCCAAGTGGCATCGACACTCGGGCAAGCTTGAGGGCTATTGGTTGGGGAGTATGACGCCGATTGAACGCCAGTCGGGGTGACCTTGGCTATCTGGCTTGAAAATGCTGTGAAGTCAGGAAGCTTGGTGGCTTTGTTGTCGGTGCCCACGGAGACAAGACCTTCCATCGGTGTCAATAAACTCCACAGTATATTCCTGCAGCATACATAGACTCACCAAAATCGTTAGCCTCCTGGAAGTACATGTAAACAATACCACCAGACCACACTTTCGTCATGTTGGATCCGTATAGGGCCTGGACTTCTTCGAATTTCCGCGGTGGCGATGTGTTGCAACCATATTCAGCGAAGAACGCTGGCACATTATAGGAGGCAAATTCCGTTGTTCGGACATCGTACTTTGAGGTCTCGTAGGTGTCGGTACGTTTACACCACGAATAGATGTTGTATCCCCAGAAGTCGATAGCCTGCTCTGGTGGGCCGCAATCAAAGTAGTTTGCAAGCTCGGTTCGCGTTTCATCATCGTTGGTAGCATATCCAACTCCCATAGGTCGGTATTTCTTCTGGACAATATACGCTTTCATATCTCGTACCGCTGCCTTAACGAAAGCACTGGCGACAGTGTTATTTGGGGCATTCGAAACTTCGTTGCCTGCAAAGAAGCCAATGACGTTTGGGTAGTTCGCAAGAGAGTCAACAACTGCACTGTACCGGGAATACAACTCCTCGTTCCACATGGATGTATCCCGATTTATGGAAGTTGCAGGCTCTCCTAGATCTGAAATAACGTAGATGCCAGCATCTTGGAGCAGCTTCATACATCCCGAGTGATCAAGTGTGGGATTAATGGCGTACACACGGATCGTATTCGTTTGTAGCTGTTGCATAAGTGGGACATCTCGCGCGCAATTCGAAGGATTGGCCAGCGGGTCCTGGTAATTGGTACTACCACTGATCGTTCCGTTGGCAGAGAAATCCTCTATTGCACGTTAGATCTCCGGTCTATCGTGATAGTTTTAGGATACTGACGCTGATATGCCACACCCTTAATGAAGCTATACAGACCGTTTATCAGCGTATGATACAAACACATCTTCGTACTCCCAAACTTACAATTCCGTCCCATTGGTCTTGTAGAAGAACTTGGAACCCTAAAAGTCGAGATAGGTTAGCTAGAAACAGGGTAACATTTTATCAACTGAAAAGGCCACGAACCTTGATAACAATGGGATCAAGCTGGGCAACAACAGATGAAGTGAACAGGGCCGCTGCCACGATGGCAGCTGATGTGCACCCGAGGCCCTTCATCTTGATCAAAGCTGAAATGGAATATTGGTATGTATTGTAAGAAGCAGCCAGGTTCTGGTGTAACTATGCTGGGTTGCTGAACGCAGAGATGATGGCCCGGCAGGTTAAGGACAGTTCAGGAAGTAAACAGGAAGTCGCGGTCCAGGATAAAGGGAGTCAGGAGACCAAGCAGGTAACAAAGCGACCTTCTTGAACGAATGTGAACGATCAATACTGATCCCAGTTATATGAGAGAAGACAATCAACGAAGGCAAGAATGTTTGGGCGTTGACACGGTGTTGGCTCCTTGAAGTTGTTACTGTGTGTACGGACTCTACCTGGCATTACCCGATGCCGCGCAATCAAAAGAACTGGGATCACGTGATGTGCCGCAGCCGGCAGAGTAATCCTCTACTGTTTCATAACTGGCATCACCTCACTGTTCCTTCCATAAAGTAAGGTGAGGTCCTCACTCGTACAATGGTCGATTTCACACTCAGGAAAATACCACCAGCTGCCACCACATAGCAACGCAGTCGCAAACCGAACCCGGCAATTGCAACTCCGACGGCGGTCTTTACACGGTCGTGATATTCACTCCAGGGATTAATTACCATCCTTATTCCTATCCTTCCAAGATTTCGCAGAATTGGCGGAACCAACGGGAAACGCGCGAGTTAATATAATAAAATACCTGTTGAGATTACAGTGGAAGTACGGAGTACGGAAGTACGGAATACGGAATACTGTAAATTTATCGGGGGCTACAGCGGCAGAACCGCCGGCCTGTCCCCCTTTTCCCCCCTAAACGACTATCTTGAAGATCCATGCCGGTTCAGGCATATCCTTATGCTTAGGTAGTGCTCCAGACCAAACCGTTTGCGGCCATCTCGCCACTAAGCTCGCTGCAGCTATTTTTGGCTTGCAAAGCTCTTCGGCCAGCGATGATGCTATGATAAAACTCATGATTGGTGTAGAGTAGGTAGGCATTTGACGAAATAATGGTGATATTCCAATGCGAATAATACATCAGGTCTAGAAGATCGTCACAGAATATATAAAAAAAAATAGACTCGCAGATGGCAGGGTTTTAATTAGCAACACGGCGTCTCGAAGCTTCCAAGCAAAGCCGTTGGTATTATTATTATCATCATTATCATTGCGGTTGGAGGATGCGGTCATGGTCGTTGTATGTACTTTACCCACGACCGCCACCCGTCAAGCCCTTTCTGTCTTCTCCGGATGTCTAGGAGATTAAGTGCTTGGCGTAGGAAGGAGTTGCGTACGTGAATTATCATACCTGCCTTAGGAACCTGGGATACTGGGATATTCTTTGCCCAGCAATACAGTGATTCCTCAACTTTCTATAGTTCAACTTGCCAGTTCTGCCAGAGCATATCCGCAGAGCTGAATGATTAGTGTACGGCCTTTTGATTCGGAGACATGAACAATACCTTGACCGGCGGTTACCCTAATCCCCTGCGAAAAGGGTCTTGGATTTATGGTACGGAGCTAGTCCGTGTCGGTATCAAATACCTACAGTGGATCTCGTAAGCCGTAACCAAGTCAATTACACCAGGGGAAGTGACTTACTTTGATTCTCCTATTCCTCCTTCCCATCGAGATAACACTCTCAGCGTTTCACGTCTTTCGTTACTTTGACCCTCAACCCATCAGCCCGGTCGTTGGCGACATCTCGCTCTCGCTTCAGGTGTCATTGAGTACGAGAAACGGTGCAGTACTATTCTAATTGCAGTGGATATTACAGCCGGTCGTAACAGCAACTGCGCGCTTTCCTCTTTCACTCTCGTTGCAAGTCAAAATCAACAATTACAACATCCACAATCCTTCATCTACGGCCACGGAAATAGGGAGCCGATCAAACCGATATAATCTCGTCGAGAATCTTTGGAGGTTTTCAACGGCTATACGTCGAGTTTCTTTCTTTCACCAGATCAACTAGTTTTCACGCGACAGCTTCCAGTTCACGACACCGAACCGCCTGGCTTGGCACTTCTTCACAATAGTAGAACTGGCAATCCTGTAAATGGAAATCATTTGATGTAAGTTCATTCTGATGCTTTTGAGAGACCGTATTTTGTTGCCTTCACACTTTGCACAGTCCTCTTGTTACGCACGCCGCAACAACGCAATTCCCCTCGTCTCTCTCTTTGACTGACAATCAGCAGCAGCACGAAAGTTTCACCTATTCCTAATCATGTCCGGCCATCCACAAGGTCAGTACGACGATGGCTATGGCCATCAACCCCAGGCGACAGATTCGTACTATCAAGACGAACACGACCAAGGCTACTATGATCAGCACCAAGACTATCACGGTGGTCAACAGCAAGAATACCAACAGCAACATGGAGGTGCCGGTTATTACGACGAGGCGTAAGTTTATGTTTGAAATTATCTTTTATTCCGCTCACGTTCAGTAGTGGCTATTACAATGCCGACGCGCATGATCCGCATCAGCAAGATGGAGGATACTATGAGGGCCATCAAGGCTATCAAGATGAGTATTACAATGATCAATATTACGACCAAGGTACACCGGCTGCTGGTCAGCAACCTCAACACGGGCAAGCAAACTATGGGTTCGTACAATGAGAAGATTGAACGGCTTCCAGTAACATTAACATCTATTAGGGCCAAACCTAGACGTCGCGGTCACGACTCAGAGGAGGATTCCGAGACGTTTAGCGATTTCACCATGAGATCGGATATGGCTAGGGCCGCTGAAATGGACTACTACGGCCGGGGCGATGAGCGCTACAACAGCTACAACGAAGGTCAACCTGGTGGTCGTGGGTACCGGCCACCATCGTCCCAAATCTCTTATGGAGCAAACCGATCCTCTGGTGCATCGACACCTGTGTATGGCATGGATTACGGAAACGTGCTTCCAGCTGGGCAACGATCCCGAGAACCTTATCCTGCATGGACTTCTGATGCTCAAATTCCCCTTTCAAAAGAGGAAGTCGAAGACATCTTCATGGATCTAACGGCCAAATTTGGTTTCCAGAGAGACAGCATGAGGAACATGTACGATCACTTCATGACCCTGCTAGATTCTCGGGCATCTCGCATGACCCCCAACCAAGCTTTGCTATCACTTCATGCCGATTACATCGGAGGCGACAACGCCAATTACAGGCGTTGGTACTTCGCAGCACACCTTGACCTCGATGACGCTGTCGGATTTGCCAACATGAAACTTGGAAAAGCGAATCGTAGGACTAGAAAAGCGCGTAAAGCTGCCAAGAAGAATCAACAGGATCCCCAAAACGAAGAACAAACCCTTGAGAATCTAGAAGGCGACAATAGTTTGGAGGCTGCAGAGTATCGATGGAAAACTCGCATGAATCGTATGCCTCAGCATGACCGCGTCCGACAAATTGCTTTGTACTTGCTCTGCTGGGGAGAAGCCAACCAGGTGCGTTTTATGCCTGAGTGTATGTGCTTCATCTTCAAGTGCGCTCTCGACTACATGATGTCCCCCAATTGTCAGAATCGGGTCGAGCCAGTCGAAGAGTTGACCTATCTCAACAACGTGATAACTCCTCTGTATCAATATTGCAGAGACCAGGGTTACGAGATTGAAGATGGCAAGTATGTTCGCAGGGAGAGAGATCATAATCAAATCATTGGCTACGACGACATCAACCAGCTGTTTTGGTACCCTGAAGGCATTGAAAGGATCGTCTTCGAAGACAAGTCGAGAATGGTCGATGTACCAACGTCGGAGCGCTACCTAAAGCTAAAAGAAGTGAACTGGAAGAAGGTCTTCTTCAAGACATACAAAGAAACTCGATCATGGGGCCACATGCTCGTCAATTTCAACCGTATCTGGGTCATTCACGTCACAACCTTTTGGTTCTACACAGCCTACAACGCGATCACTTTCTACACTCCTCACTATCAGCAGCAACTAGGCACGAAGCCAACAGCGGCAGCTCAGTTCTCTGCGATTGCCCTGGGTGGTACTCTCGCCTCTTTGATCATGATTGCGGCAACCTGTGCGGAGTGGACTTACGTACCGCGCCGATGGGCTGGGGCTCAGCACTTGACCAGGCGCCTGCTGTTCCTCATCGGTATTTTCCTGATCAATCTTGCACCCAGTGTATACATTTTCGGATTCGCCAATAACAAGACTATCTACAACGCAAAGATCGCCAAAACCCTCGGCATAGTACAGTTCCTGGTCGCCCTCGCAACGTTTTTCTTCTTCTCTATCATGCCCATTGGTGCTCTCTTCGGCAGCTACCTCACCAAGAAAAACACGCGGCAATACGTGGCCAGCCAAACTTTCACCGCGAGTTGGCCACGTCTACTTGGTAACGATATGTGGATGTCCTACGGACTGTGGGTCTTGGTGTTCGGGGCAAAGCTCGCGGAATCTTGGTTTGCCTTGGCTTTGTCTTTCCGTGATTCTATCAAGATTCTGTCGGAAATGAAGATTAGCAGGTGCGCTGGCGACGCGATCATCAAGGACATTCTCTGCAAACAGCAACCGAGAATCCTCCTCGGCTTGATGTTCGTCGTTGATCTTTGCTTATTCTTCCTTGATACGTATTTGTGGTACGTTATCTGGAACACCACCTTCTCAGTCGCCCGCTCTTTCTACCTCGGTGTCTCCATCTGGACCCCGTGGAGAAACATCTTCTCCCGATTGCCAAAGCGCATCTACTCAAAGGTCCTGGCTACCACGGATATGGAGATCAAGTACAAACCAAAGGTGCTTATCTCCCAGATCTGGAATGCCATTGTCATATCTATGTACCGAGAGCATCTACTGGCCATTGACCATGTACAAAAGTTGCTCTACCATCAAGTCCCATCGGAACAAGAAGGGAAGCGGACGCTGCGCGCACCGACGTTCTTCGTTTCTCAAGAAGATCACTCATTCAAGACCGAGTTTTTCCCAACACAAAGCGAGGCAGAACGCCGAATATCATTCTTTGCTCAGTCCTTGTCAACACCTATTCCCGAGCCTCTACCGGTTGACAACATGCCAACCTTTACAGTGTTGATACCACACTACGGGGAGAAGATACTGCTTTCTCTTCGTGAAATCATTCGTGAAGATGAGCCATATTCGCGAGTAACGCTTCTGGAGTACCTCAAACAGTTGCACCCCCACGAGTGGGATTGCTTCGTCAAGGACACCAAAATCCTTGCCGATGAAACTTCTCAGTTTAACGGTGACTACGAAAAAACCGAGAAAGATACTGCGAAGAGCAAGATAGATGACCTTCCTTTCTACTGCATTGGTTTCAAATCTGCTGCCCCTGAATACACATTGCGAACACGGATCTGGGCATCCCTTCGATCTCAAACGCTGTACAGAACAATTTCTGGATTTATGAACTACAGTCGTGCGATAAAGCTTCTGTACCGTGTCGAGAATCCAGAAGTTGTCCAAATGTTTGGCGGTAACTCTGACAAGCTTGAACGTGAGCTTGAGCGTATGGCTCGGCGCAAATTCAAGATCATAGTATCGATGCAGCGTTATGCCAAGTTCAATAAAGAGGAGCGAGAGAATACCGAATTCCTTTTAAGAGCATATCCAGATCTGCAAATCGCATATCTTGATGAAGAGCCTCCAGCGACTGAAGGCGACGAGCCTCGACTGTACTCTGCTCTTATAGATGGTCACTCCGAACTTATGGACAACGGTATGCGTCGGCCTAAATTCCGCATTCAGTTGTCTGGCAATCCCATACTAGGTGATGGCAAATCAGACAACCAGAACCACTCGCTTATCTTCTACCGCGGCGAGTACATCCAACTTATTGACGCTAACCAGGACAATTATCTCGAGGAATGCCTGAAGATTCGAAGTGTTCTCGCCGAATTCGAGGAGATGACAACTGACAACGTCTCTCCCTATGCTCCTGGGCTTGCTCCTACTAAGACTAATCCTGTAGCTATCCTCGGTGCTCGTGAATACATTTTCTCGGAAAATATAGGTATTCTTGGTGACGCTGCCGCCGGAAAAGAACAAACATTCGGTACCCTGTTTGCCCGTACTCTTGCGCAAATCGGAGGCAAGTTGCATTATGGTCACCCAGATTTCCTTAACGGTATTTTCATGACAACTCGTGGTGGTGTGTCCAAAGCGCAGAAAGGATTGCACTTAAACGAAGATATCTATGCTGGTATGAACGCCTTGCTTCGTGGCGGAAGGATAAAACATTGCGAGTACTATCAATGCGGGAAGGGCCGTGATCTCGGGTTTGGGTCTATACTAAACTTTACGACAAAGATTGGCACAGGAATGGGAGAGCAGATGCTTTCGCGGGAGTACTACTACCTTGGCACTCAATTACCCCTGGACCGCTTCTTGTCCTTCTACTACGCCCACCCTGGCTTCCACATTAACAACTTGTTCATCATCATGTCGGTCCAGATTTTTATGCTTTGTATGATTAACCTTGGCGCACTACGACATGAGACCATCATCTGCACTTACGATCCGAACAAGCCTCCGACAGACCCGCTACGACCCACAGGATGTGCGAATCTTACTCCAGTGATGGACTGGGTGTATCGATGTGTTGTGTCTATCTTCATCGTCCTGATCATCTCTTTCCTTCCCCTCTTGGTCCAAGAACTCACAGAGCGAGGCTTTTGGCGTGCCATCACCCGTCTGGGTAAGCATTTCGCCTCGCTGTTGCCTGTATTCGAAGTGTTTGTCTGCCAGATCTACGCCAATTCCCTCAGCCAAGATCTATCATATGGTGGTGCTCGCTACATCGGTACCGGTCGTGGTTTTGCAACCGCGCGGATTCCTTTCGGTGTTTTGTACTCAAGATTTGCGGGGCCATCAATCTATCTAGGTTCGCGCCTGATGATGATGTTGCTCTTCTCGACCCTGACTATTTGGGGGGTGTGGCAAGTGTACTTCTGGGTATCCTTACTCGCATTCTGCGTATCGCCTTTCATATTCAACCCTCACCAATTTTCGTGGAACGACTTCTTTATTGACTACCGTGATTTCCTAAGATGGCTCTCCCGTGGCAACTCAAGATCTCACGCCTCTTCGTGGATTGCTTTCTGCCGCCTGTCGCGAACACGCATTACTGGTTACAAGCGGAAGAATCTTGGCGATCCGTCATCGAAAATGTCCGGGGATGTCCCTCGTGCACATTTCTCCAATATCTTCTTCAGCGAAATCATTGCACCCCTACTGCTTGTCGCGGCCACCCTCATACCCTACCTCTTCATCAACTCTCAGACTGGCGTCCAAAACAACCCGAAACCCACCAATTCTCTAATCCGAGTCGCGGCAGTTGCATTCGCACCAGTTGCAATCAACGCCGGAGTTCTGGCGGGCCTGTTTGGAATGGCATGCTGTATGGGTCCTCTTCTAAGCATGTGTTGCAAGAAGTTTGGATCAGTCTTGGCCGCAATTGCCCACGGAGTAGCTGTTTTCATGCTACTGGCTTTCTTCGAGGTTATGTTCTTCCTCGAGGGATGGGTCTTCTCCCGGGCTCTTCTGGGCATGATTGCCGTCGTTGCGCTGCAGCGATTCATCTATAAGCTCATCATCGCCCTCGCTCTTACACGTGAGTTCAAGGGAGACTCTTCAAACATTGCATGGTGGAGTGGGAAGTGGTACTCTATGGGATGGCAAGGCTTCTCGCAGCCTGGGAGAGAGTTCCTCTGCAAGATTACTGAACTTGGCATGTTCGCCGCGGACTTTATTCTTGGCCACGTTATACTCTTCATCATGCTTCCGGTGATCGCCATCCCATACATCGACAAGCTCCACTCCGTGATGCTATTCTGGCTCCGACCAAGGTATGATTCAAAGTCAAATTTCCTGCTCATTCGCTTTTCGCTAACTGTGCTCTAGCCGTCAAATCAGACCTCCTATATACTCGTTGAAGCAATCTAAGCTTCGAAAGCGCAGAGTCATCCGCTTCGCCATTCTCTACTTCCTAGCCCTCATCATCTTTGTTGCCCTCATTGCTGGACCAGCGGTCATTGGCAAGTTGAAAATCAAACTACCGTCGATTCCCATGCAACTCATGCAGCCTACGGGCCAAGACAACAACGATACCACAACAGGCTACACTGGATCCGCCCTGATCAGTCTCCCGGGCATGACGGGAGGAGCTGCGGCTACCTCAGGTGGATCTTCAGCAGCGGCAACGTCGTCGGCATCGAGTACCGCTTAGACTGTTGACATTTCCTGCTAGATTTTAATATAGAGGAAGTGAGGAGGTGCAACACGCATTGTACAAACCCTCAGCCGCGAGATTGAGTACCTCGACTTCCCACCCGGCAAAACTCCAATGTTCTTTCCTTTCGTGGTGAGGGATTCACGGCGTCTAGGAACATAGACAGACTGTTGCCTCATTCATTTATCGTGCTGCGTATACAAGACGCAACTGTAACTTTCCAGAGCGACACGGTGCGAATCTTGAATCTTGGCTTGTTTGGTGGGAGACGAGGAAGCGTTTCAGCATTAATGGATGATACTTTTTAGCATGTCGCATATTGGAAGTAGTCTGGGGTTTTTTGTGGTTTTATTGTGGTCTGATGAATACGAAAGCCATAGAGCAATTAGAAGAATGTACTCGCTTCAGCAATCGCTGGGTTATTATTCGGGTTCACCAATATTTGATCGTTGTTATGTGCTTTTGACTAAGTGCTTGGTTCATTATTGACTGATTCTTTTAACCCTGGGCCTCAAATAGTAAGGTCGCTGATTCTTCTGAAACCGAATTTGATCCTCTGTTGCACCACTTCCGACCTGCTCGAAAAGAAAGTCTGTACCACCGAAACGCCCTTCTCAAGTTGATCTGCTTGCAGACCTTCCCAATCAATCATGGAAGATTACAATCTGTATAGGATTGGGCAGAAGTCAAGAACAATTGATCGCTAAATGGCTCCCAAGCTTGGGGCCGCACTGATAGTTCACCGTATCATCAGACCGGATTCCTTAGAAGAAACCATCGCTGATAGTACGTTTGGGCCATCAATCAGTCGGGACCATCTCGAGGTCCACAACGCGACGCTCTGCCACTGATCTTTGAGTTTTGCCGACATCAATTCAGGGATTACAGGAACCGGTGTCCCCTGGTGCAGGATACTTTTGTGGT
>JAABUY010004087.1_pt1 | contig 15528 bp, 20 predicted proteins | sample 5560271 | NCBI WGS metagenome assembly JAABUY01 (sample SAMN10711886, study PRJNA513374) | rock metagenome | isolation source: Antarctica rocks | place: Antarctica: Victoria Land, University Valley
CCAAGCCAGGCTGCCTGCACAGTTCCCTGGCGGTGGCGCCGCACTGGCAACTCATGCACAAAATGCGCGCCGTCAATGCAGTGCTGCGCACGGGGCGGGCGCTCACCACGGAAGACACCTCGACCTCGATCTCGCCGGCGCGCTCCTCGCCCATTTGCGCCTCGAGCGCGGCGGCAAACGCGCGCGAGAAGGACTGGATGTCCTCCAGGGAGGCTGAGCCATACGCGTCGTTCATCTGCGCGAGCCACCAGCAGGAGGTGGACACAGGCAGGTGTGAGGCATCCTGAGATCCAACCTCATCCTGAGATCCAACCTCAAACTTCACCGAGTATTGTGGTCTGGACTGGCTCACTGCATGCGGGAGGCGAACAACTTGTGGTCTGGACTGGCTCACTGCATGCGGCAGGCGTGCTACCCAAGGTCGGCCGCTGCCGCAGCGCCCAGCAGGAGCGAGCCGTGCAGCTGGGCGCATGCCGCGCGCCGGCCCTCGGCACACAGCACCGGGGCCTGGATCGCGCAGCTGGGGCGCGCGGTCGGCGGCTGGGCAGCGCGCGCGCGCGCGGCGCGCGGCGCGGGCGCGCCTGGTCGAGCCGGATCTCCAGGAAGCGCCGGCGCGCCTGCGCGCGCAGCAGGAACAGCTCCAGGCCCGCCATGGCCGGCCCAGCCAGCACGCCGCGCGCGACCTCCAGCGCAGCGGCCGCCCTGGCGCAGGGCCCGCCATCATCAGCCCTGTGTGCCGCTGAGCAGGCTTGCAGGTGCGTCCCTGCATGCGCGCGCCTGCCAGCATGCCGGGCAGCGCACGGAGGGGCAGGCGAGTCCCCCGGACGCGGGTGCGGTGCAGGCGCTTTCACGCGCATGGGCTCACTGACGGCAGCCTCAAGCTGTGCCCGCCCGATGTCGCAGGCCGGCTCAGCTTTACCAACCTCACAAATTTTGCGCTCTGCCTCCTGGCCGGACACCACTGCTGCTGCCCGGTACCTGCAACCCTTCTTTGCGTCATTGCTTGTGCTGTGCCAGTCTGTACAGACCCGCCGACAGACGAGGTCAATCTGAACGGCTACGACAAGGACGGGAAGCCCCACTGCATGCGCGGCGAGAACATGAACCTCCATCTGAAGCAGTATCGACCCCTGACGCGTGCTGGTAGTGCAAAAGTGGTGCAAAGCCTTGCTCATGCTGACCTCAGCGCCAGCACGCGTCAGGGGCAGACGCTGCTTCACGCGCAGGCTCATGTTTTTGCACACAGACGTGCCGCTCATGCGGCGAGCCTTCTTGTCCTTGTTGTAGCCAGTGACATTTAACTCCTTCGTCTCGGGTCTGTGCAAGCTGGCACAGAGCCAGCAAACGCGCAAAGAAGGGTTGCAGGCAGCGGGCCACAGGGGCGGTGTCCAGCCCTCGTGGCTACAGAGCGTGCACACCAGTCGGCGCCGCCGAGGTCGATGGTTGGCCCTACCGCCGCCAGACCCAACAACTCTTCTTCGCCAGCATCGTCCGGCTCCGGCCCCAGGTCGGCATCCTCGTCTGTGCCCAGCTCGCCGTCGTCATCATCAACCTCGTCTGCATCTATATCCTCCGTGTCGTCGCCAAACTCCTCGGAGTCCTCCAGCGCGCTGGGCTCGTCTTCAGCAAAGCCGTCTACATCCTCGTCGGCCGGCGACGCGCACGGCGCAGCGGCGGCGCCTGGCGGCCCTCCGCCCGCGCACGCGGCAGGCCGCCTCCGCGCATGCAGGGGCGCCGCCGTTCGCAGGTTGCGCGTCCTGGCGAGTGCGCAGGCGGGGCGCGAGGGTCAAAGAGGCCAAGGTGGCTTGGGAGCCTGTTAGCACCTTGCAAAGTGCACTAAAGACACGTCCGTAGCAAGGTCGACTTCAAAGCAACAGACGCCTGTTGCAGCACAGCGCGTACCACCAGTGCCGAGCGGACGGCAGAGTCCCAACGAAGCTCCCAGTCGCACGGGCAGGATTGCTTGCAGCCTCGCATGTGCCTGCCCGCCAGTGCAGCGTGCAGCTGCACCGCGCGGTGCCTGCCCAGGGCCCGCTCTGCATCAGCTGCAGCCCTGCGCCGCAGTTAACTCTACTTCACCGCACTGCCTTTGCCTTGCTCGCAGCTCCTTGCAGCCTTTCTCAACTACGCAGGCCCACACTGACCAATATCCGTAAAAAGCACATTGGCAAGAGAGTCCTTGAAAGGCTCTGAGTGTGCGCGCTTTCCAGCGTACCCAGACGTGTTAGTGCAGTCCATATAAATATGCATATAGAAATGCAGTGAAATAAGTGCGCACCGTTTGTGCAATGGCGTGGCAGCGTTCTCGACGCTGCGCTGGCGACAAGCAGCGCCTGCCTCCAGCGCATGCAGTGGCGGCACAGAGACTACACTTCAGCCGAGCACTTGCAAGGCATGCCTAGTTGTATAGGCAGTTGATAGGCTGGAGACCTCAGTGTGAAAGCCTCAAGCAGCCAGAGAGGGCTGTGCAGGGCGGCTTAGGCAGACAAGCGCTGCCCGCAGGTTCAAGCTCGAGCAGAAACTCCTGAGGCACAACTCCTGAGGCACAGCACGCAGTGCACGTGGGAGCCCAAAAGGGTGAACGTGCTGGTTCCTATCGCAAAGTGCCAGTCAGCGGGAGCAGGGCAGCTTGGGACTTGATCGCAGTGTTGCCGCGCAAGGGGGCCGCCGACCCTACGGCACCCCTGCACGTGCGCAAGAGGCCATCATGGCATGGCTCTTCTCATGCTTTTCATTCATTCATTCATTCATTCTGTGGGCATATCGCCAGTTATGCCGCATGGCGCGCATCTGATACACGGATGTTATCCCCCACTCCGTTTGTGTACGCCAGCAGCGCGTTGTTGCAGTCTTTCGCATCAGTAGCACTGCAGTAGCAACCAGTAGCAACCAGTAGCAAGCACTTGGCAGTCAGTGACGGCTGTGCCTAGGCGGATGCCCGAAATGGCCGCCCGAGAGACTACCGAATCGACTCCATACGACTTACCTGCAGACCGAGAAGCGCTCTCCGCTGAAGGCGCACGTCTGGACAGCCGGGGCTTTGAAGAGTTTCGCAACATCTGTGAGCACCTGCTGCCCTCTTTGCAGGCGTGCTGCCGGAGAGCATGGCGCTTGCTGCCGTGGCACTTGCTGCACGGGCGCTCGGACTCACCAATGCTGGCTTGGGGCAGTCACGCAGGCGGGCATGCTCAGCCAGGCGGCCGGCTCGGCGTACGTGGAGTTTGGCAACACAAAGGTCATGGCCGGAGTGTGCGCCCCCATGTGAGTCGCGGCGCAGGCAGCAGCGCGGCAGCACCGCGCTGACCCTGTCGCGCGCGGGCGACTGGCCAGGTACGGGCCGCGGGAGAGCGACAGGCGGGAGGCCTTCAGCGAGCAGGGCCGCCTGCAGTGCGACGTCAAGCTCGCCACTTTTGCGACGCGGCGGCGCGGCAACTTTGGGCAGGCGCGGCCCTGTGCTATGCGCGCTCGCGCGCTGCGCGCGCGCCTGGCGCCGCGCAGCGCTGGCGACCAGCGGGCCTGGTGGCCGCACTCACCATGTGAGGTCCTTGCACGTGCACGCCCTGCAGCGCGTCCGGCCCAGTGAAGTCAGACTGCGTCGCTTGTGGTGACCACACCGCGTTTCAACCCAGCCAGGGCCATGTGCGGGTTACGCAGAACAGGACGGCGAGCTGCGTGCTGCTGGGGGCGCGGTGCTGCCAGCAGGGTGTCGCGTGCTGACCGTGCGGAAAATTTTGCGACGTGTGCGCGCTGGCGAGCCTTCGCAAAACCCTGCACGCGCGCAGAGCGACGCGGAGAGGGAGCTGTCGGCGGCGCTGGCGTCGGCGCTGGCGGGCGCAGTGCGCCTGGGCAGCTTCCCCAAGGCCAGCGTGGACGTGTTCTGCGTCGTGCTAGAAGCCGACGGCGGCGAGCTGCCCGCGGCGGCCGCCGCGGCCGCGCTTGCGCTGGCCGACGCGGGCATCGAGATGGGCGACCTGGTCGCCGCGTGCGCCGTGGTGCGCGCCGCGCGGCCCGCTGCCCCCCAGGCGCTTCCGTGCCGACCGACAGCTGATGCGGGGCGACAGCGGCGACAGTTTCTGTGCTTGGCGCGTGTCAGCGCGGCACAGCGAGGCTGGAGACGGGCAACCTGGCGTGGCCGCATGCGCACACGGCTGGCTCCTTGCGTGATGTGGAAATTTGCATCCGCATGGCATGAGGCAGCCGTGTCTATGTATGTTGGATCGAGGCCTCAGCACTCGTGTTCGCAGCTGCGGCGGGCGCTCTGCTGCGCATCCCGATGCACGCCCTTGCTGGGGCGGAGCCAGCACGGGGCGCGCGCGGCGTGTGACAGCCTGCCGCCCGCTGCGACTTGCGCTGCTGCCGAGCCTTCCAGTGGGCACTCATGCAGCCAGTGACCATGCATGCGCGGCGTGCGCGCAGAGCCGCGTGGGCGGCCAGCTGCTGCTGGACCCGAGCGCCGGCGAGGCGCGCCGGCACGACGGCAGCGCGCTGCTCGCCATGATGCCCGCACGCAACCTGGCGCGCCTGGGGTCCCTCGCATGCATGGCTGCCAGAGCTTCATAGTGTCCAGCAACTGCTGCACATAGCTCTCAGCCTGGCATTTTCTAGAAAACTAGCCAACCTCTTCAATGGCAAAGCCGATTATCATTTGCTGGCCAGCACTTTGCAAGGCAAGAGGGCAGGTAGCGATGCGCGCATGTGTGGCTTTTTGGTAATCTATCACTGACCTGCTGTTTGGTGCCTGCACACGGTGCAGCCGTCAGGACCGAAGGGCAGCGGCTGCACACCGCTGCCCCGCGGCGGCAGCGCGCCGCGCGCTGAGGGCGGCGGCCGGCGGCAGGTCACGCACATGGAGCTGACGGGCCGCTGGAGCAGCACGCAGGCCGCCCAGGCCCTGCAGCTCTGCATGGGCGGCTGCCTGCAGCTGGACACCGCCCTGCGCGGCAGCCTGCGGAGCGCGGCGGACGTGGCGGCCGGCTAACGGCCTGCATGGGTGTCGAGCGTCGGCGCAGGTCCCTCGCTGCCTGTGTGCTGACCACCTTGCCCAGCAGGGTCATCAGTGCAGTGACAGGGGGGTCTCTGGCTTGCGCACTTGTGAGCCAAGCTGACAGCACCGGCACCTATCTGCATTGTGGCTGCCTGTCCTGGGTCCCAGCATGCACATGAGGCTTTTATAGACCACTCATTGTCCTCTTCTTTCGCGAGTGAAAGTGAAAGTTCGCGAGTACAACTTTACCATTCTTTAGCGTCCTCAGAGAGGGCCTGGTAGGGTCTCAATTCGAACCAGGGCCAGCGCATCGACTGTCGGAAATCGACCAGCTTCAATTCAGCTAAGCAGTCACTGGTACTGAGTACCTTTCTTCAGCAAACTTCCAAGAAAGCCAGGTCTGGCTGCAGCCGAGCTGCGACATAGCGCCACCGGGTAACAGGGGCGGGGTGCGGCAGCCACTGTCGTACACGAACCTAGGCAGCTGCCAGCGGGATCGGTGCAATCAGCGCACGCGGAGCTCGCCCGTGTGATCAAATACAACCAGCGAGCAGCCTTGTGTGAGGACTGCCGGCTGCTCTGCTCTCAGACCAAGCGGACTCGGGTGCACATCATGGCCAAGTCAGGTGAGTCCTTGCGGATCCAAAGCTCACAGGACACTGGCAACGCACGCCGGGCCTCACCGCGGGTGTGAAGCGCAGGCAGCCACGGCAGCGATGGCCAGTCACTCACGCGCGCGCTGCTCAAGCGCGTGCTGCCCAGCTGCGAGCAGAAGGTCCTGATGCTCGACTTTGCGGTGTACAACCCGCCTGAGAGGTGCGGGGACATAGGCCAGCGGTGCCGCACTGCCGCGTGTGGTCTCCTAGCCCCAGGTCGCTTCAACAGCCTCCAGGTGGCGCTGGGCGCGCTGGGGCGTTCCTGGCGCAGCCGCGGTGCATCGCACACAGCCAGCTGAGCAGCCGCTGTGTGTGCGCGTGGCTGCAGGACGCTGGTGACGGCGGTGGAGCAGGCGGTGCTGGCCTACCGCTGCGGCCACTTCACGCCGGAGACAGTGGACTACATGATTCGAGAGCACGAGGGCAAGGACAACGGCGTGGGCACGCGCACGCCTGTCAGCCGCGGTACGCTCTTGCCCTGAACATATGATGCAAGCCTTGGCGCGTGCGTCGGCGGTGGCGTTTGTTGCTGGGCCGCTGGGGAAAGTTTTATCAATGGGGGGCCGCGCGCAGCTGCTCACTTGAGTTTGTATATGACAGTAGCATGCTCGCAAGATAAGCGGCGCGTGCCGAGGCTAAGATGTGTTCAAGGCCCTCTTTGATGCTCCTCTTGTGTGGGTGTGAGCGTGATGAGCATTCAACAGCTGAGGGGCACAGAATTGTCACTCGTGGCGCAGCAGGGAACAGGTGCTGCTCAGCCAGACCTGTGACACATGCATTGTTAAGAACACGCCTTTCGTGAAACGTGTGCCTGCGTGAGAGCATGGGTGGCGATGCGTATCGCCGGGCCAGGTGCGCTCGGAGTGATGAACCCCTGCTCTGCGCTGACGCAGGACTGCGAACGCTACCCTTTGACCAGAGCTACGATGCGTGCCTCGAGGAGGCGCACGAGGTCATGTACGACGTTGCGGAGAGGGTCATGGCGTCTGCGGGCGTCCAGCCATGCGAGGTGGGGCTCCCGGCGGGCGGTCCCTATGTCGAGGGGTGTGCTTGTGTGCCCGTGTGGAGCAGTGAGCGCGGGTGCTGCACACGCCGCGTCCCAGTCGCATGTGTCCATAAGTGCTGCCTTGATGACAATGCCGTGTGCCTACCCTTTTTCATGCCAATGTGGGATGATCTGAGCAGCGCCATGCCGGTAAGCGCCGCGTGTGCTTGTTGTGTCAGGCTCAGGCCTGACGTCGACATTGCAAGGCCCACTGTGACCCAGTTGATTGCGCTCTCACAGTCCCCTGCTGCAGCGCTTGCAAAACATGTCATGGTGCTATCTGAGGCGCGCGGGCTTTGCATGTCTTGCACCAGCAACCCCAGGCGGCCCACAGCCTGTTCCGCACGCAGGTCGACATCGTGGTCACGGTGTCCGGCTTCTCAGCCGTGCCCAGCCTCAGCACGGGGATCGCGAGCCGCTTCGGCATGCGCAGCGACGTGGAGTGCTTCTCGCTGTCCGGCCATGGCTGCCCCGGCGGCCTGGTGGGCGTGGGCTGCGTGGAGCAGCTGCTGCTGGTGCGCGGCCTGCGAGGCGTGAGTGCAGACGTGAGGGCAGGGGCCCGGCCGTGCGGCTGTCTCAGCCGCACGCGCGTGTGCCCATGGTCCGGCGCGGTGCGCAGGGCGAGCAGCCATGATATGATCATGATGATGATAGCCGTGTCGCTGCTGCAGGCAAAGACGCGGGGCGGGCGGCTGGCGCTGCTTGTGATCAACGAGAACACGACCACCGGTGCGCTCCTGCCTGGCCAGGCGACGGCGGCGCGGCCGCGCGGGGGCGGCCTGCATGAGCCGGCAGCACGCGCGCTGCATCCGCGTCCTGCCGCAGCTGGTTACCGTTGCGGCACGGTGGGCGCCGCGCAGGCTGAGCGCTGCTGCAAGCCTACGCACCGCGCGCCACACCGCCCCACACCGCACATGTCTGCTGCCGCAGGCTTCTATACCGGCAACGAGGAGGCCTTCCTGCCGTCCAACGTGCTCTTTCGCATGGGCGGCGCCGCGTGCCTGATGTCCACCAGGCGCGCGCTCGAGCCGCACCTGGCCGGCTCCGGCAGGCCCTGCGCTTGCACGCGCCGCTTGTTGTAGGGCGTCAACTTGCATGCAGTGTGCGATTGCTGAGATGTCCAGCTCCAGCATGGATATGCAAAATGCCTGGCGAGCGACCGAGTCCTGCTCGGTGCGCTCAAGCAAGTTGTGAGGGGTGCGCATGGGCAGCGCCTTGTCGAGAGTGATCACACAGCGGTTGAGGAGCCGGCTGTGCCCGTCTGCGCGCAGGCGCAAGGACAGGCGGCGCGCCAAGTACGAGCTGCTGCACCTGACGCGCGTGCTGTACACGGGGCGCGACGCGCACGCGTGCATCGGCTACCGCAACGACGCCGCGGGCCGCAAGGGCGTCTACATTGACCAGGGTGTGCTCAAGGAGGCCGCGGCCAGGGCCATCACCGGCAACCTGCGCCGCCTGGGGCCCAGTGTGCTGCCCTGGAGCGAGATGGCGCGGCCCCGCCTGCCGCGCCCGCCCCTCCCCTCCCCTCCCCGCGCGCCCAGCAGCACGGCCGCTTCTCTAGGAGCGCTGTAGGCCCTGCCAGCCTGGTCAGTGCTGCCGAAGGCCATGCGCTTGGGTGTTAGCGTGGGCACTAATCATGATGCAAGAGTGTCATGACACTGCTCGTCTTGCCTGTACGCCGACTCATGATGATGGAGCCTCGGCTTGTGCGCGCAGGTGAAGGTGGCGCGCGTCAAACGCTACTCGCCGGACTTCAGCAAGGCCTTCCAGCACATTGCAGTGCACCCGGGGGCGCGCGTGATCATCGACCGCGTCGCGGGGGTGCGCGCTGAGAGCGCCCATGCTGCAGTTTTGTGGCTGAACACACCGCGCAGCAGGGCGTCCGACACGTTGTTTTCACCCTTCAAGGACCCACACTAGCCCTTGGCTCCATGCCTACAATAAGTCAGATGTGCGAGACGGGTATAACCCTGCAATGCAGTGGCCTGCAGGCGGGCTCCCTGACGCGCTGCAATGCGCTGCGTTGCTGACAGTGCGTGACTGCAACGCGCGCCCGTTGCTGACATCTGACGGCTGAGCAAGCACGGGGGCTGCATGTCAGGAGGGGCGGTTGCAAAGTGCGGCTCTGGCCTGCGCAGGCGATGCGCTTCGGCGACAAGGCCAAGCAGCCCAGCATCGCCACGCTGGAGCGCTACGGCAACACCAGCGCGTCGTCCACCTTTTACATCATGGCCTACATCGAGCACCACCAGGGCGTCCAGCGCGGCGACAAGGTGCTGCCCTTCCTTCATTGTTTGTTCAGGATGTCCACAATATTTTTATCGGTACCTGGAAGCTTTGCACGGAGGTTGCAGGGGCCGCAGGTGCGCCGCGCAGTGCACGATGCGGCCGAGGTGTCCGGCATTCTTCTTGCACTGCCACACCTGTACAACGGGCAGCAAGCTGTGCAACTGCCTCAGCAGGAGGAGGCTCTGGTTATTGCTGACGACAAAATCCATGCCCGCGAAGATATGAGCGGGGTCATGCATGCGCGCGTGTAAGGGCTGACGGGCGGGAGGGCGCGCGCACAGGTGCTGCAGATCAGCATGGGCACGGGCTTCAAGTGCGTGTCGGCGGTGTGGCGGGCGCGGCGCTCGCAGAAGGCACAGCACCCGGCCTGGGCGCCGCCCTTGCAGCCCTTTGCCCGCCACGCGCCCGGGTACCTGCGCCCGCGCGCGCTGCGCATCGCCGCTGAGCAGGAGGCCGCCGAGAAGGCGCGCAGCGTGGCCACGCTCCTAGCATGTCTCTCCTCTCCCTCTCTCATCACGTCTCCTCGTCTACCCCCCACTCCCCCCGCCCCCTGCATCTCCAACCTCCATGCGCGCCTCGCATGCGCACAACAACCGGCTGCGCGACATGGAACCTTGCAGATATAACTTGGGCGTGAAGCGCAGAGCTGCTTCATGCTTTCCGTAGGGATCCTCGCTTATGGTCCACATAGTGTGGGCATCGCTCCTGCAGGGACCGGATGCACCCTCGGCGCGCGCTCTGTGGGACCTGCTGGCGGCCTGCAAGCTGGACGAGCACGGCAACGAGGTCCAGACGTGCCCGCCCGGCAACCGCAAGCGCGGCGCCTCAGCGGACTGCACCCCGGGCGGCAGCGCGGTCAGCACGCCGGTACACAGCGCCCTGGCTCCTCATAAGTCCTGTGAGCGAGTGCCAGCGCTGGCCCACCCGCTGCACACAGCTCGCATGGGGAGCTGTGGGTCGCTGTGAAGTCATTGCATCACCACATCCGACAGACCAGTCATTGTTTTATTGTGGTAGATGCCGCATGACATGCATGCTTGAACCCTTGCAAGCCGCCCCAGGGGCGCTGGTGCGAAAGGTGCAGCATGGCATGCCGCAGGCCGCGACCTCGCCGGAGGCCAGCCCGGGCAAGGCGGCGCCCCCGACCGAGGTCCAGGCCACAGTCCCGCCGCTGGACCTGGAGGGCGCCACGCCCCGGCTTCCGTAGGCGCAGGGTCCTGTTCGGGCCCTGGCGCATGCCCAGATGTGCAGCCCCGCGACGAGGGCACCAGGGCGGATGCCCAGGTTGCACGCCTCCTGCGTGAGCGCTTGACCAGGATCCCCAGCGCTGCCCGGTGGGCGGAGACCACCGCTGAGCGCGGTGCAGCTGGGCAACCATCACATGTGGAGCAGAACACAGGCACACGCGGGTGCGGGCGGCACCATGTTGGGACGGGTGATGTCCTGGGTCATGTTGGGATGGGTGATAGGTCTTTTCACACCGCCGACAGGCGGAGGAGGTTGGTGGAGTCAGGTAGAGCGGCAACCCCCTTGTGCAGCAGTGAGGCGGCAGTGAAGTAGCGCTGAAGCAGCATGTGTCGGTGTGACGGCAGAAGTATGACATCTAGGTCACTGACAGGGCGCAAATCAGTGTGCAGCAGCGGCAGTGCAGCTGCCAAGTAGTCGTGTTTTTACCATGCAGATGGGCATCAAGTGCTGTGGCATCATGGCCGTGCGTGCGTGAGCATGCGCCGTGTTGCTGTGCCAGGTGCTGAACAGGAGACTACAGGGTGAAAGTCGTGGGAGACTCAGTGTCCGTTGTCTGCAGGCGTTGCGCTATTTGGGTGGTTGTTTGTTGTTGCCACAATATCCCAGCAAATGTCAGCGTCCAAGCATGGCATTTCATGCAGCAGCCATGGTTTCAATTTGCACTGTTGGTATTTTGTAGCGGGACGCGCTCACGATGTGGTTTGTGCTCTTGCAGAGTGCAGTGCCTCTCTGGCCAGTAAGCTGCCAAATGCCTTGCAAGTCTGGGGACAGTGTGCGCACTGGGCGCTGTGCGCCCTTTGGCCCACTTCTGCAGGGCATTCCTGCCCCCTTGCCTGCGCTTGCACTGGTTCATGCACTCCGTTGCGAGGCATAATTGAGGTGTTAGGAAGGCATGAGCCCTCCTCAGAAGAGAGCTTCGACAGTTCACTTCTGCATGCCTTGGTATTTCGCACGTTCTTTTCATGCAGAATGAGCGATGCGTGGAGCTTGTGCATTGTCGCTAGGTGAAATATCTGTAAGCAACTGCTTAGAGTGATGAATGAAGTACAATCAGAACCTACGCAGTGAACTCGACCTCTTACGACAGGTGATTCTTTTATTTTATTTCTGAGACAGGGGCAAACCTCAGCAGGGTGTGCGCCAGTAAAGTCGGTCCGCAAAATGCCAAACATCTATGCTGGCTACTACGAGCATACGCACTTGAAGCTCTGCTCGCTGTCCCACTTAACACATTGTGTGGTACCTTTGCACGTGCCTGATGCAAGGGAGCACTCGGCATGCCTGCCACGAGGTCCTCCTACCTTCCTGGCGTCTCTTACCAACGGCTTCTCTTGCAACTGCCTTCTGCACTAAGACGTTGGCATAGGCTTGCTGAAATATGACGCCTTTTGCCAATGCTGTGCCTCACCAGTTTCATGATGTGCCTGAAGACACTCGCTTTTATGCAAGGCAAGCGTTATGCAAGGCTGGGGTCCCTCCTGCCAGTGCGTCTGTTAACACGTCGTTTGGGCGTGAGCAGGCGCGCCCGCCTTGCTTCGCCGCTGGGCTGCGGCCGCTCGCGTCTCTGCGGCACACAGGGGGCCTGCGCGCAGCCGCCAGCGGCTCACGCGAGCTGCTGACAGTCGAGCAGGTGCAGCAGGCGCTCGACCTGCAGGCCAGCCGCTCCGCGCACTTGCGGGCTGACGCCCCGGCAGCGCCACCTCCTGGACCCCGGTGCTGCTCCGCCCACGCTCTGCACCAGCTCTGCAAGTTGGCCTCTGTGGACATGAGCTGGTCCTCACCACACGGTGGGTGTCCGCAGAGACAGCGCGGCGTCCGCTGACCTGCAGACGCGCAAAGGGGGCGCGCGCGCCGGATAAGCTCGTGGCTGGTGCGCGGCCCACTTCGGTGTGCGTCTTGGTGAACGATTTGGCAAGCACAGCCGCTGCTGACAGTGTAGCTGGCCCCGATGAGGCGGGAAGGTTGACACCGGTTCGCCTGCCTGACAATGCTCGGCTGCGGCGCAGGAGAGCGGAACGTGGCAGCGGTCTGCGGCGGTGCTGAACGACCTGCGCGGCAGTGCGGGCAGCTTGAATGCTGAGCAGGTGGACGCTGCTCTGCGGCGACAGCTGGGCCACCTGGGCCTGGCGCGCCCCGAATCTCTGCTTTGACATGCACCTTGGATGCACCCAAGGCATGTCCAGCATATGTTCAGCAGGCCTGTGTGCTACTGCATAATGTGCTGAGGCAGCAACCCATCTCTAGGTGTATGCAATGTACGCAAGGAAGTGTCAGCTACTTCATGGTGAATCGAGGCACAAACGACTCTTACAAATCTCAATGCAAGATTGCAGTGCAGCATCGCTTGCACGGCAACCTAGCGCTATGAACGTGGGCATTGATACAGGGTCTGGAGGATGGTAGCTATGGCCGTCAGGTAGCAAGTGCCACTGAACCCGCGGTGCGTGTCCCCGCAGTGCTGCACGGCTTGCAAGTGACACCTGTTTGATGCTTTGGTGGCTGGGTGTGTTGATGTACCACAAGCTGGATGAACTGATGTACTGTTCTTCTTCTGTCGTGAGGCCAGCAGTGTGCATGGGGAGGTCATACAGATTGCGGGCATACAGTACATCACTCTCTGTAAAGGCGGGACGTAAAGCTGCGAGCGCTGCATACTGTTGGGCAATGCCTACTTGAACCCGCCTGCATGCTGACCGCACGCACTGCCCACTCACACATGCATGCGTGTGCCAGGGAGAAGGGCGTGCCGACAAGGCGCGCTTTGAGCCTGCGACCAGCTACGAGGACGGCACGGTGCTGTACGAGGCGGCCGCGCTGGCGGCCGTCAACTATGAGAACCTGCTCTCACCGTAGGAGTCCTGTGAGCACTTGAGGGATGTGCCTGCTTGCGGCAGCATTCCATCGTGGGTTGGACGTCGGGCCGCACTGCCGGCAGAATGATGTATGCGCGCATCGAGGACGGCGCCAGCGTGCTGTCATGAGCATGTGATGGGCTGGTACAGCCCAGCTGGCTGCATGGCGAGATGGCCATCCTTGTGTTGAACCATTCTGGCGGACAAGGCGCCCACCACCTAGTCCATGGTGCGTATGCCGCCGACAAGCAGGCTAGAGAGGGAGCTGGGGGCCCCTGAGGGATGATGAAGGAGTGTGCTGTTGAAAATAGGGCGAGAGCGCGGACCTTGACCTATGAGCGGGTTGTCTGAGTGTGCTCAAACAGCTTGCCATGCGCGTGACTGTGTAATAGTCCCAGCCAGCGTGTCCTGACACTGTGAGCGAGTGTGTAGGCAGTGGGGTTTCTGCGCAGGACTTCTGAGCCTGATGGTGGCGTGCGTGCATGCTGCAGATGCGCCTGTTAACAGCTTGTGGGGAAGCCAGGACAGTGCGTGCAATTTATGAGCTGCCTTGCATGGCATCTCTTGCCGGCATGGCATCTGCCAAAGCATAATAGAAAATATAAAGCCTGGGCCAACAGCTAGGGATAGCAACTAGGTCCCGGCACGGAGGCCTGTCAACAGAACTTATAGCGCCTTGTCTCACATCTACCATGCTGTCCAGCTATCGCGTGCTAGGCACGCTGCGGTGCGCTTGCCCTGCGCACGCTGATGCGCTCCCCACCCGCACGGCTCCCTTGAGCAGCCGGGTAGCACCGCCGCTACGCCGCTCGCACAGGCCGCTCTGCAGCCCCGCGCACAGCACGCGGAGGCGCACCCCCGGGCTGGTGACCTGTCAGGCGGCGCAGACAAACGGCGTAAGCACAGTCAAAATCATCACCCAGGGGCGCAACGTCTCGGTCACGCCGGCCATCAGGGAGTACGCGGTGCGCCCTCGCCCTGACCCCAGCGGTTGCAGGCTCCACCCCGCCTCGTATGGGCCGGAACTGAACCGCGCCGTCTGAGTCAGCCAATGCCGCAGCAAGCGCAGTTGCTCTGGACTCGCAGCGCACCTGCCGCATTGTGCTGCCACTCAAAGGCAAAGCTCCAGGCACTGCTTCTTTTGTGGAAGGGGGCAGCAGCGAAGTGAGGATCCATGTGGTCATGCGCCTATGTCAGTGGGGGTGTCTGGAGGGTGCTGAGAAGCGGACACACGCAGAAGTGGCGCGCATTGGCCCTGTCAGCTGCTGACAAGGTTCGAGATGCGCGCTTGCGCTAGGTTCCATCTGTCAGAGGCCGCTGCGGGGGTGCAGGAGGCCAAGGTGTCGCGCGCGGTCCACAAGTTTGAGGCCACGGTGAAGGAGGTGGACGTCAGGCTGTCGGTGAGCGGCGGCGATGCTGGCAAGGGGCCGCGCGCGCAGAAGACGGAGATCACCATCTACACGCTGCGGAATGGCGTGGTAGGCTCTGCGCCCCACGGCCTCCCCATGGCGGCTCTGCTGTGCCCTGTCTGTACTGCAGGTCACCGGGGTGCCTTGCTAGCTTCCCAAGTGTCTGATGCTGTCCTGAGCCTGGGCCTACAGGCTATGCTTGTGCTTTCGCTGCTCCTCGCGTGCGGGGGTGTGCGGCCCTGGGGACAAGCAGGGCCGCCAGGGCTGCCTTTGCCGCTCTTTGCAGGGCATAGAAAATATAAATTGGATACGCATAACGTCAAGACTGTGTTTCCTCGCACTCTCGCACCGTGCTCGCCTCCCACACGCCCGCAGCAGCAGCGCCGTCGCAGGGCGCGTTCAGGTCACGCACCGCGGGCGCCGATCCCGAGTCCGGGACCCGCTCGCTGGCCCCTGCAAGACTCACTGCTGGAGCCCTCAGTATGCCATTCCCGGCCTCGCGGCAGGCGCCGTCGGCGCTTGCGGCGCCGTCGCTGGCGCCGCCGCCGCGGCCGGCCAGCGCGCCCGGCGCCACGCGGCCGCCGCACAGCGCCAACAGCGCGGCGCGCCCCACGCGCGCTGCGAGCGCGTCGTAGATGCGCACCAGCGCGTGCGCGTCCAGCGCCGCATAGGCGGCCTGCGCCGCGGACAGCGGCCGCGCCTCCCAGTCGCTCGTCCTGCGCCGCGCTGCACACGCTGCAGCGCAGGCCGCCGCCGGGCATGCGGGCCCAGGCGCCCCCAGACTCTCCGGGTGCGCCGCTTTGCAAGCTGTCGCGCAATGGCGCATGCAGTCCTGCCGCAACCCTTCCTGCGGCTGCGCGGTCGAGCAGCAGGCGCGCGGCGTGGCCCAGTACTCGCTTGAACACCACACCGCCGAGGGCGGGCGGGCGGGGGCCGCGCACTGCATGGCCTTGTTCAGCGGCCGCCCGAGCACGCGCTCGCAGATGGTCGACAGCGACACCTCGTTGCGCCGCCGCCGGGGCTGGCCGGCGGCGGCCTGGCCGAG
>JAABUY010004088.1_pt1 | contig 15528 bp, 27 predicted proteins | sample 5560271 | NCBI WGS metagenome assembly JAABUY01 (sample SAMN10711886, study PRJNA513374) | rock metagenome | isolation source: Antarctica rocks | place: Antarctica: Victoria Land, University Valley
CACCCTCGCCAGGCGCCAACGTATGTACGGGCATCAGCTCGGGCGCTGCTGGCTGCCCATCAGGCAGCCAGCAGCCAGCTTACTGAGGTGCAGCGCCCCCACTTCACCACCGCGCAGCTTGGTCCGCCGCAGCAGCTCTATTGGCCCCGTCTCTGCTGAATGTGCTTTCGCTGTCTGTAGCCCCCGACAAGGTGCCGCAACGTCAACTTCCTCCTTCTGGGTGGGTGGAAACCAACGCTAGTGGGGATTAAGGCCAACGTGACACCCACAGACACACGAAATTTTTACCGTTGCCCACTTTTTAAGGCCATTGCCCACTGTTGGCCAAACGTGAGGGTCCTGCTATCCGTCCAGTGTCTGGGCCGCTTGCCAGGGCCGCTTGCGGGGCACAGCAGAATGCTCACCGGCTGCCACCATCTTGGCGCGGTAGCTCATTTGAATTCAGCACTTGCTAGCTTCTCATGGGGTTGCCAGCCCCCATGTCTACCTGCTGCAGCAGCAAATAATAGGCTTGGCCGGATCCCACATTCCCACACGGCCCATGCGATCGAACGCCATGGCCAACTGGTGAATGCACTGATTGAGTGAGCCTCGGTCGCACACCAGCTCCCCGGCTGCCGTGTAGGTGCCGTTGTGCTACGTTAAAAGTTCGGCATTCAAGTACACCACTGGTGTGCATGTCAGCGTTATCTGTTTATGCCGCATGATTAACAGCCGTTCTATCACGTGGGCCAGCATCGTTGTGCGCCAGTGCTGCGTTACTGGTGCGATGTGGTGGCCCTGTGTTATGTCATGGCATGGCTGCATCGCTCCCTGGTTCAGGGCCTCCATGTCCACAGCGTTCTGGACCACCCCCACCCACATGAACTATTCGTTCCCTGTTCAGGCTGCTCCCTGCGCTCTGAGCCTTTCGCGTGCTTGGGGCACTGTATTGGAGGATGGCTTGCTAAATGCTGTTTCGAGCGCAGCCTGCACCATGTGCTTCCTCCTACTAAGTACAGCTCTGGCTCGCTGGCATGATGTGCCTTTAACCTGCTAATCAGGGCACTGCGCCCTGCGAGCGCTGGAGGCTGCATCTATCACCTCTATGCGCTCTAAACATACTGACACTGCGTATCACTTTGCCATATTGATATGCAACGTCAACCCGCTCGCACGCAAGTCGCAGATTGCGAGCGGGGGGCTCGCAAGGAAAGTAGCGGAAGAAAGGATATAAATTTGTTATGTGGAGCACTCACAGAAAGCGGACAGAAGCCTCCAGCCAGCGCAGGAATGAATGAATGAATTACAACCGTGTATCAGCCCAAAACTGGCCGCTTACGGGCGCAGCCCTGAACAGGGCTACGCAGTTATCAACTTTTTGATCTCAGCTAAGCATGCGAGGATGCAGTGGGCGACTGCCAAGGTGTCCCGGTTCCGATTGAACGCAAGCATTGTGGTGTCTGGCGGGAATAAGTGCGCAAAAGGCGCACAGGCGGCCCGAGTGGCCGGGCACTCGAAAACGGCAGGCGTACTGAGAGAAAGGGAAAGTCGGGAAGCCCACCGGGGGTGGTGCTCACAGCAACGCCCCCGGTGAGGATACAGTGGCTGACATAGCATATCACGCAGCCTGCGTGGGAGTGTTGAAGGCACGACGAAGGCCTGACATCACACTCAACGAGCCCGGCACGTGTCAGCCGCTGTAGGGGTCTCAGGGTTCATATCCACAAAATGGAGAGGCAAATGGCTTATGATTCATTCATTCAACTCATGTTACTGACAACCGGCTGATGGATATGCACCTGCTCAGCTCGACAGGAGCCTCTTCTTATGCTATGTACAAAAGAGTTGTCATGCTGGGATCAAATGACTACGTGCTTTACAGCGCGCAGACAGAAGCGGTGCTGATTGTCAAGTCCCTGTGAGGTAGTGTGTGTCCTCCGGATGCTGATGGTGGCCAGGGTGAGGCCAAAAGCGCCGAGGCTGCAGCTCAGCGCAGGGCGGTTGACAGGTAGGCTAAGGTCTTTTCTCACACTGTATGTGGCCCGCCCGCAGGGGGGCTGGTGAGCCGGGCCACTGCTACAGCGGAAGAGTGGGCCATGCTAAAGGGCGTGTATGCTGCGCAGAGCACAGCCAGGCAGATGCACCTGAAACAAGAGCTAACTAGCTATGCGTCGCAGTGGTCCTCATCACGGACAATGTGCTTGCGAGTGCGGCGGCGTGCTCGGGAGCGCGCTGATGCGGAGGATGCTCATCCTGAGGAGCCCGCCGAAGCACCTGCGTCTCCTGTCACCTCTCCTGCGCCTGTTTGTTGTGCCTCCGGCGAGCGCCGAGCACCGGCTCAGGTTTGGAGGGGTACGCAGGGCAGGGCTATGCTTGCGTGCAGTGAGCCTGTCACATTTGAGGAGGCTATTGCCTCTGACCATGCTGCGCAGTGGCGTGCAGCTATGGAAGAAGAGACTCGTCCGTAATTGCTACCCAAGCATAGATCTTGGAGGTCCTGCCTGCCACCCACGCATGCTAGCGCCGTACCCGTGAAGTGGGTGTCCAAACTCAAGCCCGACGCTGCGAGCCAGGTGGAACGCTACTACTTTTTTGCGAAGGGCTTCAAGCAGTGGCGTTGACTTTAATGAGGTCTTCGTGCCCGTGACGAAGTATGCCTCCCTCCTTGCCTTGCTTGCTCTTGCCGCCTACGGAGGTGGGAGCAGCTCAGTAGCAATTCGGCATTTCTGAACGGAGTCAATCACCCATATGTCGCGCAGCCCCGGCTTATGCGACGGGGTCTGAACGCACGTTGTGCGACCTGCAGAGGGCGCTATATGGCCTGCGCCAAGCGCCCCGCCAGTGGCATGCCTTCCCGAAACAGGCGCTTGAGCGATGCGGCTTTGCTGCCGCTGACGCTGACCCGGGGCTCTTTGTTAGGGATAACAAGGGCAGCACAATCTTTCTGCTGGTGTATGTCAACGACATCTTTTGCCAAGTCTCCTGAGGATGTGATTTGGGCTGCCAACACCATCCAGTCAGCATTTGACGCGCGTGACCTGGGTGCGGCCCATGTCTATCTGGGCAGAACGATCGCGCATGACAGGCACCTGCGAATACTAATGCTCAGCTTGAGCGGATGACCAAGGACCTCCTGGCCACATACGGCTTGGAAGAGGCCAAGTCTCTGTCTGTGCTGCTCAACACTAGCATCAAGCCCGCCAGGATGGGGCGAGTTGCTGGATCAGGATAAGTACCCATGCAGCAGACTCCCTATGAGCCACTACTTGGCCTGGTCCAGGAGCTCGCCCCCGTCCTTGGCGAGCTTGACGCTGGTGTTGAGCGGTACCACCAGAGGCTTGGCGTCCGCCAAGCCGTACGTGGCTAGGAGGCTCTTGTTCATTCTCTGCTGGCTGAGCGTGAGCGTTCGCGCGTGCCTGTCACACGCAATGGTCATGCCAGGTACACATGGGCCTCACCCAAGTCACGCGCGTCAAAGGCGGACTGGATGGCGTTGGCCGCCCAAGTCACATCCCTCAGGAGACTTGCCGACAATCAGGATGTCGTCGACATACACCAGTAGAAAGAGTGGGCTGCCCTTGTCAGCTCTACAAAGAGCCCTGGGTCAGCGTCAGCGGCTGCAAAGCCGCAACTCTTCAGCGCCTGTTTGAGACAGGCTCGGCGGGGCGCTTGGCGCAAGCCATACAGCGCCCTGCGCAGGTGGCACGCCGTGCGTTGAGACCCTGTCAGGGTGGCATACAGGTCCATGTGTACCCGGTGCATTGGCGCTAAAGCGTCGTCTGCATGGTTAGTCATGGGAATAGGGACTTCTGTGATGCTTCGCGGCATTCCAAAGCCGCCCACGGACGGCTGCGGTCCGTAAAAGCCCTTGTGCACAAGATGCAAGGGCATTTTTGCGTCCCCAGTGTTCATTACACACGCGCACCCAAACAGACCCCGTCACACACCTGTAACTCGTGATGCTGTATCAGGCACTCCGTTCTATAATGCGACACACCATTAACGCCTCGTGGGTGGCAACCCGTGCTAGTGGGGATAATCACGCATGGTCCGAAATGGTCCTGTTATTTGTCATGTGGGCAACTGCCGCGCCTAGGCACCCTGCGGCCTCAAGCGCAGATGGCATGTACAGCCTGCAAGACTGTACATCATTCTTGAAATGCCTACGCCGATGGCAAAGGTCGGTGTGCCTTGCTATGAGGTGTGAAGCCGCGTGCCTGCTCCGGCTGCTTCAGCTGTGGCACCGCCGGTAATGTGGCACCACCTTGGCCATAAAGAGGCCACCCAGGACATAATGGTTGGCATAACTGTCCTTAAGAGGACTATGACAGGTGCATCCCACGAGCGATGCATAGCAGCAAAGCATCAAAGGTCGTGCTTCCCGAGGGCAGGTTGGTTTCCACTCACTAATGTGCAGTTAACGCGAAAGCGCCCATGCACCTTGTGCACAAGTGAGGGCCTGTGCGGATCACCGCCCGAGTTGTCTGTGGGCAGCTTTGTATACTTAGGAATCCTGTTGCATGACTATTCTGAGCTTTCGTTTGTGCGGCCGCTTGCGCGCTAGTCCGATGTGCTTGCGCTCAAGACTGTGCTTGACTGCATCGCTGGGCATCGCTGCCGTGTCGTCCGTACAGACCATGGCTTTTGTTAGCGCCGTGTGCGGTGAACTCAATTCCTAGGTGAGTTGGATTTCTACCCACAGATGCGTGCGTCGAAGTGAAGCGGCCCCCAGCCGTGCCAGCGCATTCCTAGTGCGAAAGAGAAGCTAGAAGCCATCAGCGGCTGTGCTGGCTGCACTGTCCCCCCATGGGTGTAAAAGATAGCGCGGAACCACCGCTAGTGGGGAGAAAGGGACACAGCACGTCATGCAGCATGCGTGAGAGGTTTCACAGGCAAGTACTGCGTTCAGTGGTGGGTGGATAGCACGCCTGGTGCCCGCGGATCAGCATCGGGCGGGTTTGCCCGGGTCCATGCTAAATTGGTTTCCACCCATCAATGTAGCTGCAGCGGGGAAAATCGCACGGGCAGGGCAAGTGTGCTACCCGTGCTCCCTTGGAGTTCTGAAAGGGCTCTTTTAAATTTGGCGCAGCGCCACCCACAGGTCACGTGCCAAAACTTTTGCCTATGCAAGCCATTCGGACCACCCCAAGCCTAGCAGTTGGCTATGACAGCGCTGTAACAATCCTGTTATCAATCACGTCAGCAGCCTTACGGACAGGAAAGACCTGTGTGTCCAACAGGCAACAGGGAATGTAGAGGTGCAAGAGGTCGCGACGTGCATATCCCGGCTACTTGACACGACCAGGAGAGAGCTCAGCAAGAGAACTCAGGGCACACGGGGCCGCACGTCCGTAGCTTGGTGGTGCAATGAGTTGTGCGGTGTAATACGGCAAGGCACGTAAACGCAAAGGCTGCATGTGGCGCATGCCTCCACGCAAAGCAAGATGTCGCGTTCAGCGATTGGTACTTGCCGCTTATGAGACAAGCCCCGCATGGGATCCGCAGCAGATGTCCCAAGTGGGTGGAATTTGCGGCGGCATGCAGAGCACCAGCCACACTGCCACAGGGACTGTCACAGCAAATGTCTGCCCTTCGCAAGGTACGCATAGCCTCCAGGTCTACCCGGCGCTGGAGTCTTTGCGGGGGCTGCGCGTGCCAGCACCTCTGCACCAGAATTGTACGCGCATCACCCGGGCCTCTGAGCTGCCTGCCTGTGTCTCTCTTGAAGCGCTCAAAGGGCGCTGCTGTGTTCCGCATCTCAGCACGCAGCCGCTCCCTGCCAAAGAGGCAAATTCCTCCAGTTATGGAGCTCCTCGCCCACAAAGTCGGGCGTGGGCTCGCAGGCAGGCGCGTTCACATAGCGCATCGTGTGGATGGCGCGGGGTGCGGCCTAGCGGTGCCAGTTCCGCGGGGCTAGCGCAACGCTCCTTGGGTAGCAGTGTCTGTCCACTGAACACCTACTGTCCCCTAATTCAGGCATGCATGCGCCGTTCAAGGCCTGGCCTGGCCCTTCTCGTTCAATGAGACTGCAGTGGGCGGACACAGCGCGGCGCAGCGAATGAAGATCGGCGGGGGGGCAGCCCCATGCTGACATACTTTTACTTCGGCGTGCTGGTACACAATCAGCGCTGAAGCCATGTGCTTATATATGGGCCAGGTGCAAAGGACGAGTCAAACAATGTCTGCGCCTCAATATAAAAGGCATGAGTGGCCCCACTCCCAGCAATAGCTATCTGACGACATGCCTTCAGCTTCACTCTGCGCGTTGAGCCGTTTGCGTAAGCAAGCAACGCACCCATGGCCACGTACGGCAGTACTTCAGCTTGCGTGGTTGCTGCAAAGCTCCACGATATGGCCAGCCGGCCCTGCGTCAATCATCGCGACTACAAGCGAGGCCCCACTGTTCTCTGCCCATGTGTGCCATACACGAGCCTGTAGTTGCAAGCACCCTCAGAGCCTCTACACGCTTGAACCTGTCCGGCTCCTCACTGGCCTGCTTGCAGGCGGCTGCGGCAATTACAAGTGTACTGCACGCTGGTGTGAGTTACCTCAGCCTCCCAGCTTGAGTGCATCGGCAACTAGTGCAGCAATGACTCCCAGCTTGAAGCAGTTGACAATAAGCAATTTCAAGGTCTTGCGCTCAGCGCCATAATACGCGCTTGAGCACAGCTCACAAAAGGCAACAGTGACTGCAGCCGCCACCACGTCGTTGATGGCAAGTGCGCCGAAAGACAGGGAGACTGTGTTGGCAGCATAGAAGCCAGCGAAGAACGTGATGGCCCCCCACAAAGCCCGGCGGGGCAAGTTGTCTGCAAAGTAAAACTCGATGCGGCGAGGTATGGTGGTGATGCGAGTCGCCAGGCGTGAGTTCCTGCGTGCGCTTGCGCTGACGACCCGCTGCCTGCGCAAGCGAAGCCCATGGGGAGTCACAACAACCAGCCGCGCTTGGCTGGTATACATAGGCAGTTCCTTCCGTCACTCAAACAGGAGGCGCTCGTACTGAGTTGCGCACCTGGCGCAGCCCTTCCAGGCACCCTGCCCGGTGCGGTGTGCAAAACTGTCCCGGCTCTGCCTCAGCTGATACGGCCGTCCTACGCGCGACTGGCCGCAGGGGGCTGGGCGGGAGCACCACGCACTTTTAAGCATGGTGACTGTCGTTCCATTGGTGGTCTGAGAGCATGTGCCAAACCAGCGCTTGCTCTACGCCAGGCTCACACTCCTGCGCAGCCTACGTACAGTCGCGGCGCTCCGGTGCATGCAGGTGGGTGCAGAACCACATGGGATGGTCAGTCAGCCTATACGGGGTTTGGACCTCACGTGCGCTCCAATTGGAATGTCCAGGCTGCGGGCCCAACGCGCGCAGCCTTCGCAAGAGGAGCGGCCATAGATGGCCAGCTTCGGCGCGGCGTTTGCGGCCAGCGGCGGGGCGCACAACCCCAACAAGGACTTGGAGGTCCCGCAGCCACCGAGTGACGGCATCAGCAGCCTGTCGTTCAGTCCCGTGGCCAACCACCTGGTGGCGACGTCGTGGGACAGCCAAGTGCGCTGCTGGGAGGTATCGGCGAGCGGCCAGGCCGTGGCCAAGGCCGCAACTGCGCACGAGCAGCCTGTGCTCTGCTCGGCATGGAGCGCAGATGGCACCACGGTGTTCACAGGTGCACCCTCCCCGTCGCACGACCCCGATGTGTACTCGAGCGCAGCCTGCGAGCTGCGCCTCTCTCGACCCCGGACTCGCCTGGAACAGCCGCTGACAGCAGAAGGGCGCGCATTGGCGCAGGCAGCTGCGACAAGACTGCCAAGATGTGGAGCCTGCAGACCAACCAGAGCCAGGTGGTGGCGCGGCATGACGCGCCCATCCGGCACCTGTACATGGTCAAGGAGGCCAACGTGCTCGTGACGGGCAGCTGGGACAAGACGCTGCGCTACTGGGACCTGCGCTCGCCCAACCCGGTGCACACGCAGACGCTGCCGGAGCGCGTGTACGCGCTGGACGTGCGCTACCCGCTGCTGGTGGCCGGGCTGGCCGGCCGCCGGATCCAGGTCTACAACCTCAACAGCCCGCAGCAGGCGTACAAGGACCTGGAGTCGCCCCTCAAGTACCAGACGCGCTGCGTGACCTGCTTCCCGGACACCAGCGGCTACCTGCTGGGCTCGATCGAGGGGCGCGTGGCGGTGCACCACGTGGAGGACGGCCTGCAGCCCAAGAACTTCACGTTCAAGTGCCACCGTGACGGCAACGACATCTATGCGGTCAACTCGATCAGCTTCCACCCGCAGTATGGCACCTTTGTCACGACCGGGTCCGACGGCGCGTTCAACTTTTGGGACAAGGACAGCAAGCAGCGCTTAAAGGCGATGCAGAAGTGCAACCAGTCCATCCCCTGCGGCTCCTTCAACCGCGATGGCACCATCTATGCCTACGCGGTCAGCTATGACTGGGGCAAAGGCTTTGCGGAGCACAACACACAGACCGCGCAGAACCACATCCTGCTGCACTCCCCGCAGGATGCGGAGGTCAAGAACCGGGCCCGGCCGGCGTCGCGCAGGTAGTGCACGCCAGGCACTGGCGCGGTCTGTGTGGAACTGAAAGCTGTATGTGGAACTGTTTGGAATTGATTGCGGTCGCGCGGAACACTTGACCGGCATACCTGTGTCAGGCTGTCATGCGCAAGCATGGGCGCTCGCGCCGCGTTGGCCTGCTGAGATGTTTTGTCTTGTCTGCTTCTGCCTGTCTGCGCTACGCATGGCTCTGCTGGCGTGCAGGTTGCTGCGTGCGCTTTTTTTTGGTTCAGTGTGCGCGAGTGTTGCGAGCGAGGTTAGAGCCATGCATGCAAGTGGGATGGCTGTGCGTGGCATCCTGGGCCAGCCTGCCTGTTGTGTAGTAGCCTGTATGTATGGGCTGGCTGTTTGATTGGCAGCGAGTCCTGGTGTGCGCAAGGCAGCAGCGGATGCATGCCTTGCCAGCATGCATAAAGTAACACTGCCAGCACTAGTGCGCAGGCGCACGTCCACAAGGGCAGCAGAAGCAGGCACACTGGGGCCGTGACAGACTCACACTGCGGCATCATGCTCGCGCAACACTGCCCGCCAGCCAATGTCTCGTCTGCAGAAGCCCTGCGGCCATTGGATGCAGTCCACAGCCTGGCGCAGCATGAGTTGTGTTGGTGCAGGAGGCGGCACGACTTTCAACATGCCATGTGCCACTGCCGAGGGCACACCTGGTACGCCCGCTCCTTTGCCTCGCGTACACTCGCCCCCGTCGCGCAGACGCCCAGCACTCGGCCGCCGCTGGCCACGAGGCCGCTGTCGCTCCCCAACCTGGTGCCAGCATGGAAGACCTGCGCGCCGGCGCGCTCGTGAGCGTTCGGGGTGCAGCGCGTCTGCGGCGGGCGCGGCGCGCCACCGCACCTTGGCGCTGCGGACCGCGTCGATGCCGCCTATCGGCGTCCCCTTCTCGTATGCGCCTGGGTACCCGTTGGCGGCCATGACCACCGTGAGCGCGGGCGCAGCGGCCCACTGCAGCCGCGTGCCTGCCAGGCTGCCTCCAGCCGCATCAAGGAGCGCTACCAGCAGGTCCGACTCGAGCCTCATCATGAGGCACTGGCACTCCGGGTCGCCGAAGCGCACGTTGTGCTCGAGCAGCTTTGCCTGCGAGCGCGCCGCGGCACGCATGTCAGCCGCAGGCGTTGGCTGTGTGCAACCATGCAGGCTGGCCATGACAGGCGCGGCCAGGCCTGCCGAGCTTGCAGGGCCGGCGGCGCACCCGGCCATCCTTGATCATGAGGCCCGCAAACAGGACGCCGCTGAACGGCACGCCGCGGTCGACCATTGCGTCAGCGGTGCGCTGCACGATGTCCCGCATCACCTGGGCCTCCACGTCGGCGGTGACAACGGGCGCAGGCGAGTAGGCGCCCATGCCGCCCGTGTTCGGACCCGTGTCGCCCTCGCCGACGGCCTTGTGGTCCTGCACGAGCGCGCCGCAGGCCGTGAGCAGGCCGACGCGCAGGCAGGCAGCCTGCCAGAGCCCCAGGACAACAGCGCACCTGAGCGGAGGCGAGCGCCACGCACGTCGTCCCGTCCACGAGCGCAAAGAAGGACGCCTCCTCTCCGTCCAGAAATTCTTCTACAATCAACTCGTTGCCTGCACGTGACACCCAGCGCTGCAGCCAGGTCGTTCTTAAGAAAGCGTGTGGGCCCAGCCGGCCGCCGGCAGCCCTGGCAGCCGGGCGCGCCGGCGTCGCCAAACTGGCGGTGGACGAGGATCGCGTCGACCGCGGCCAGTGCGTCCTGCTCGGTGTGCGCGACATACACGCCCTTCCCGGCTGCCAAGCCGTCCGCCTTGATGACTATGGGCACGCCTTGGCGGCGCACATACTCCTTGGCTAGCGCGGGTTCAGAAAAGCGCTGGTGCTGGGCAGTAGGAATGCCGTACTCTTGACACACGTCCTGCGCCCGCAGCGCGCCGCTGCACGCCTCGTCTGCCGCCTGCATTATGCAGCTGCGGTGTGCGGTGCAGCGCGCAGACGGCCTGTACCTTGAGGAAGGCCTTTGAGCCCTCCAGCTGAGCGGCCTTGGCGCTCGGCCCAAACACCCTGCAGGCGCAGGCGCGAACCAGTCAAGCAGGCTGGATCGCCAGCCGGAAACCAACAACGGAAGTTGGATGAGGGCCGCGCTTGGACAGGCACCTGACGCCAGCGCTCCTGAGCGCGTCCGCCAGCCCGGCGACCAGTGGCGCCTCCGGCCCAACTGTCACCAGACCAATGCGGTGGTCGGAACACCAGTGGACAACCTGCTGCGCCGCTCAAACTGAAGCGAGCCGCAAGAGGTGGTGCACGCAGACGGTGCAGGAAGCAGGGGCGGTGAGTGCACCGCCGCATGGTCGTCTACGTCCAGGTCCGGCACGTTGCTGACGCCGGGCTCTCGGGCCGTGCCGGGGTTGCCAGGCGCGCAGTAGAGCTGCTTGCACAAGGGAGACTGGGCGAGCTTCCACGCGAGAGCGTGCTCCCGCCCGCCGCCGCCGATGACCAGCACATCAACCTGCGCAGCAGCGGCTGGTTTGCTGTTTCTTCCGAGTGCGCCAGAGTCCTCTGCCTCGGAGTTCCCAGCCTCACCTGTTCATGCGCGGCCCTGCAGGTTGGCCGCTGCAGAAGTCGCCTGCCTGCGCTGCGGGTGCGGCGCCGGTGTGCCTGTGTGGAGAGGCAGGAGCGCAGGTTGGCGCAGGAGTGGACATGCATGTGCTCCTGCGCTGCTGCTGTGAGTGTGCATGCCCGCACGATCGTACAATGCTGAACAACATGTTGGAGGGCTTGAACGAGGGCTCGAACGAGGACCTCTTCACCACATCACATGCTGGTAGACGGCAAGTCAGCATTACAAAGCTTTGTGCCACACATGCCACCAAAAGGGAGGCACTGTCGACGCCGGAATGTGCAGGGATGCAGCCACGGAGTCCGCGCATGCATGCCCATGACAACCCCTGTAGGACACCCACAGATGAGATCACATCGCGCTGCGGCTCTGCAGCCCCCTGCCCTACCTGGCAATGCACCACAACTAAGACGCCCTCACTGACGGCCCGCCTGCAGGTCCATCACTGGATGGGGATGACGAGCGCCTGCTCGATGGCCGTGACAAACTCGATCGCCTCTTCGATCGTCGGCTTCTTCACCATAACCTCCGCAACCCAGGTCGGCATGCCGTCTGTTACCGCCGTCACCTTCTGCCCCTCGGCGACGAGCGGCCGCACGTACAGCACGTCCGGGTTGTTCTCCCACTCCTGGCGTGTCGGCCGCGCGTCAGGCGCCTGGGGCCGCTGCGCTCGCAGCGTGCTGCAGGCGGCGAGCCGGCGGGCGTGCACCTGGCAGAAGTCCACGTTCATCACCCGGCCGGACGACTTGGCGTTGACAGAGTACTCTGCGATGTACATGAGCGGCTTTGCCGCGATGGGCGGGCGCGACGGGATGCCCGCCGAGCACAGCAGCTGCTCCTCGACCAGGTCCACGCCCCACACGAGCAGGTTGGTCGCGCGCACGGGCCCGCCGCCCATGCGGCAGTTTACCTCGATGAGCCGCGGCCCGTGCGTGGTGTACTGGAGCTCAACGTGGAAGACGCCCTGCGGCCATGCGACAGGGGGCCCGTGTCACCCCTCTGCGCATCGCACCAACCGCTGGCGCAGCATGCGGCGCGACGCGAGGCGAATCACACAAGGCATGCGGCGGGCAGCGGTGGCGGGCAGGCGTGCGGCGGCGGGCAGGCATGCGGCGGCGGGGCGCGCCATCTGGAAGCCCAGCGAGTGCACCGACGCGACCGCCAGGTCCATCAGCTCGCGCTGCTGCGCCGCCGGCAGCACGGAGGGGCAGTTGGAGCCGGTCTCGTTGAAGTAGGGCTCCACGGTCGGCCAGTTGTCGGTGATGGCGCCGTACACGGCCTCGCCCTCGCTGAAGATGACGTCCACGTCGACCTCGGGGCCGTCCAGGTACTCCTCCAGCATCAGCGTCGTCTTTATCCAGCTGCTGGCACTGCCCGCGTCCCCCTGCCGGCAGCGAGCCCGCTCGCCGCGAGCCCGCTCGCCGCGGCCCCGCTCAGCAGCGGCGGGGGGCGGGTCGGCGCGCGCGCGCCAGCGCACCTCCGTCTCCGCCTCGTCGGCCTGTGTGAGCGCGCCGGCGACGATGCGCGCCCCGGACATCTCCTTCTGCACGCGCACGTAGGTCGCCTCCAGGTCCTCCAGCGAGTTCACCCGCACCACGCCGAGGGAGGCGGCGCCGTAGATGGGCTTGATCACTGGCGCCCCCACGCGCGCGTCAGCCATGCGCCGCCGCCGCGGCCGGCCGCGCCTGCGCGCGTGCCCAGTCCCCACAGGCGCGCCCGCGCCCACCTGCCGGGAAGCCGACCTCCTCGGCGGCCTTCCGCACGTCCTCCGGCTCGGAGATGAGCATGTTGCGCGGCGTTGGCAGGCCCTCCCTCTTCATCACGGCGCGCGTGCTGTGCTTGTCGCGCGCGGCGTCCACCGCCTGCGGCGAGTTGCCGGGCAGGCCCAGCTTCTCCGCCAGGCGCGCCACCAGCGGCACGGCCATCTCGCAGAACGTGCACACGCCGTCCACCTCCCCGATGTCCTGGCGCGCGGGCGGCGGTGGGCGGGCCGCGGCCTGCGGCAGCGGCGCAGCGCGTGCGCCCAGCGTGCGGGGCGCACCTGCTTCACTTTCTGGATGGCCGCCAGGCAGCGGTCGTAGATGGTGTCCGCGTCCGCAAAGTCGATGCCGACAAACTGCTCGACCACGCCCTCCTTGACCATGTTCTGGCACCAGCTGTCCGGGCCATCAATGATGACGCTCCGCACGCCCAGCTCCTTGGCCTGGCAGGGGGCGCGCGCCCGAGCTCAGGCCCAGGCCCGCGCCGGGCGGGGGCGAGGCGGGGCCACCCGCGGCGCGTTCCCCACCTTCTCATAGATGAAGCGCTTCCCCGAGTAGCCTGCGGTCACAAAGACGATGACCGCGCCCCGCAGCACATGGCGCCGCAGCCTGCGCCCTTCGACCGACCGGCTGGTCACGCGGTCCTGCGGGGGCGGGCCGCCGTGTCAGCCGTGCGCAGGGGGGGCCCGGACACGGCGGCAGGCGGCGCGGCAGCGCACCGAGGGCATGGACGACAGCAGGTTCAGCGTGGGCGACAGCGGCGTGCTCTGCAGGATCTTAGCGCGCTCGTTCACGCTGAGGCCCTGCGGCAGGCTGCCCAGCAGCGAGCTGCCCATGAAATTGCTGTGGAGGCTGGCCTTCCCCAGCGACTGCCACCGCTGCTTGTCATCCTGCGCCAGCGCCAGTTTTAGGCGGCTGCGGCAGGGCATGAGCGCGACGGCCAAGCCGGCGACACGGGCCCCCACCACGGACGACGCGGGTGTGGGCACCCTCTCTTCGCCGCCGCGCCGCCTGTAGGGGTTGAGCTCGTAGTCCGCCTGTCGCGTCAGCCTCTGAGTCACGGCGCAGTGGCAATATGCACGCCGGTGCACACTATGCCGCCTGCAGCCTGCTGCAGCAATGCGGAGTCCCGCGCCACGCGCCAGGTCAGGACGCCGCGCACCGCTACGCTGCCGTCTGAGAGCAGGGTTGCCGTCGGCGCGCTGCCGGCCAGCGAGCCCCGCATGTTCACGCCCGCCTGAAAGTTGCTCGCCAGCTCGGACACCGTGTCATTCTCAGCCCCCCCCAGGCAGGGAAAGCTGAATGTGTCAGACTTTGGCTGCCTGGGCGCCTCTTCAGCGGCCGGCGCGTTGCCGCGCAGCGCCGCGGAGAGGGCGCTCTTGCCCTTCTGCATGGCGCCTCAACTGGGCTTGCCCTGAACCACTCTCCGCGCTGCTGTCTGCCCAAGGCGTGCGGAGCACGACCTGCCCTGGAATGAACGGCAATGTGACCTACTTGTTAAGGGCGAGACTCCATAAGGGGCCCGAGGCCTCAATGGTACAAAATCTGGGGTGCACATCCGGACCGCAATGTACCCTGCCCACCTCCACTCCCAGCAACTGCACTCACACCTCCAACACCCCAGCACACCGACAACACAAACACCAGACCGTGCGTAACACAACAACGCCCCGCGCCCCGCCCTGCTAGGACGCGGCCTCAGCCTCGGCCTCCTTGGCCGCTTTCTTTTTCTTCTTCCTCTCGCTCTTGGCCGCTTTGTCCTCGGGCGCTCCGTCCGGCGACTCGCGCTTCCGCTTGTCCTTGTCCTTCTTCGCCTTCTTTGCCTTCGGCTCCGCGGGCGCGTCTGCGGCGCCGACGCCGTTGGCCGCCGGGGGCGTGGCGGCCTCCGCGTCGGGCGCTGACGTCGCGGCGGGCTCCGCGGCGCCGTCCTGCAGGCGGCAGCGCGTGAGTCGCGCGACCAAGCGGGCGGGGCCGCCCGGGCGGGCCGTGCGCGCCGCGGGCGCGCCTGCGCGGGCGCGGCGGCGGCCTGCACGTCCGGCAGCGAGCGCAGGTACTCCTTGGGCGTGTTCTCATTCGGCCGCCCGTGCTTGTCCAGCTTGCCCTCGGCCACCAGCTGCTTCTTCTTCTGCGCCATGGGGCCCAGGCCCCAGCGGCGGGGGTAAGTGTCGCGCTCCATGATGACGCGCTTGATCTTCGCCACGCAGCCGTGGTCCACCGTCGCCATCACGGACGTGGTCATCTGCGCGATGCCGATCGCGATCGCCTCGCCCTTGGTGGTCATGAGCACCACCTGCCGCGCCGCGCCGCGGCCTCAGCGCCCGGTGTGCTGGCACGCGCAGCGCCCAGCAGCCCCGGCCGGGCGCAGCCAGGAGGCGAGCGCCACACCAAGCGAGCAGCCAGCCGCGCGGGCGCGCGGGCGCGGGGCGCGCCTCGTCGTCCACCTCCACGCCGTTCTCAAAGCGCAGCAGCCCAGGGATCATGAACTTGGCGCCGTAGCAGATGGCGTTGACGGCGCTGTCCTTGACGACCAGGCGCTTGTAGTTGGTCAGCACCACCTCCAGCGGCATGATGATGCGGCGCAGGTAGGACTCGTCCTTGTAGTTGTCGTACACCCACTGCGCGTCCAGGACGTCGTGCA
>JAABUY010004090.1_pt1 | contig 15525 bp, 16 predicted proteins | sample 5560271 | NCBI WGS metagenome assembly JAABUY01 (sample SAMN10711886, study PRJNA513374) | rock metagenome | isolation source: Antarctica rocks | place: Antarctica: Victoria Land, University Valley
AACGTGCCAACTTGGTCGTGATACTTAATTGTCTATTGCGCCAGTTTTACAATTGAAGCCAACCCGGCTCAGAACACTTTGGTGTCGTTGGGCATCTTTTAATAATAGCGGTAGCAGACTCGACGTAAAGACTATTCAACTCAAGAAACTTTCTCACAACGTCAAGATACACATGAACATTCGATGACTCAAGAAGTTTCATTGATTACTAGATGAAATATGCGAGCGAAGTCTCATGATCGACAGATTTCGTTCAAGCGATTATGACATCATAAACAGTCTCACATATGTGCGAAGATCTGTCCACATTCTAGAGGTATTTGACAAAGCCTTAGAGTCAATTGGTCGTTTGCCCTGCAATTGGCATTAGAAGGTTCGGAGTTGAAATTTACCAAGCCTTTCCTTTATCAGAAAATGATACTGTGAAGACAATTTCCCCTATGGCTTCTCTAGCAAGTGCGTCATTGTGTAGTCGTACTTAGGATATCATCTTTATTACTCAGTTATCTCTTCTATTGCTTGAAGCTTTGAAATTGCGAACCATTCTCAATTAATTCGAGTATTTGCCTGGTTTGAGGATTTTTCCGTCATCACTGATATTAGCAGTGCCTAACATACTGTCGTCACGTAACATCAACGTTCTTCGTGAGATATACGCTCCAAACCTGTTGTTGACTAGAGCAACGAGATCAGGAAATTCTGGTCGTGCATTGATAGCTAGCGTACTCGCATCAAGGCTAGCGGATGTTTCAAAGATGATTATTCGTAAATGATCGTCGCACATGTCGTAGTCTTGGGATCATCGCTGCTGTATCTTGTAGTTTACCAGCATCACTTGTATATATATCAAGCTGAGGGCCAGAAAGCCCCCGCAATTGTCCAGTCAACTCGCCATTTGGTTCGCTCTGAGGCATTGAGAGCAACTGGACATCATGAGGGTAAACGAGTTGATGATACATAATGTTAAGCCCTCCGGCCTTTTCTAACATGTTCAAGCATTCCCTTAGCCTTTGTCGCTTCACATGCTTCGCGCTTGCCGTCCCCTGGTCGAGGACGTGGACTCAGGACGCGATGCAAGGTATAGCAACGATATTCGCGTCGTTGGCTGTAATAGCCTCTCTTAACAGCAATTTTTGGACATCTAAATGTCCCGGCTTCTGATCGCAAACGGCGATTCCCAACTCAGCAATCCGTGTCAAGCGCCCGCTCGTGCTATCAATATCGAGGTCGCATGAGTCGCACTTATGTGGTAGACATTCCTGGACATTATGCGCTGGTATTTTCTTCCATCTATGACCGAAAGCTCAATTATGTCATCGTGGGATCTATGACTATTGTCTATTTTCCATCAACTCCAGATAGCCCCCAGTGGATAATTTCACCATGGCCAGGGGAGCAAATAACTCGGGTCGTCAGTTGCAATAATGGCTCGCCAGAGATCCCCGAAGGAGAGTTTTGACCCATAATCGATGATAATCGCGCCTGCATCTTTGTCCTCTAAGTGAGCTGTAATCCTTCGTACTAGGATCGTCAATCAATTATATCCTTATTCAATCGCTGAATTACTTAGGTTTGAATTTAAAGCCGTAGCCGGGCAGATTCCAGTGAGATTCTTTCTATCATCGATGAATTTCGTCATGAGATCCTTTTGTTGAACAGTCTTATTTGATTAAATGCTTCGACGTTACTATCGCAACGTCGAGCTCTGTGTCGAAACGCGTCCCGGAGTGCTTGTTGCAACAAGGATGCAACATCTTGAACCTGCCAGTACTCCGCTTCCTTCTTCATACTCTCGATGACCGTCACATATCCAGCTCCGTTTCTGTACCATTTTGCTTGGCGAACATGCAGCCAGAATCTATCCGAATCGGTTGAAACCATCAGCACTAGATACATTAAACAAAGTCCTTGCTCCGTGCTTACTTAACAAAAGCACTACAAGGTTCTTAAACCAGGCCTCAAATTTAATGGTTCAGCACACCTGCAGGTGTACCTTTCGGGTTCACAATAAGGTTGAAACCCCAGTTCTCAAACTTCGTTTAACAAGATTTTTATTTTTCATTGATATTGACTTAAGTGTCGCGCTTGAAGATGCAGAGCATACATCCATCGCGTGAGAAGTCTGAGTATTCATTTTTTTGGTTTTGGGGAGACGAGGTTCTCCCAGCTTCCCGTTCGTTCCGTTGTTGATTTGGCCGGCCAAGAGATGAACAAGGGTGGAGTGACCAGATAAGTGTTTTCCTGTACACTGTTCGCTAGCTGGACGACATGAGACTTCATTAAAAAACCGAAGCACTTTTCAGATCGATATTTCGCCAAACAAAATTCGCCAACAGCCAGCTCGAAGGGCAAAACACATTGAAAGGCGTCGTGGGCTATTCTAGTGAGCTTTCGGTATTTAATGGAGCTGAGCACGAAAGTAGGCATTTGTGAAACACTGTATCGCACAGAAAATGAAAATGAAGTCTTCCACAAAGCACAATCACTCAATCTGTATTCTTTTTAATGACACCTTCATCCTGCGGACACGATATTTCACCTATGCTTCAGCTTCTTTCGTACTTACAGATGCCCTAGCCTTCATGTCCTCCGACTCTTCATTTCATTCCTGTTGTAGTTTTTGTATGTGTCGTATTTCTCAGCTGTTTTAGCATGGTAAAAATCCGTCGTGCAATGGTCCGTCGCACCGAATGCAGTTGAAAGTCATTCTAATAATCAATTAATTATACAATCAGAGTGTGAGAGAGTTGATAACTGACCTGATGACTTGTATTGAGAAGCGTAAGGTTGATTGTAGAGGTGCTCTCAGCTCTTTTGATAGAACTTCGATTCCTGTCGATGCGTTTGCTGGAATGGTTTATCCCTCCACTGATAAGTCAAACTGTGCTGCGTTCCTAATAAAATAGTAGAGAGCCTAGATGTGTGACCGCCGCGAATTTCCTGGAAAGAAAAGTTCCAGAGAAGGCTAGAAAGGGAAAATGACGGGATAGGACGTGCACTTGAACCAGATTGAGCTCCCTGTACACCTCATCAAAAGCCTTCTTTAGCGCTATTTTGCGCTCTTCTATGCCCCGGAATCTCTTTTCCGTTGCGTGGACCTCGTCTGTTAGGTCTTTGATGCAATTGTCAATGAAAGGTTGCGTTACAAGTGTAGGCCATCTCCTCTTTATGGAAGACTCGGGCGCACTTGATGCACATGGTGCGGGCTTGAACCGGGGGCGCGCCGGCGCTGCGGCCGCTTATCCCAACCAGAGGAAGCTGAAAAGAAACAGTAACGGCGTCGAAAAGTAAGGTGAACGAACTTACCGCCGCCCTCGCATTCTGCGGGGTCTGCAGGTCCGGCAAGAACACCGGCGCCCTCATGAGGGCGCCGGGGTTCATTCCTTCCCCCGCCGCGGCAACGAGCTCATCGCGAAAAGCTGATGGCAAGGTTGCGGGACGAGTAGGCGTGACAGGTTCGGGGTTGGGGGCAGGAGTTGGGGTGACGGGCGCCGGATCAGCATCAGCTTGCACCGCCTTCTTGGTGCGCTGACGCGGTTTAATCGGAGCCTTGACGGTGGGCTTGCGACTGTTAATCGCAAGCTCGGCGGCAGGATGGCATTATTAAAGAAGTAATCTCATGAGCCTCATTCATTTGGGCATTTTTGTTCTTACTCTCCGCCTCTAGCTGAGAAGGTATGACCTGCATCAGTGCTGTGAACCTCCGCGTCATCCTGCTCCGTGTTGTTTCACTGTATCCAGTCCACTTCTCATGAAGGATCCATGTGGTTCGTTAAAAGATCCGGCTAGTCTTGATCTTCGCGCAGCGATGCCCATGCGGCCAATACACGACAGGTACTTGTGAAGGTTTTCTTAGAAGGTTCATAAGGATCAACCAGGTGATGCTACTAAGGTTGAAACCAAAGCGACTCGGCCTTACGAAAGAGATCATTATGTCCAAATATCTAGTAAAGAACTCCCTAGATGAATTTGTCGTATCCCTCTTAGGTATGCCGCCGTGGTGGACAACCTTCGACTTGACAGGCTCAACGGGTTTGATGCTCAACGAAGGGAAGTACATACGGATTGCTCCGGCTTTCCTTCTCGGATAGCTTGTGTATCAGAAGCTTAATGAAGTTATATCTTCTTAAATTTAATTGTGATCTTGAAGCGTTGGAAAACATTCGTGAAACATTTATATTCTTTCACATGAGTTGTGCCGATGCCATTCACATCACCAGAAATGATAAAACAATTCTTGACACAAGAGCACGAGACGTTGGAGCGGTTACATTGGCTCATCATGAACCCAAGCTGACCACTAATCACAAGATTTAAGGTGATAAGTTCTTCTTACCGACCTTATACGGAGTCGATACCGCTAATCTCAATCGTACTCATATGGAAAATCCTGTTAGTCTAGGGAGATATTTCCAACGGCTTGGTTGTAGAGTTTTAGCAAGGCATTGCAGAACGTTCGATTCAAGACATTTTTCGGTTGAACTGCCCTAGCTTCCATCTTCTTCATTAGCAAATGTCATTACTACACGTACGCCGGCGGGTTTGTGTTTGTAAACGTTACTGTTCGTTCTATGCTTGCCCGAACCTTGAGAAGCAACAAAGGCGATTCGACATCGGGTTCGTCAAGTATCAAGCGTGCAATGGCCTGGCATTGGGGCGGTTAGCAAGAGCGGTCTCAGGGGCGTTCGTGGGATTTCCGCCGTAGAATAGCCGTGAGATCATGGCGCAGACGCAGTCGACCATGCGGTGTTGTTCATCGAGTCTTATGGAAGCTTGTTCAATGATTTGGGGTGGCTTCGATGCCCAGCAGTCCTCATTGTATTATCTCTGGCACATCGGCATCGCGCTTTCACTTGACTAGAACGAGAGGCCCCATTTCTGGTTGACCAGAGATATTCCAGAAGTAGTCTTCAACAAACGAGCCTCATCCATAACGTGGATAGGTTTTAGATAGTACTATTCGACCACGTGCTTGCAGCTTGAATTGAGATTGATATCTCGTTGTGATGAAAGATAGAAAGTGAAATAAAGTTGCAGAATGTAGAATTCTAGACTGATGTGAGTCGAAGCTGAAAGATTGATCTTGATGATCACAGCTTGAATTGAGATTGTTACCTGATTGTGATGAAAGATAAGAAGCTTCTAAGATGTGAATGATTCTAGTCAAGATGATTGAAAGATGAGAGTTTATGTGAGCAGTTAATTGCTGTAATGTCTTCAAAGTTGAATGTCTTAAAACAGCATACACTCAAATAAAGTGAGCAAGATCTCGTTGATGAATTGTATTCTTCTATTAAACATAACTAAAATGATAAAAGTGTTGGAGAATCAGTGGCCTCGTCGTAACGTAAGTGCGGATCTAGGTTCGGTGATCTTCCCACTCAATTTTTGCGTGTTCTCTGGGCCAGGTGCGAGTCATTCAGTCTTGGGAATCTCATTCAACTTGCCCGGTGTCCTTCTTACATCACGTTGCGCGTAACGCGAGTGTCCAGATTTGCCGTTAAAATCGTAAACGAGTTCAACATACTTTCAAGGGTTCGTCTGAGGAAAGGTCTGTCCGAGTGTACAGAGGAAGAGCATTCTTCCATGACGATGAGGAGATGGATTGCCGAACACTAAGCGAATTTTCTTGCAATAGCGTTGGCGAGTATACTCCACAATTGCCTGGTCGATAACCTCATGCTGATCGTGAGTAGATTGTCGCAGCCAAATGACTACCGTGTGGGATTTGCGCTTTGGGTCCATGACAGGCATATGATGTGCGACTACAGCTTTTCCTTTGGCTGTTTTGTGGATAGCTTTTGTGGAATTGGCTCCCGGGTGAAGGACCATTGACAGTGTCAAGAGATAAAAAAAAAAAGCAAAACACATTGCAGAGTCCCGAAGAACGGCCGTGTATGAGAGTTAGATAGAAGGCATTACCATCAAATGGACAAAGCCAGAGCCACACAACACACCCTTCTTCGCTCTCAACATTCATTTGCGAATCTTACTCATGATTGTTCATCAAGGATTAGTCCTTCAAGCCCTGTCAGATATGGTTCTAGACAGCACACATTCGATAAGACTTATTACATAGCTGGTCTAAGTCGACCAATGAAAGCAATTGTTAGGCTTGCTTGAGATATTTTCAAGAAAAGAACAAAATGCTTCTTGCATCTCGGTCAAAGTATCAGGTATAGATATATAGATGCAAAAAATATATGTCTAAGCAAATTGTATACCTATAGTCTGAAGATAGTGACTGTAGGTGTACAGAACCAAGGATGGTCGGAGATGTGTAAAAGAGATGGGAGATGTGGGCGGGAGATTTAGGGTTCTTATAGTGTTTGATGAACACGAGAATCTTAGAAGATGGGGTGAATGGGGATGGATGGGGATGAGAAATCCCTGCGCTATTCATCATTAGTGAAGGTAGTGAGCTGGGTTCGGGGAGGTGAGGTGAGTGGAGGGAAGGAAATAACTCACTTTACTCCTTTCGCCATGTCTCTTCCTTTCATGATTTGACAATGTGGCACGAACGGAAGCGTCGGTCTGCATACCTCTATAGCAAAAAGAATATGTTCTCTCCTTTTCTCTGCTTGAAAGAACCATTTATACCAAAACGAGTATTAAGCCTCTGAGTTATCCTATGTAAGCCTTAGCTATGCCATTCTCGCAGCATGAGCACTGCAAGATATATCTCCGTTTCCATAAGCGTCCCTACCGTTGTGTTAAGCAAACATCATTATTGGTAACGCATACCCATGTTTTAAGCCGAAATCCCTATCGATACAAAACCTCTCTAGCCAACCTTATGAGTAGAACTGGCTTTTCTGAAAGCTCTCCACACTAAAATCTCCAGCTTTTCCTTGCACCACCGGTGCCTTACCAGCTTCCACCTTCAGACTGCTCGTGCGACTCCCATTACCGTCGCTCATCGTCATCGCCCTTCCCTCCTCAATCTCCTTGGGCTGTTTCCTCTGGATACTCTCGAGATACACTCCAGGTAAGTATCCCATCCTCCCATCTCGAGCCCGACATCTCCACCAATCGCTTGCGTTCCCCATGGGATCGCTCTTGCTCAGCACAGCCACGAGATCGCCTTTCTTGACAGTAAGGTCGACGCCTTCGACTATTGCCCCATTGGCGGTTTGCGGGGTATAGTCGTAGAGCACACGACAGAATTCGAGTTTTGAAGGATCCAGGGGGGCTTGATCTGGAAGAGGTTGGCCGTCGGGGCCAAGGACCGGTTGGTTGGGATCTTGGGGGTGAGCTTTTGCAAGGGAGCGGATGAGTTTGGTCATTAAATAGGGAAGGCCGAACACAGCAAGGAGGAAAACTAAAAACGGCTTTCTCGAGGGTGATGGCTGGCCGTTAGGGGAAGTGGAGGCGGATGGCGAGAGGCCTTGGAAGGCAGCGAAGGCGGACGGTGTAAGTGCTGTGGCATCGGCAGGAGGAGGTCGGCCGGTTATTTTGGCAAGGAGAGTACGCAGCCAGCGGAGTAAGGTGAAGATGCCCAGGATAGAGCCAAGGGTATTTCGTAGGTTTCCAAACTGTTCAGCGACGGAGATCATGGCTGAAAGGGCAATCAGTTAAAACATCATCACACATCGGGTTGAGTTATACTCACTGAAGAAACTCGAGTGAGTCGCCATATAAGTGCTCTCAAGCATCTGCGCAAAACCCCCAAACGCGCCAACCAAACTCTCAATGATCTGAAACGTAGCCTGCGTGCTTTGGCTGAAGCTATTTGTCAAGCTGTTCGGGTCGTTCGGGTCTTGTCCCATAACGCCTGGCTGGCCATACATCCCTCCCATCCCCATTCCGCCCATGCCTCCGTACATGGAGCCGTAGCCTCCGCCCAAGCCTCCGCCCAAACCGCCGTACATTGAATTCATCCCTCCCATTCCACCAAAGCGTGAATACGGCGACGAGTAGCTATTGTAACCACTACCAATACCACCACCGTAGGGAGTACTGCCCATGCGATTAGCCGCGCCATAAGGAGAGTAATTTGATGCTGTGCGATTGACGACGGAGTTTAGGGTAGAAGGTCGAGGTGGGACAGCAGGAGGTTGGGAGATGGATGTGGTTGTATTCGAGGAAGTTGCGACAGGGGGATGATTTGCTGGCATTGATGACACGCCAGCTGTAGATGAGAGAGCTGCTGTATCACGCATTAGCAGACTGAGGCCGGCTCAAAGCCATACTGAGTGCTCACCGGGACACCTACCGCCGATGCCGGTATTACCTCTCTCCCACGGCTTTGGTGGAGATGCTGATGCCATGTTGATGACAACAGACAGGTTTCCTCCCAGGCCTTCTCCAAGCCCTCCTTTGGGCCTTTCAACTCCCAGGCTTTGGACCCGAGCTACAGTTATGAAGAGATCGTGGCGGAGATGGGTAGCGAAGCAAATGACGTTTGCGGGGTGCCGCGCGGGTTGGCCGCCTGTGCAAATTCGATCGTGTCTGTACTTCCCACGTTACAACTTCCAGACGACAAAACGTTGTTGACTACAATTGCTACAGTCCACAACCTGCCTAGTAATAATCTTGAAAGCCTTGGCTCTCCCCATTGCAAGAGCGGTTGAACGAATTATGAAACCTTACCTCGGCTCGGCGTTTGGCGTAGGAGGAAGCATCTCCGGAGAAGAGACATTTTTAATCTACAATGATTCAATCAAACTGAAGCTAGAAAGCCCGGTGTGAAGCCTTGACTACCTACTATCTCCCACTGGCGCGACTCGTCCCCGGAGACTTTGAGCTTGAGGACTGCAAAGGGGAAAGGGGCTCACAAACCAATCAGCTTTATCTACTTTCTATCTGAAGTCGCAATTAAATACCAATCATCAAGAAATGTGGGAAAGCCGTGGATCGAAATCTTTTGATTGCTGCATAGGTACATCGTCTGAATAGCGATAATTATCCAGTTTTTGCCAAGGTTTTCTGTAGTTTGGATGTTATAGTACAACTGACCATGCGGGTGCAATTTCCTGTCGCGAAGGCATATATACCCAAGGCCGAACCATTTCTCTACGCGCTGAGCTTGAATAAAGAGGTAGCCCCCATGGATGCTGCCTGATTGGTAAACCCATCGATCACACTTCCAGCGAGCGTACTATCGAAGCTCTGACCGTCATTGATGATATGAATACTTGCTGTCTCGTTGCCACCTGTGAACACCACGGCTGCTTTGATAGTGTTTTTGGTAGGTCGTTCGAAGTAGTCAGAAGACCCACCAGCAGGTGCCATGTGCAGCGTAGACTTGCAGCGGAAATTGCTAGGGTCCAGGATTTCGAAAAGGTCGAATTCGCCACATCCAGAAGTCCAGCAGGAGCACTGGGGATTGGTGCCGTACTGGGATGTAAGCGGAATTTGAGCATTCATAAGCCAAATTGCCGGCATATCAGCGTTAAACCCAGATTTACCGGTCGACGGCATGGTAAATTCGAGGAGGAACACTTTGTGGTCACCACCGAAGCCGTCTATGACTTGGTCAGCTCGTTGATCAAGATTAGTGGAATGAGGGATGGCATACGGTATGTTACGCCTCCGGGACGAGTGTATCCACAGCCGCCATCATCACAGTTCTTGTCAGATAGGATTATGACTTCGACGTCATCATCAAGCATCTTGTTTGATAGTAGTTGGGAAGAAGCAGCGCCGGAGTTGCAGTCAGCAGAAGCATAGGACAGAGATGCGCCGAACCTAGAGCCAAAAGTTAGTACATCACTCTTGTATTACTGCAGAGTACTAACGCTGATCCTCCATCTGCAGTACCAGGAATTCCCTGAGTCCCACCGAAGTGGTTCAGGAATGTGAGTCCTATGGACTTCTTTTCCTCGGCATTGTAATAAGCTTGACGGCTCCAGCCGCCATTTGCAGCGGTCGAGAAGCTAGGTGCGTTCGACGCGGCTGAAGTCGAAGCAGAGTTGAGGGAGGAAACGGCGGAAGATATTGAGGAGACGGGAGAAGAAGTAGGAGAAGGCTTGGAGCTCGGAGAGTCAGTAGCGACGGTTGAGGCTGGGGCTGATTGGTTTGGATTGTCGGGCGCAGTTCCAGCTGGGGCGCTCGTTGCAACGCCAGGCCCCGCATACTCATTGGTCCAATAGTCAACTTTTCCATCGATAGTCGCAGACACGAGGTCGCCGACAGCACGGTGCTCGAGATGTTCGGCAAGCTGCTCTTGAATCTCGCTGGCACTATGGTGGAGATGATGGTGACCGTGACGACGCTCGTGGAATCCGGCTTTGGTGTCGCGTCTTACCGCACCAGCACTAGGGGTGTAAACCGCAACCTGCTTGAGCCAAACAGGACCACGAACATGTAGGGATAGCTATACAAAATTACACGTCATGTAAGCTTGGTCGTCCCCTAAGGACGCATTTTGCTACTTACTTCCTCGTTCAATGGCGCGAGTGATCCGCTGTACTCGTACCGTGTGCTTGAGCACTGACCGCTCTTAGCGTCCATGTTGGTGATTTTTTCATAGGATCCAGTCCCGGGGAAATTGGTATAAGTAATTGCCTTGACTGGTGAACAATACCAGTTACCATTGATCTCCTTCGCGGTGCCCTGGGCGCATGCCTGGGCGGCTACGCCATGGACACCGAGGAACAATGCTGCGCCAGCAGTGATGAGGCTACGCATACTGCGTAAAAATACAGTAATGAGTGTGATTGTTTTATTGCGGAACGAGTGTGAGTAGTTATTTGGTGGGTCTTGCGCCTTCTTTGTCAAGGTAGAATAAAGAGTGGTGAGGTGTTGTTTTGGTTGGTCGCAACTTCCTGAGCGCCGACGATATAAGCATACATGGAAAGGATGCGAGTCGGAATAATTTCGGAAGTCTATTGATCCTTTACCTAGCTTGAGGATTGGAGGTTAAAGTGACGATGAGTTCCATGGGAAGGAGGAATGCAAAACATCTATACAGTCACCGCAGTCGACCGTTCGCCGAGGACAATATACATGCACGTCTGACCAACAACCGTAATGGGAGAGCCAGACCTCCCGTCGTTAATCAGGGGAAGGGCTTCACATCTCTCCTGTCCTCACGACCTTTGATGTTGGTATGCTGTGAGAGCCATGGTAAGCGCCGTGTAAGGTAAGCGCCAGTGCGGCCCAACGAATGTTTCAAGGATTAGCATTCACGAAGAGTTGGGGGTTAGTCGTCGTTGATTCATTAAGTTGGCAAGCAGAGATACACATTAGGTATTTGTTTCGTAGCAAAGCTTCACACAAAGCACGAGTAGAGAGTCATAGCAAAGCGAAGGAAAGCATCGTCATTTCGTACAAAACCAATATGTATAATTAAACATACGCACCAAGCCACGGCTATTGGACATGCAGAGGTACGACCCGCGTACTAGGTAGCCTCAGCATTGAAAGTGAATGTATCTCTGATATCCAGCAGCCTCTCCATCATGATATGACAAGCCAAGTCAATATACGGGGTGATTTCCGGGTATATCCAAAGCTCCCCAGTGAATTATAGCAGAAAAAAACGCGACGTCAGTAAAGAAAACTGTGCCAGCAGTTAGCACAAATGGCTCCGTGCTGCAGGGGTAGCTGTGTATACCTTAACCCACTTCGTTCGACGAAGATTTCCCTAAAACTCTGTTGTCATGTGCGCAGGCCCTGCAACTAGTGACCCACCGGCGTTCGTCTGCAACACATTGGTGAAGCTGTTATCTTCTTTACTGCTTACGACACCGCTTTGTGAGCTCATAGTCAGTTTGCCTGAACTTCCGGCTTTGTCGGCTGGAATTGAGGATCGATCGTAGCCACTCCAGCCACTGTTCTTCTTATTGCCAAAGTCAAATTCTCCCCAAGGACAGTTAGGAACACCGCCTCTGGCTGGGTCAGTCCCACAGTCAAGTGACAGACCACCTTGGCTGTCTTCATCAAAAGCTAACGCCTGTTTCCCTCCTGCGGGAATCTGCAACTTCATATTCGGGCAGCTCCAACCTGCGACGTTCCCGTCGGGACAAGCCTTATTCCAAACTATGACAGTGATATCCGCCGAACCAGTATTGGAGATGACATTGGTATACTTGTGGCTGGCCACGTCCGATTCGGAGATTTTCTTCATGTTGCTACCGTATGGAATACCGAGATTTCCGACGCGATCGGCGGGGACACCATCGTCTTTTGGCTCGGTTTGTCCGCCAAATCCAGAGGTCGAAGATCCACCGCTTGCAGTCTCGCTGGAGCTTGATTGGGCGGGTGCTGGAGCTGAGCTGGTTGCTGGAGCTGAGCTGCTAGCAGTGACGGAAGCGGCGGCCTTATTTTCTGGCACTGATGGTGCGGCAGCAGGGGCAACATCGGCGACCTTTTTGTCTGGCACTGATGGTGCGGGAATAGGAGCGGCGCCGTTGTAGTTCACTGTGTTCCAATCGACACCTTTGTAATTTGATTTATCATTCCAGTCCACACTGGACATATCCCGCTTCTGGTGGGAGTGCCTGTGGCGAGCCGGCGAAGCAACAGCGCTGTCAAAGCTAAAAGCAACCAAAAGAAGCGCACTGTAGGAGAGCTGCATCTTGAGAACGGGGTGCGTTGGTATGGTAGATATTGGTATATGAGATGTTATTAGGTTCCAAAAAGATTTGTCGCGATAGATCTAGATGGTTGGTCTTAGCGGTCAACGCTTCTACCAGTGAGAGAAGAATATTAAGATCGCAGAAGGACCAAATATCAACGACAGAAGAGGGCGCTAAGTAATAGTAGACGGTCGCAATGAAGACGATTTGGAGGTCAGTCAATACCTCGAGTGTGAGGAATGTGATGATCCAAAACAATGCGCGATAATGCCTTGGCTCAATGTGAAAGGAATGTCAATGATGTAGCACACAATGAACATAGCGCTGTGAACAAAGAACTCGAGATAGCAATGAAGTCGCGCTCAACACGTACCTGATGTAGTTGTCTAGACGCTGGTTCACGTGGAAAGGTTTGATAGGACTGCTGAAAGAGCGACTGGGTTGAAAAGAGCGGTATCAACGAAAGCGACCGAGAATCAAGAAAGGAGTGGCTTGATATCTGGGGTAAATCCGTGAATAAGTGATGCAAAAAAAAAGACGGTGAAGTTGTGGGAAGATGAGAAAAGAGGTCGGATTCAGATCAGGGGGTGAAGATAGATTGGGGGCAAGGGGGTTAGTCGCATAAAACAAAGCGGGTTGTCCCTGAAGATTGCAATTTCCGACCACCCGGCACTTGGTCGACGAAATAATGGGCTCGGCTAAGGCGCAGCCAGACATTTACTGTAGGACAATTCGAATCCTGGCGTTTGATTGGTAAATGCTCATGATGATATTTCCTTTCTTCTAGCCGGCGTTTGCCAATCGCCAAGTCTTTGAGGACGTTTTCCCAACAATCCAGTCTGGTCTTCCACCGAAGAATCTGCGGCTCATGCGCCGCCACCTTGGCGCTGAAGTACAGCCATTATTCCAGACAATCAACACAGTGACCGGGTGATGATGAAACTTCTGCGGAATGTTTGATACATCTCTGAGGTCCTACCATGCATTACTATGTTGCTTCCCAATCGTTATCACTTGCGATGAGCTTTCGAGTGTGTCATATGTTTTAGAGAGGCGTACACTGCATCCCTCAAACTTTGAATGTTTCGTGACCTTTTCGGACCTACCGTCCCACGACAGCGCCCGCATGCTGTGAGAACCTGTTTCGTCCAGTCGGTAGTTGACAGCTCAACTTTATAGGTTGATTGATATCCTCTTGACCCTCGAGAATTTTCAGGCGCAATAGCAAGGAACGTTAAATACTCTGATTATGGTTGTGTAGTGTTACTTTGATGACAGTCCACTGGATGTACGGCGCTTACAATGGTGTACGTGGCGCCCTACAGCTGAATCGCTGACTGCTATTCGTAACAACATGCTTTGGCGGATTGCTCGACCTTCTTTGTTCAACATCAGTGTAGTGGATCGCAAGCTGCCACAATGCTCCCCGTGGCGTCGAAAGCTCCAAGGCATGGCAGCGCTTTGCTTCGAGACCCAATAAGGTTTCCTCGGTGTATCAGAGGATGTCATCTGGGCATGAAACTGAACACTGACCTTCCGAAGTCCAGACAAACAGATGAACCGGTGGAAAACCTTTGTTGCTTTCATATTCCAGTAATCAGACTTTGGACACAGATGACCTCAGGATATTGTCCACCGTTTCGAACAGAACAATGCTGATCCCGTCAGAGCGAGGAACAATGCCAACCGAGGAACTACGACTCTGGATTGCCCTGCCTTTAGGACTGAGGTCGCGGGACTCTTATCGCTACTGGGCAGGGTCAAAGTGCCTGACGAATCAATAAGCAAAGTCTCTGAAGGCTTTAGGACTACAGCAGTGCTAGATAAAGTGACGCCATCACTACCTGTCGGAACACTGCTTGCAATAGGTGCAGAACTGGACGAAACGAACAACGCGGCTGTACCGCCACCAACGGAGCCCTCAGATCGGGACGAGCTGATGGATGATTCAGATATTGTGGTATCAGAACCGCTGGCAGAGACAGTCGCACCTATGAATGAGGAGATTGTTGCACTGGTTTTAAACGGTTGGCCAGCAGTAGTGGAGATATATCGACCGGATGAAGCTACACTATTGTCTATGATGAGCTTGCCAGATGATGCCAAGCTCACCGTTGTGTCTGAAATTATTACACCATGACCACCAGCAGAAATCGTCGTTCCCGTGACACAGAAAGCTATAGGATTAGCTGTGAAAGACTGGCCGGCAACTGTAATGACCAATGGCCTGGGTCCACCGAGACCAGGGCCACTGCCAAGAGTTTCAGAAGGTTCAAGGCTCGATGAAATACCGGCAAAGGTTTCTGCGGCACCACCAACCGAATGTGTAGAGCTCGCTGATGTTACAATAGATGACTTCAGATAAGTAGTGAAGGTTTGCGCTTCAGGGCTTAGTGCCGAGAAATTCATGAGCTCCAGTGAGAAAGTCTCTGGACTAACAACAAGGCCGGCAGAGCCAAGAGACAGATGCGTTCCTGAAATTGTAACAGCAATCTCCCCTTGTGATATTACCGATTCACCAATCGAAAGTACTGTTGGAACGCTCGATAAAACTGTCGTGCTTGGAAGATTTGGTTGAGAGATTTGTTGCTGGCTCATGGTTGTTGGATCAGTGATACCGAGCCCACTCAAGATGGCTGGTCCAAGTTCTGCACTAGTCGGTTGACTTATCAACTTTGCCGTCACTTGCTGTGCCCCTTCTGTGGCGATGGATGGATTTTGAGTGTGGGATTCTAAGCCGTGGTTTGATGGAGATTGAGTAGGCATACCAGTTTGCTCGCCTGAATGGACCGCATCAGGATCGATTGAGGGGTCTAGAGCAGTGTTTTCTGAAGATGCAGTGAAGACACTGATAAGTGGAGACGTCTCTGGAGAAGAGCTTCCAGAATCCGAGTTTAAGAGGGCACTCCTCCCCAACGCACTCGTAGGAAGTCGGAGCATGCCAACGTTAGCGTTTGTACATCCGCCGTCACCATAGTAGCGCTTGATGTTTAGCTAGCAT
>JAABUY010004091.1_pt1 | contig 15522 bp, 19 predicted proteins | sample 5560271 | NCBI WGS metagenome assembly JAABUY01 (sample SAMN10711886, study PRJNA513374) | rock metagenome | isolation source: Antarctica rocks | place: Antarctica: Victoria Land, University Valley
GGTCAAGATCGGCGCCCTGGCCAACTGAAAGACCCGCGATCGAAGATCCGCGGCCAGGCGACCCAGTCGCCCGGCCCCCCGATCAGGTGCGCGGTGACTTTTTCAGGTCGAAGTAACTAGCCACGGTGACGCGGGATGGTCCTACTCGTGCTGGGCGCTCGGTGTCCGTGGTCAGCGGGGTGTGGTTGTCAATGGGTGTGCGAGGTGGCCGCCGAGTAGACCGCCGGCGGCGAGGGAGGCGGTGCCCACGAGCCCGATCCATTGGCCGCGGCGGAGGCGACCGGTGAGGCGTTCGCGTAGCGAGAGGACCTGGCACGCCAGCGAGAGGACGTTGGCGGCGACGTGGACGAAGGCGACTCGGCGCTGTAGCCGGTCCAGGTCGGCGTAGTCGACGAGTCCGGCGGCGATCGCCGGCACCGCACCGGCGATCCCGATCCCGGTGAGCACGGCAGCGGCGTTCTCTGTCCGGGGCAAACAGTCCAGCCAGCCGGCGGAGACCCAGGCGCCGATCGGCACTTGCACGAGCATCGGGTGCGCGGAGTGACCGAAGGGCTCACCGGCCAGGACCGACCGCAGCCGACGGGGGGCGGACACGACCCGCGACAGCGCGTTCAGGCCGCGGACCGGGGCGTCCAGGGCGCGGACGCCTTCCAGGGTGTCGATCTGGTCGAACGGCTTCATGCGGTAGCTCCTGGTGGGTCGGGGCGGACAAGTCGGGGCGGGCCGCAGCCGGCCGCATCGGGCGTCGGCGGTCTCGACGGGATTGTTCCAGGCCGTCTCGATCGATCCCGGCTGGCGGTGGTCAAGAGCAGATCAGGATTTAGATGAGGCACACTCACGGGTGTGACCACAGCGAAGCGGGCGAGCGGCGCCTCCACCGCGGTGGAGGACTACGTCAAGGCGATCTACCACGTGGCGGAGGACGGTGGTGGGGTCGTGGCCACGACGGCATTGGCCGCCCGGTTGAGGGTCACTGCCCCGTCCGTCTCGGCGATGGTCAAGCGTCTGGCTGCGATGGGTCTGGTCACCCACGCCCCGTACCGGGGCGTGGTGTTGACCGAGCCGGGGCGCCGGTTGGCCCTATCGGTGGTACGCCGGCACCGACTGCTCGAGTTGTTCCTGGCCCAGTCGTTGGGGTTGTCCTGGGATCAGGTGCACGACCAGGCCGAGGTGCTCGAACACGCCCTGTCCCCAGAGCTGGCAGCGGTGATCGCCGAGAAGCTGGGGCATCCGGACCGCGACCCGCACGGCGACCCCATCCCGACCGTCGACGGCCGGGTCCCGGAGGAGCCGACCGAGCGGCTGTCCACCCTGGCGACAGGCAAGGCCGGGGTGCTGGTCCGGGTCTGCGACGCCGACCCGGACAAGCTGCGTTACCTGACCGCACAAGGGGTCGGGCTCGGGAACAGCGTCGAGGTCGAGGAGCGGCAGCCGTTCGGGGGTTCGCTGACGGTACGGATCAACGGCCGGCTGCACGCCTTGGGGACTGAACTGGCCGGCGCGATGCGCGTGCGGGTAACCCGGTGAGCCTGCAGCTGGATAACGATCCGGCCGGGACGTCCAGCCCACTTCGACAGATCCGGGCCCGGGGACGAGTCCGCGGCACGCTGGCCTTGCTCGGCCCGGCATTCGTGGCGTCCGTGGCCTACATCGACCCGGGCAACTTCGCCACCAACTTCGCGGCCGGCGCGCAGTTCGGCTACCGCCTGACCTGGGTCATTCTGCTGGCAAACCTGATGGCCATGCTCGTGCAGTACCTGTCCGCCAAGCTCGGGGTGGCCACCGGGCTGAACCTGCCCGAGCTGTGCCGGCTGCACCTGGGCCGCCGCTGGTCGTTGGGGCTGTGGGCGCAGGCCGAGCTGGTGGCGATGGCCACCGACCTGGCAGAGTTCGTCGGCGCGGCCATCGCGCTGAACCTGCTGTTCGGCGTCCCGCTGTTCGTCGCCGGCCTGCTGACCGCCGTCGTCGCGTTCGTGATCCTGGCCCTGGAACAACGTAACTACCGCAACTTCGAGCTGGCAATCATGGGGCTGCTCGGGATCGTGCTCCTGGGCTTCCTCTACGACGTCCTGCGGGTCGGCCCCGACCTGTCCCGGGCGGCAGCCGGGGTCATCCCCAGCTTCCACGGCACCGGCAGCGTCCTGCTCGGTGTGGGCATCATCGGCGCCACCGTGATGCCGCATGTGATCTACCTGCACTCCGCGCTGACCAAGCAGCGTATCGTGTGCCGCGACGACGTCGAGAAGCGCGAGGTCCTGCGGTTCCAGCGCCTGGACGTCATCACCGCCATGACCCTGGCCGGGTTGATCAACCTGAGCATGCTGTTCGTCGCCGCCGCCCTGTTCAACAAGACCGGCCACACCAACGTCGACTCAATCCAAGCCGCGCACGCCGGGCTGGGCCAGCTCGTCGGCGGCGGCGCGGCGCTGGCCTTCGTCTTCGCGCTGCTGGCCTCGGGCCTGTCCTCCTCCAGCGTCGGCACCTACGCGGGCCAAGTCGTCATGCAAGGCTTCATCCAACGAAGGATCCCCCTGTACGTACGCCGCGCGGTGACCATGGCCCCGTCACTGATCGTCCTCGGGCTGGGCCTGTCCCCCACCAGCACCCTCGTGCTGTCCCAGGTCGCCCTGTCCTTTGGGATCCCGTTCGCACTGATTCCCATGGTGCTGATGACCCGCCGGAGCGACGTGATGGGCGCTTTCGTCAACAGCCCGCTGACGACCTGGCTGGCCAGCGGCATCGCCGCAGTGATCATCGCCCTCAACGTGTTCCTGATCTACAGCACCGTCACCGGCTGAGTTCGCTGAACCGGGTATGCGGCCTGCTGGTCACTGCTCGTACCGCACCGCCTCGCCCGATGAGGGCGCTGCACGGCCCAGAGCTCGGTCCAGGGTGGGCGAACCGGAGGTGGTAGGCATCCCGGCAGCGGGCCCGGGGACGCCCGGCAGGTCGGGTTCCGGGCGGCGTCCGCGGCGCCGTAGCAGTTTGGCTCCGGGTAGCCCGGCAAGTTCGGCCGCCATGTCGTCGAGCTTGGGCTCGATGCCTTCCACACTGTCCTTCAGCGCCCGGACATCGTGCGGGAGGCGCCGCAACTCGCTCAGCGTCGGCAGCACCTGGGTGTCCAAGCTGTGCAGCAGGGCCGGCAGGCGCTCGGTGAACTCAGCGAGGGCTGCGACAAGGTCGGGCGTCAGGTCCGCAAGGGCCGGGGCGGCGGCGGCCGTGGCTCGCAGCAGGGTGCGGACGGGTTCAGTCGCCTGCTCGGCCAGCTCGACCGATGTCTCGATGACAGGCTGGGCCTGCCCGGTCAGGTCCTCCACTGTTCCGGCGAGCTGCTGGGCCTGTACGGCGACCACGCCGGCGACGCCGACCACCTCGGTCACCCTCGTGACAATCTCCCGGGCGTCCTGCAGGACATGATGACCGCCCTCCACGACGCCTTCGGCTGCGCCCACGGCCTGGGCGGCCCGAGCCGCGAGAATTTCGACGTCTGTGACGAGCATGTCGGCCCGTCCCGCGGTGACCACCGCCGAGCCCGTCGTCGTGTCCGCCAGGTCCACCACCCGGCTGACCGCGCTCAGCAACCCAGCGACCTGCGCCGTGAGGTCGCTAGCCCGTCCGGTCACGTCCGCGGCCATGTCCCGTACGCCATCGGCACGCGCCAGGAACACGTCGAACCCGTCCAGAGCCTGCTGTACTGACGCCACCAGACCGGGTGCGGCCCAAGCTGAACGCAGCAACCCCTCCAGCAACGGCTCATCGAACTGGGGCGCCACTGGCGGCGCCGGTCGCTCCAGCACGTCCAGCACCCGTTCGAGCCTCGCGCTCAGCCGGACCAGGCCGGGCAGGAGCACAGCGGCTTGGGTCACCACCTCTCGGGCAACCCCAACGGTCTGCAGCGATGCGCCGACGACATCCAGCGCAACCCGGGGTGCCGCTACCGCCCAACCGATCGGGTGCACAACCACGCCGATCAGCCGATCGACAGCCCACCCGACGCTCACCTCAGCCCTGGTACCCCGCCGGACGCGCCGCAACTCGTCCCACGGTGCAGTGCTGACCTGGGGTGTCGCACCGGTGTTCTCGCCGCGATCTCACACCCTGCCCCACCCTTGCGGCGACATCCGGGCGGCCTGGTTCAGCAGAGGTCTAGCCAGGGCCGCTCCCGGCACGACGCATCTGCCTCGAAACACACCGAAGGGTTCCCATACTGGTGTTTGAGGCCCAGCCTTACGCGGTAAGCAGGCGGAGCTGCCCCCGAACCCCGGCGATGACCGTGACCGGCTCGGTCCTGATCGCGGTCCTGGCGACCGTCGCCGGGATCGTCATCGTCGGTGTCGGTGTCGCCTCGATCAAGCCGCTGCAGGGCCGGCTGGAGACCGCGCTGACCAAGGCCAGCAGCGAAGCCGCTGGCGCAAAGGAGCAGGTCAAGAACAACAAGGAAAGCTCGGCCTAGCCCAGCGCGGCCGTGTCGTCCCAGTCGGCACCTGCGAAACCGGCCGGTCCGCACGGCCCGGACTCCGGCGCCTCCTCGGCCCGGTCCCGCTGACCGGCCACGCCGCCCTCCTCCCGTCCCGCCCCGTGAAGGACTCTGATGAGCCAACCAGTACAGACCCCGAACCCGGCCACGAGCACCCGACCTGAACGCAGCTCTCAGCGGGTCGCCCGTAACAAGCCGCTGGGCTGGCTGCCCTGGCTGCTGCTGCTGGCCCTGATTGCGCTGGCCGCGCTGATCTGGTGGGCGGTCAGCGAAGCCGTCGAAACCAGCCCGACCAGCCGTACCACGGCGCCCGCGGCCACCACCTCGCCCGGGCCGGTCGCCGCTGCCGCTCCTACCCCCGCCGCTGTCCCGCCGGCGCCGGGGCTGCAAGCACGGCTCCGCCGGCCGCCGGCGGGCCAGCGGCAGGACCGGCCGGGGTGCTCGCCGGGGCACTGATCGGTGGGGCGGGCCTAGCCCCGACCGGCATCGGCAAGGCCGGTGCGGCGCCCGGCACCGCGGCCGGGAAAGCCGCAGCCCACCAGGCGCCCGGCACCGCCGGGACCGTGCTGTTCGCCGAGGCCAGCCCGGCCATCGATGCGAACGGGAACAAGGTCATCGCGACAGCCGCTCGCAGCCTCAAGACCAGCGGTGCCAAGCGGGTCGAGGTCCGCGGCTACACCGACGTCCTCAGCGGACCCAAGATCAACACACCGCTGTCCCGGCGGCGAGCCGACAACGTCGCGAATGCCCTACGGGCCCTGCTGCCCGGGGTCAGCGTCACCCCTGTCGGCAAGGACACCGCCGACCCGGTCGCGCCGAACAACACCGCCGCGGGCCGGCAGCAGAACCGGCGAGCCGCCATCGTCGCCACCGGCTGACCGACCGCCCAAGCGCCGACGGCACCCCCTCTCGTCCCCTCCGCTCCCCCTGACAGGAAGGCAGTGTGATGTCAGACCCCGACACCGACTCCAACAGGCTCAGCAGCCCCGCGCGCCCGTAGGTAGGCGAGGGCCACACCCACCCCCTGCCCGCCGAGCCGCCGGCACAGCCAGCCCCGGCGGCTCCAGCCGCCCCGCCCAGCAGGACGAGCGGCCGGCCCGGCCGACCCCGCCGGCCAAGACCAGCGCCGCAGCGGTGTTCGCCTTGGTATTCGGGCTTGCGGCGCTGTTCTGCGCCCTAACCGCGATCTTGTCCCCGGCCGCGCTGGTGCTGGGAGTCATCCGACTGATCCTGGCCTTCGTTGGGCTGAAGATGGCCAAGAAGCCCGGCGTCACCGGCAAGGCGTCGCGGTCGGCGGCTTGGTCACTGCCCTGCTCGGGGTGGTTCTCGGCGGAGTGGTCATTGGCGGGATCGCCGCCGTGGTGAACAACCTCAAGCAGCTGGACCGGATCTCCAAGTACGTCGACCACGCCCGCGCAAAGCCCCCGTCCACCAAGGAGGTCCGCAACAACATTCCCGGCAAGTAGCCCGGGACGGCGAAGCAGGTCCAGGGCAAGCCGATGATGGGTACGGGCAACAGCACGCTCGGCACGGTCGACGGGCTCTACGCCGACCGCAAGGACGGCCACCCGACCTTCGCGACCGTCACCACCGGAGCATCCGGGTCCAAGACCAGCCTTGTGCCGCTGGACCGGGCGGAGTTCTCCGGCGAGCAGGTCACCGCCCCCGACGACAAGGACAAGGTCGCCGGCGCCCCGACGACCATGTCGTGACCGCAGACCCGATCCTTCCTATCGGCTGACCGGAAGAGCGCGGGGCTAGCTCCCGGGCAGGGTAGCCCTGGGTGCCCTGGAAGGAGTACCTATGGCACTGACATCGGGGCGATGCGCAGGTCGCGGCAAACGAGCGGCGGCCCGGGCCAGCAGCGCCGCTGCGCCGCCGCGCCTCGCCGTGCAGCGCGTCGGGAACGGTGGTGGCGACGTCTGCGCCGGACAGCGCTGCAACTGACGTGCGCTGGGATGATCCTACCGCTGTTCGTGGTGCTGCCACGGCTGGTCCACAGTCCTGCCGGTGGTCCTGCTCACCGGCGGGGCAACAGCCATCGCGGCAGGGGTACGGGCTCAGCGTCATCGCCGTCGCCTGATCGCTGCCATGGAACGCGCTGCCCCGAGCTACGTCGAGCAGGTCTTGGAGCTGGTGTGGGAGGTCTGGATCTGCGCCGAGGCAACCCGCGGGCAATGCCAACTAAAGCGCTGGGGGCAGTTTCCACGGCGTGCAGGGGACGCGTGCATCGCTTCCGCGAGGTACTGCTGTACCGGCCCGCGCCAGGCGGGCCGGTACAACTGCTGGATGCGCCGGTCAGATTCTGCAAGCTGGCCTTACTTGAAGATGTCCTTGATCTTCTGGCCGGCCTGCTTGGCGTTGCCGCTGGCCTGGTCCTTCTTGCCCCGGGCCTGCAGGTCGCGGTCGCCGGTCGCCCGGCCGGTCTTCTCCTTGCCCTTGCCGGACATCTCCTGGGCCTTGTTCTTGGCTTTGTCGAGAAAGCTCATGATGTACTCCTGTCTGGGCGCTTCGCCCAGGTCGTTGGGCGTGCAGCTGTCATACCCACCGCGAGGGCGGCGATGACACTCGGGTCAGTCGCTGGCCGGCTCGAACGCGGCCTTATCGACCTTGCGGTGGAAGTGCATCCCGGCCAAACCACCGAGCAACGCGCCGATTAGGCTGACGATGGCGACCGCCACCAAGGCAATGATGCCGCCAGTGGTCAACGTGCTGGTGCTGACCGGCAGCCGCGGGAAGCTGTTCAAGGTACCCAGAACGTCGTACTTCGAACCGGCGATGGTGGCCACGACCGCCACGATGATGGCGATCAGCACCGCCCACAACCACACCGCGAGGCCTTGGCGCAGCCCATTGAACCGGGCCATCCGTCCGGCTACGTAACCGCCGCAGTAATACGACAGCAGCAACACCACCAGCAACGCGATCCCACCGGTGATCCCGACGGTCTGCGCGGTGCCGGTGCCCTTGGTCGCCTGGCTGGTGGCGCTGCTGACGCTGGTGCCGGTACTGACCCCCACCGCCGCTCCGGCCGCGGCGACCAGCGCGGTCAGCAGCACCGCGGTGCCGGTCGCGGTCAACCACCCGAAGAACGCCGACCCGGCCTTGATCCCGCCGAACTGCTCCTTCTGCCGGGCGACGGCCTCCTGGCGGTCGCGGGGCGCATTGCCGTCGCGACCCTCGATGGGCACCGCCCCGCTGTCCGGCACCCCACCGTCGACGCGGCGCGAGGTGGGGGTGGAGGAACCTGCTCTGGTACTCGGCTCGTCGGCCATGGCCGTCCCTTCATCGATGCCGGCGCGCGCTGCCGGCGCGCCTGACTCGACCGATTCAGTACCCGCCTCCTTATGCCCTAAAGCAGTAACAGGCGTCGGGTCGATCTCATCTAGGTAACCACTGCGCGAGCTGATCGCGGCTGCGACACCCCGTGACCGTTGCCTCGCCCTCGAAGCTGACCGCCGACCCCGGTCAGCCGTGCAGCCTTGCAGGTCGTTTGCTTCCCGTATGCCGGAGCCAGAGCAGCCCCAGAACGGGCAGGACCGCGGGTACAAAGCCGTACCCCCGGCCGTAGCCGGACCAGACGCTCGCGTCCGGGAAAGCGGCCGGGTCGAGCAGGCTGAAGGTGCCGACGGCGACCACGCCAGCAAGTTCCAGACTGCAGGCGGTGTACGCCAACCGGCGCAAGGTACGCCCGTGCCCGGCGAGGGCGATCGTGGCGAGCAGGTAGATGGTCGCTGCTACGGCGCTGAGCGAGTAGGCCAGGGGGGCCACGGAGAAGCGGGTGGCGATCTGCACGCCAGCCCGCGCGCCGCCGGCGACCACGAACAGGGTGTAAATGGCGACCAGGACGCGGCCGGGCCCGGTTCCGGTCCGGGCGGCTTCGGTGCTGACCTCGGCTGCAGGTTCGGTCATCTCAGGCGCGCAGGATCTGGAGCAGCCGGGCGATGAGCACCGGCGTCAGTAACGCGGCGACGGCCAGGATGACGCTGCCGAAGCGGGTCCGTTCGACCAGGGCGAAGAACACGCCCAGCGGCATCATGAGAAGCAGTCCGATCAGGTAGCCGATATAGATCACCAGCTCGTGCGGACGGTGCCCGCTGCCCAGGCGGACCCCGGCGTCCACGACGACTGCGACGGCAAGAACCTCCACCAGGACGGCGCCCAGCAGCTGCCAGCGGGGCACCGGCCGGTTCAGCGCCGCCCATAGCCCACTGACCGCGGCCAGCAGGAGCGCCGCGATACTGATGGCAAGATTCAGGGAGTGGTTCATGCCGTCGGCGGGGTGTGGGCACGCGATGCCCGGCCCGCTATCTCGCGCTCGAGCGAGGTCAGCGGCAGGTCCGGCGCCTGGGCCCGAGCTGTCCGCAACAGCCCTGCCACCTGCTGCCGTACGCCGGGCGGGGAATCGCCGGGGGCTGTGAGCGGCAGCCGCGCGGTGCCGGACCCGGCAGGACAGTGGAACGCCAGCTCGAGCGCCTCCGCAGAGGCGGCGACCAGTTCGGCAGCCGTCGCGTCGACGTGGCCGCCCGCGTGCTGGGCCAGGAACAGCACGGTGTCCGGGTGTCTGCTGTTCAGGTGCTTCACCAAGGGGTGGGCGCCGGCTCGGGCCTCGCCGTGAGTCATGCGCCTGTTTACTCCCTGCCTGGGCAGGCCAGCCTGCTGAGCTGTCGAGAGATGGCAGGGTTTTGCCGGCCGCTGGGGACGGCCGGCTACTACCGGCTGCCCACCTTCCCGATAGGCAGCGCCGTCGGCATCACCGCAAGAGAATGGTCAACTGCAACGCTAATTGGTTGCCGCACGAACTCGCGGAGCAGGTGTTGCGGACCTCCGGACGTGGTCGCCCATCGCTCACTGCTCCTCGGCGAGCGCTCGCCGCAGCTCCGGCTCAGCGTGCCGCAGCAGTTGCGCGACGGCCTCAGGGCGCGCGCCGACGCCGAACACCGGAGCGTCGCCGAACTGGCTCGCGAAGCGATCGACCGTTACCTCACCTCATAGGGCACGGAGTCGGCGGCCACTCCGACGCCGAGGTCGTCATATTGAGAGCGAGGTCTGTCACCCAGGCGCCAGCGGCACCTCACAGCGTGGGGGGAATGCCGCGACGGGGCGCGTGTTAACGTAACTACCGCACCACCGTACGGATGAAGGGTTGTCATGACGAGGACACGAGCTGCCAGCGAGCGGGCATCGACTGCCGTGCCGTCGTGTGCGACCGGCCCTGCCGCGCGGCTGGGGTTCGTCCTCACCGAGCTGCGGGACTTGGCCGCCGAGTTGAGGGCGACGTGGGCGGCGCGACGCGCGACAAAGGAGCAGCACTAATGGGCGTTCTCGGCACGATCGGCAGCAGCCTGCTCGAGGGCTTCTACATGTTCTACGACACCCTGTGGGCGCTGGTGCTGGGCTTCGCGTTGTCCGGCGCGGTACAGGCTTTTGTCAGCAAGGGCGAGATGCAGCGGGCGCTCGGCGACCACCGGCCGGGCACGATCGTGAAGTCCAGCTTCTTCGGCATGGTGAGTTCCTCCTGCTCCTACGCCGCGAGCGCGCTGAGCAAGTCGCTGTTCGCTCGCGGGGCCGACTTCACCTCCTCAATGATCTTCATGTTCGCCAGCACGAACCTGGTGGTGGAGCTCGGGATCGTGCTGTGGCTGCTGATCGGCTGGCAGTTTGCGGTCGCCGAGTTCATCGGCGGGTTCATCATGATCGCCATCCTCGCAGTCGTGCTCCCGCGGGTCATCGACGTCCCCGAGCTCGATGCGGCCCGGACGCGGCTCCAGGAGGGCAAGGCCGGCAGCGGCGGCCACGAGGAGCACGCCGCGATGGCCGAGCAGGAGCACACGAACAAGCCGTGGCGCCAGCGGATCCGCAGCCGCGCCGGCTGGTCGGACGCCTCGGGTTACACCATCAGCGACCTGACGATGCTCCGCAAGGAACTCGTCATCGGGTTCGTGATCGCCGGGTTCGCCAGCATGGCTGTGCCGACCAGCGTCTGGCGCACGCTGTTCCTGACCGGGCACGGCTTCGCCTCGACGCTGGAGAACGTCATCGTCGGACCGTTCCTGGCCTTCATCAGCTTCGTCTGCTCGGTGGGCAACGTCCCGCTGGCGGCGGCCCTGTGGAAGGGCGGGATCAGCTTCGGCGGAGTCATCGCGTTCGTGTTCGCCGACCTGCTCGCCCTGCCGCTGGTGCTCATCTACCGCAAGTTCTACGGCACCCGCCTCGCGCTGAAGCTCAGCCTGGTGTTCTGGGCCGTGATGAGCATCGCCGGGCTGCTCACCGAGCTCATCTTCCAATTGGTGGGAGCCATCCCGACCACACTGCGCGGCGACATCGCCACCACCCACATCGGCCTGAACTACACCACGGTGCTGAACGTGGTGGCGCTTGCCGCCTTCGGCTACCTCTACTACTTGTACAAAAATGCCTCCCGCTTCGGCGGGGGCGGTGGCTACGCGAAGGACGTCGTGTGCGGCATGCAGGTGCGCCAGTCCGACGCCCCCGCCCGCAGCGCTCACGAGGCGACGACGTACTACTTCTGCTCCGACAAGTGCCAGCACAAGTTCGACGCCGACCCAGCCAAGTATGCCGGTGGCCACGCATCGAGCGGCATGGAGGAGCCGGCTGAGGGCACTGTCACTGACCCGGTCTGCGGGATGAGTGTGGACCCGACGACCGCGGCGGCGCACCTGGAGCACGCCGGCCACCAGGTGTACTTCTGCTCCATCGGTTGCCGGGACAGCTTCGCGGCCGATCCGGTGGCCTACGCACCCACTGGCGCGCGATGAGCCGGACCGGCACGGGGGCGGCACGGGAGCTCGCCGCGGAACCCGCGCTCCAGCCCCTCGACCCGGAACGCGTGGCGCACGCCCGCGACCGGCTGCCCAGCGCCGACGACGCGGTCCGGCTCACCGGGCTGCTGTCGCTGATGGCCGACCCCGTACGACTGCGGATCCTCTATGCCCTGGACCTCACCGAAGAGCTGTGCGTCGGTGATTTGGCCCTGGCCCTCGGCGCGAACGAGGACCAGGTCACCTACGCCCTGCGGCTGCTGCGTACCGCCGGCCTGGTCCTGGGCCGCAAGCAGGGACGGGTCGTCTACAACCGGCTCGCCGGCGACTTCCCGGAACCCCTGCGTGAGCACTGCATGCGCCAGCTCATCGAGATCACCCGTCGCGTGGCTGACAGCGCCGACGAGTGAGCCGGCCGAGGCGAATCGGCCTGCTCGCCGTCCTGCTCGCCGCAGCCGTGGCGCTGATGCACACCCAACCGGCCTCGGCTGATACCAGCCCAAGCAGCTCCCGGCCGACCATGGGGTGCATGCCGGGGTCACCCGGCAGCGGCACGACAGCCGTGGTCTCGAAGCGCCCGCCGACCGCGCCCGCCATGCCAGCCGGCTGCGCCGGCCAGCACACGATCTGCCAGGCCGTGCTGGGCACGGGGCACCCACAGCTGCCGGCGGGAGGCCGCCCCGGTTCGGCGGCCGACTCCGTCGTCGCACTACCTAGCCCCGTCGGACCTACCTTCCCGGCCCGTACCGGGCGGCTTGTGCCGCGCGGTGTTCCACCGCCTAGCCAGTCGTTGCTCCAGGTGTGGCGCTGCTGAGCGGACCGGCACCTGCCGTCCCGCCGTCAGCCGTCCCGCCCACCCTCCTGGAGTACCGATGTTCCGCACACCGCTCACCGCTTCCCATCGCACCTGGACCCTGCCCGCTGCCGCAGCCACGGTCGCGCTGCTCGCCATCTCGGCCTGCGGCTCGGCCAGCCCGGCCAGCACCGGCTCTGCCGCTACCCCGCCGCCCAAGACGACCAGCTCGGCGCCCACGCCGTCCGGAGTGCCCATGCCCAGCCCCTCGGGGATGGGCGGAGGCATGCCGGGCATGGACATGACCTCCGGCGCGCACCACGCCGACCCCGGCAAGGGGCTGTTGGCCGCTGAGGACGGCTACACCCTGGTACCCAGCAACAAGGCCCTCACGGTTGGCACACAGACCGTCTCATTCAAGATCATCGAAGCGGCGAGCGGCCAGCCCGTCCAGACCTACACGTTGGACCAGACCAAGCTCCTGCACTTCTACCTCGTCCGCAGTGACCTCACCGGGTACGTCCACGACCACCCGGTCCTGGCCAAGGACGGCACCTGGTCGATCAAGGTCAAGGTCGCCCAGCCTGGGCCGTACCGGATGTACGCCGACTTCGTCGCCAAGGACAACGCTGGCAAGGACCACCCGGTCGTACTGTCGGCGCCACTGACCGCGCCCGGCGCCGTGACCAAGGCAGCGATCAACACCTCGCCGAGGACGCAGACCGTCGGCGGGCTGACAGTCGCCATGACCGGCCCGATCAAGGCCGGAACCGAGAGCAAGGTCGACTTCCAGGTCAGCGCCGGCGGGAAGCCGGTGACCGACCTGGAGCAGTATCTGGACTCCTTCGCCCACATGACCGCGATCCATGCAGGGGACCTGGCCTATCAGCATGTACACCCCGAGCTCACCGCGAGCCCCGGACAGCGCGGCGGCCCGGCGCTGCCGTTCACCGTCGAGCTGCCCGAGAAGGGCACCTGGCGGCTGTTCCTGCAGATCCAGCGCGGCGGTGCGCTGCGCCTGGTGCCCTTCACCGTGACAGTCAGCTGAGTACTGCCGCGACGCAGGAGCCGGCCAGCCGGCCGGTCCCTGCGTCCCGGCCCCAGGCTTCGCTGTCCGGGGCGGTGGCTGCGGCTGCGGCCCTGACGGTCACCGAGCTCGGGGCGGCGCTGGTACCCGGTGCGGTCAGCCCGGTGCTCGCGCTCGCCCGGGTCGTCATCGCCTCGACCCCGACCCGGCTGCGTGAGGCCCTGGTCAGCTCCGCCGGCACCGCGGACAAGCCTGCCCTGCTGGTCGGGATCGTGGTCGCCGTCCTGCTCCTGGGCGCCGTCGTCGGTCTCGCCGGCCGCACCAGCCGTACGTCCGGGCGCAGCGGGGTCCTGCTGCTCGCCCTGGTCGCCTGGGTCGTGACGGTCGGCCAGCCCGGCGCCTCCGCCGGGCCGAGCGGCCTGGTGCTGCTCGCCGCCGCCGTACTGGGCATCGCCGTCCTGGATGCGCTGCTGCCCGGCCGGACCGAGCGGACGGCTGGCAACCGCGACCCCGCTGCTCGCCACGAGAGCCTCGCGGCGCCTACCGGCGTGCGGCCGCTGCCTCGTCGGGCGTTCCTCACCCGCGTGGCCGGGCTCCTGGCCATGGCCGCCGGTGGTGAGGTGATCGCCCGTGCCCTGACGGCCCGCCGGTCGGTCGATTCCGTCCGGGCTGCGATCAGGCTCCCCGGGCCGGGTCGCCGGGCCCCCGCGGTGCCGGCGGCCGCCGAGCCCGAGGTGGCCGGCCTGACGCCGCTGGTGACACCGAACGCCCACTTCTACAAGATCGACACTGCTGTGGGAGGGGACCCGCAGGTGGAGCCCGGCTCCTGGTCGCTCAGCCTGGGCGGCCTGATCGACCGGCCGGCACAGTTCACCTACGCCGACCTGCTCGCGATGCCGCAGACCGAGGCCTGGATCACGATCGGCTGCGTCGGCAACGAGGTCGGCGGCGACCTGATCGGGACCGCCCGCTGGCAGGGGGTGCTGCTGGCCGATCTGCTGCGCGCCGCCGGCCCGCGGCCGGACGCGGCGCAGGTCGTCGGGACCAGCGTCGACGGCTACACCGGGGCCTTCGGCCTTCCCCTGGCCCTGGACGGGCGCAACGCAATGATCGCGATCGGGATGAACGGGGAACCGCTGCCGGTCCAGCACGGTTTTCCGGCCCGGCTGGTCGTGCCGGGCCTGTACGGCTATGAGTCCGCCGTGAAGTGGCTCCGCCGCATCGACCTGGCTGGGGCGGACTTCCGGGCGTTCTGGGTCACCCGCGGCTACGCCAAGCAGGCCCCGTTCCGGACCCAGTCCCGCATCGACGTCCCTGCCGCGGACAGCACGATCGGCCGCGACCCGACCGGGACGGTGCAGGTCGCCGGGATGGCCTGGGCCCCCCACCGGGGAGTGCTGCGCGTCGAGGTCAGCGTGGACGGCGGGGCGTGGCAGCGCGCGCAACTCGCTCCGTCCGACCTGGGTCCGGACACCTGGCGGCCGTGGACCTGGACCTGGCCCGCCGTGGCCGGCACCCACCAGCTGCGGGTCCGGGCCACCGACACGACCGGCCAGACCCAACCTGAGCAACTCCGCGACGTGCTGCCCGACGGCGCGACCGGCTGGCACACCATCGGCGTCTCAGTCGCCTGAGAGGTGCCTGGTCATGGTTGCGCGGTAGGCGGCGGCGGCGGCGAGCAGTGCGATTGTCGTGAGGGCGGCGGTGGTCACGGCGAAGGCGTGCGTGGCCGCCCCGGTTGCTGTTGATGCGTTCAGGCTCAGGTACAGGGTGCCGAAGGCGGCGACGCCGACGGCCGCGCCGATTTGCAGGGTGGTGGTGCTGACACCGCTGATGTCGGGGGCGTAGTCGGCGGGCACGACGTCGGTCACGTGCACGATGAGTGAGCTGAACTGGATCCCCAGCCCCAACCCACCGAACCCGAGCAGCACGACCAGCAGCAGCTCACCATGCTGGCCGGCGAACAATACGGCACTGATGAGCGCGTAAGCGAGGGCCAGGAGCAGACATCCAGCGGCCGGCGCCGCGGGCTTCGCGCGTGGCGGGAGCCGACGTACCAGTTGGCCGGCGAGGCCGAAGGCGGCGACCCACGGGACGAGGGTCAGACCGGAAACCAGCGGACTGCGTCCCAGACCCTGCTGCAGATATTGGGCCAGGGTGAACAGCAGGGCGTAGTAGCTCCCGGTCGCGGCCATGAGGGTGAGCAGCGCCCAGCAGACCGCTGGGCGAGCCAGAACCGTCACGTTGACCAGCGGTGATCCGCCCTGGGCAGCGACCCGTCGCTCGATCGCGAGAAACGCCAGGGCTGCAGGCACACTCGCGCCCAGGCATAGCCAGGCCCACACGGGCCAGCCTTGGCTGCGTCCCAACGTCAGCGGCAGCACGAGCAGCAGCATGGCCGCGGACAGCGCCACGACCCCGCGCAGGTCCAGGCGTCGTGATG
>JAABUY010004095.1_pt1 | contig 15519 bp, 16 predicted proteins | sample 5560271 | NCBI WGS metagenome assembly JAABUY01 (sample SAMN10711886, study PRJNA513374) | rock metagenome | isolation source: Antarctica rocks | place: Antarctica: Victoria Land, University Valley
TGCCTGATTGGGCACAACCGTGTCGATAACCGGAGTGAACCCGGCGTCCGCGAAGTTCGTGGCGAGCGCGCACAGGTTGTCGTTGCACAACTCGACCTGACGGGCGGCCTCGTCTGAAGGTTCGCCTGGGGCCCAGACCCGTCCGCTCACGACGAGCCCGCTGACGAAGTAGCCGTCAAGCAGCGCGGAGCGGGTCAAGGACGCCGCGACAAGCCGCGAAACGGTCGACTTGCCCGCACCCGGAGCCCCTGTCACGAGTAGGCACGCACGCCCGAGGTCAAGCGGTTGCGTGGACGAAACATCGAGCCGGGTGGCCACCTGGCTCATTCTTGCCCTGGTGTCAGCGATCACGCAATTCCCCAGGGTTGCGAGGTTGGCGATCAGGCAATTCCCCCCCGGCGACCACGAAATTTTCCCATGGGGAGCAGGTGCGTTGCCTTCCGGGTGTGGTCCTCCAACCGAATCAGGCTGTTGCTTACCTGCCGCCGCGAGACCTTCCGCTGGGTTACCCGCTACAACACCCGCAGGCGCCACTCCTACTGCCGCTACCTGCCCCCGAACACCTACGAAAACTGGGGTTGACCCCGTACGGAACGGGGGCAAGGCCCGACGCTCGCGCCGGCGGCATCGAACCAACCAGCGACGCTGGCGGCATCGCCGCGGTCGGCAGCAGCGAGGATCAACATCAAAGCCACCACTCCGCGGGCCATTGCCACGCCACCCGCTGAGAGGGCCAACGTCCGGACATGTCGCGCTCAACGCGTCGGGGGGCTGCGTCTTTCCGCCGCGAATGAAGCGAGCTCCTGCTTTTGCTTTGGATGTCAGCTCAGGCCGCGGACTTCATGCTCCCTCATCAAGAGTCGAGTCCCTACCAGTGCTTCCTGGCGGGGGTGGTGAACGTCCTCTGGCCGGTGGCTTAGGGCCGGACTTCTGCTTTGGGTGAAACGTGATTACAGCTGCAGGTGCAGGCGGAGGGCGTCGTCGAGGTCGGCCATGACGTAGATGGGGACGCGTCCGATCACCGGACCGATGCGCTCGATCGCAACGGACCGCACCTGTTCAGCCTGAGCCTTGGATTCGACCCGCAGACCGGTCTCCTCGGCAGGCGGGAGGGTCTGGAAGGGCAACACACGGGTCACGTTGCTCGTCACGGGCACGATGGTGATGACGCCGCGTCCATGTCGCGCGGCGCTGGCGTTAGCCCTGTCATTGCTGACGATGACCGCGGGCCGACGCTTGTTGGCCTCGCTTCCACGGACGGGTTCCAGGTCGGTCAGGCGGATCTCACCGCGCAGCATGAAGGAGTCCGTCGGCTGCGGTGACATCCCACGCCGCAGCGTCCCCAGAGGCTTCCCACTCGTCCTAGGCTGTCGCATACGCCTCTTCGAGCTCAGGGTCGCCCAGCAACCGGATCGCGCACTGAATCGCTGCGGACCGCGATGTCAAGCCTGCCGTCTCGGCGTACTTGTCCAACGCGGCGACCTCATCCTTGGAGAGGCTAACACTCAACTTCACACCCAATGCTACTCCGGTCCTACCGCGTCGGCTACCGCGGTCGCATCAAGTACACCGGGAAGTCATCCACGAGGAATATGTCAGCCGTCCTCGACGCGGTCGTGGGTCGTGGCCCTGGCAAATCGAGAGCGCGGAGCCCGCTCTAGGCGGCCCGCGGTGAGGCTCCGTCGGCCCTCAAAGACGCCTCGTGGGTCGTCAGAACCTGCGTCAAGGCTGTCAGGGACGAACACTGTTCGTAAAATTCCTGCGGACTAAATGCGGACTAAAGGCGACCTCGAATCACGTTTCCGCAGGTCAGAAGGCTAAAAGTGGATGAGTCGGTCGATACGCCGGGTTCTGTTCTGCCCCGCCGTTACCAGCGGTGCAGCGACGGTCATCCATCTCGGCCGGCCATTGCTGACCGGCTCTAGCGCTCTACCCGCAGACATCGGACGGGCCGCCCTCGGTCGCCTGCTGTCTGAGCTTGCTCCAGGTGGGGTTTACCGAGCCGCTCCAGTCACCTGAAGCGCTGGTGGTCTCTTACACCACCGTTTCACCCTTACCTCGCGGGGCCACCGGCCGGAGCCGACGCACCCGCGAGGCGGTCTGCTTTCTGTGGCACTGTCCCGCGGATCACTCCGGGTGGCTGTTGGCCACCACCTTGCCCTCTGGAGCCCGGACGTTCCTCGGCAGCTGAGCCGTAGCTCACCTGACGCGACCGCCTGACCGACTCATCCGGCATACAGCCTAAGGCCAGATCGTCACACCTTGGACACGGAGGTATGCCGGGAGCCTCCCTCGTGCGACGATCGTCACCCGAGCGGTGGGGAGGGTCTGCGATGGACGACGTCGAGGTCGGGCCCCAGGACGCGCCGGTACGGGAGCTCCCCCAGGGTCGAGCCGCGCCCCAGGACGCCGCGTCAAACCGATCAGCCCTGACACCCGGCTGGTATCCCAGCCCGGACGGCAGCCGGACCCTCAGCTGGTGGACCGGCCGACACTGGAGCCGGACCGTCCCCCGGAAGCCTCTCCAACGCAACCCGATCCAGTCCCGGGTGCCGCTCGGGCGCCGGTGCCGGCGCCGCAACCTCCCCGTCACGCTCGGTCTGTCCCTGCTCGGTGGGCCGCTCGGTGCGGTGTATGCGAACTGGCGGATCGGTGGGCCGATGGCGGCGGTGACCTGGCTGGCCGTGGCGAATTCGATGGAACCGTACGCGTCCTTCACCTACGCCCTCCTCCTGCCGGTCAACGCCGCGCTGGCCGCGCACCTTGCGGCGCGGCACAACGAGCGGGTCGACAACCAGGAGGCGCTGCAGTACGCGCGCCGTAGCCTCTGGCGCCCGGCCGACCGACCGATGGCCGCCACGGAGTTCGCCCGGTTCGGATGATTGCAGCCAACGAGATCATCGTTGTGGACATGTGCCTGGCAGACCCCGGCTCCGGAGGCCTCACCCGGCACGACCCCAAGACCTACCGCCCCGGCGCCGCCCTGGACCGCGCCGTCCGCGCCCGCGACGGCACCTGCCGGATGCCCGGCTGCACCACCCCCGCCATCCGCTGCAGCTCGGCCACGTCACCCCCTATCCCAACGGCCCCACCAGCACCGAGAATCTCGCCAGTTTATGCACCTCCCCCCACGGCTTCAAACACCACGCCGGCTGGAAGCTGACCATGACCGCCGACGGCACCTGCACCTGGAGCTCACCGCTCGACCGCACCTACACCACCCATCCCCAGGATCACCGCGACCTCGCCGCCTGAACGAGGGCACCACCGGCGTGCGAGGATCGTTCTGCGAGGACAGACGTACGACAGCAAGGACCGCCATGACTCGAAGCCGGCCGCAGGACGCACCAGCCTCCACATCCGGAGCCCGTCAGGACGCGCCGGTGGGCTCGAAACGTCCCACGCCGAAGCCCGTGCAGAGCCAGGACAGCCCTCTCGAGGCCGGCTGGTATCCGAGCCCCGACGGCTCCCCCACCCTGAGCTGGTGGACGGGCCAGGGGTGGAGCAGCACCCAGGGACCCATCCCGAAGGCGCCGAGCATCCCTGTCCTGAACGGTCAGGTCGTGAGCGCCGACCCAGCGCAGGGCTCGCCGCGTCGTCGGTGGCCCGGCCGGGACCGGCGCAAGGGATACCTGCGGGCGGTGCTGCTCACCGCGTTCCTGGGTCCGTTCGGGCTGATCTTCGTGAGGTGGCAGCTAGCGGTGGCCTACTTCGTCGTGGCCGGTCCGCTGTCGGCCGTCGTGGGAGACCACTGGGCACCGCACACGTCAGTGTGGTCGAGACCGGTCAGCATCGTGCTCGCCGTCCTGTCCGTTGCGTGGCACAACCATCGGGTGGACGGCACGCCGACCCCCCTGCACCGGCGCTGACCGGGCAGCCGTCAACGGGAGAGCGTGGCGTCCACGACGGCGGTGGCGACCCACTTGGCCGGGCAGCGGCCGTCGAAGTCCTGGTCCGTCCGGGCGGGCGATCCCCGACCGCCCGAAGGCCGTGTAGAGGCTGTTTGGCCTTATGGGCGCTCGCCGGGTTCTACGGTTCGCTGGGCCTGGCGCTCGTCCAGGAGATGACCGGCTCGAGCTCTGGCCCGTCCTCGGCGGACTGACCCTGCTCGTCCTCGCCGGCGGAGGTGCAGTGCCATCTCGCTGGCGGCGCCGCATGAGCGGTCCGCCGTCCTGTCCGTCATCTACTTCGTCTCCCGTCTCGCCCTGGGCCTCCCCGCGGGGATCGGCCGCGTCCTCGCCATCTACGCCGGCGGTCTGCAGAGAACGGCGAATCGAGTTCGGAGCCGGCGTCATGGTGCTTGCCGGGATGGCCCTGGCGGGCTGGGTCCTTCCGACGCCAGCCGAGCACCGGAGCCTGGAGCCAGCCGGCCCGCCCCAGGACGCAGCACGCAGCACGCAGCACGCCATCGTGCCTGGTCGGTCGGCTCCCAGGACGTGCGGCTCAGGACAGCTGAAGCTCAAGAGTGCCTTTCGACACGTCAGCGCCGGTGACCCGCACCTGGACCTGCGAGCCCGGCTGGGACGTGCCCCTGGCCCGGGCCACGATCGCCGGATCCGTGAGCTGCACGACGACGGTGTGGTTCTTGTCGTCGTGGTCGACGACGACCGCCGCAAAGATCTCGCCGATGTGCGAGACCATGATCGCCGCCTCGACGGCATCGGTGCAGGCCCGGTCGACCGCGTTGGCCCTGCGGTCACCGGCCTGCATGAGGTCGGGCAGGGTCGGCAACGCCTCGCGCGTCCAGTCGGGCACGTCCCGACCACTCGACAGCGCCTCGCAGACGACCAGGCCGAAGCGATCGACGAGACGCCGCAACGGCGCGGTGACGTGCGCATAGGGCGCGGCGACCGCCGAGTGCATCGGCTGGTCAGGTGCCTTCCCCTCGAAGGGCGTGTATCCGGCGCCACGAAACAGCGCCGTGGCCTCGTGGACGAGCGCGAGGTGTCGAGGGTTGGTGCTCTCCAGCCGTCGGAGGAACTCGCCGTAGGACTCACCGTCGACCCACCCGATGCCGAGCGACTTCGCCTGCCGGCGGAACCGCGCCACCGAGCCCTCGTCCGGCGGCGGCATGGTCCGCAGGATCCCGATGCCGCCCTTGATCATCATCTCGGCGGCGGCCATGCCGGTCATCAGCGAGATCTGGGCGTTCCAGTCCTCGATCGGCAACGGGGGCCGGAACCCGAGGACGAACTGCCCCTGGTCGCCTCGGGTCACCTCCTGCTCGGGCATCGGCAGATCAGCCCCGCCGCGACGTCGCTCGAGCTCGATGCGCTTGAGGCCGACCTCCTTGAGCAGGAGCAGCCGCTCGTCGCCCGTCCCGGCGTCGATGGCCTGCTGCACGCCGGCGTAGTCGAGGCGGTCCACGCTCTTGACCCGGGCCCGGTAGACCGTCGCCTCGACGCCTTCTGCGTCACCCCGGAGGCTCATGTCCCACACGAACGCGGGACGCACCTGACCCGCCAGCAGGCTGGCGGCGCCCTCGCTCAACTTCGGCGGGTGCAGCGGGGAACGCTGGTCCGGCGCGTAGATCGTGGCCACCCTCCTGCGTGACTCGTTGTCGATCGCCCCGCCGGGAGCCACGAACGCCGGCACGTCGGCGATCGCGTAGCGCACCCGGTAGCCGTCGCCGTCGCGTTCGATGTGGACGGCCTGGTCAAGATCCATCGAGCCCGGAGGGTCGATGGTGAGGAACGGGACGGCCGTCTCGTCCCGTTCGGGCAGCACAACACCCGCCGACGCCGCTTCGGCCTCCGCCTGGACGGCGGGCGGGAACTCGCCGGGCACGTCGAGCTCGACACGGATCGCATTGAACCGCGCGAGCAGCGCGCCTGGCTCGGCAATCGCCTGCCGGGTCAGGATGACGGAGGGCGTGCGGTAGCGGGTCACGGACGGGGCCATGCCCGTCACCATATGCAACCCCGGGACCGGGCCGAGCGGCGAGCCGGCCGGGTTGACGCCGCGTCGAGTGGGTTGACGCGGCCTGCACCGGGCGTCAACCTCCCCGACGCGGCGTCAACCCCCAACCCCAGCCCGCACCTTCGCTCGACGCGGCGTCAACCCCCACCCCCGGAGGAGCTGCCAGCACCGTCTCCTAGGCTTCTCCGGTGCTCATCCTCCTGCCACCCTCCGAGGGGAAGACGCGGCGGCGCGCGGACGGCACCTCGACCTCGACCGGCTGGGCCCTCCCGAGCTCGGCGCAACCCGCACGTCGGTCCTCGAGGCCGTCGGCCGGACCAGCCTCCTCGAGGACGCAGCCGAGCGGCTCGGCGTCTCCCCCAACCTGCAGGGCGAGATCGCCCGCAACACCAACCTGCTCACCGCGCCGACGGCCGCCGCCGGCCGGGTCTACTCGGGCGTCCTCCACCAGGCCCTCGACCTCCCCTCGCTGGACACCGCCTCGGGCCGCCGGCACACCGCTGGCTCCTCGTCGTCTCCGCCCTCTTCGGTGCGGTGCGGATGGGAGACCGGATCCCGACGTACCGGCTCTCGACGGGGGTCAACCTCCCGCCCCTGGGTCCGCTCGCGGCGGTGTGGCGCGGCCCCCTCTCGGCGACGCTTCCGGGCGCGGCCGGGCGCGGCTCGTCGTCGACTGCAGGAGCAGCACGTATGCCGTGGCCTGGGTGCCGCAGGGCCTGCTCGCCAGGCGGTGGGTCCAGGTCCGCGTCCGGGGCGCGTCCCATCTGGCCAAGCACACGCGGGGCCTCGTCGCACGCCACCCGTGCGAGATGGGCGTCGAGGCCCGGCCGCCCGGGGCGCTGGCCGAGGTGGTCGGGCGGCGGTTCGACGTCGCGCTGGCTCCACCGGTGAGGGCGGGGCAGCCGTGGACCCTCGACGCGTCCGCACGGTGACGGCGTGACCGGAGCCGAGCTCGCCGACCTCGCAGCGCGGGTCGGCCCTGTCCTGGCCTTCCTCGTGGCGATCACGGTCGTCGCCGAGATCGCTGACCTCGCGGGGGTTTTCGACGTCGCGGCCCACTGGGCGGCCCGAGCCGGACGGCACCGGGTCTGGGCGCTCTGGCTGCTCGTCATCGCCATCGCCTGCGCGAGTACCATCGTCCTCAGCCTCGACACGACGGCGGTCCTGCTGACCCCGGTCGCGATCACCGTCGCCCGTCAGGTCGACGTGCCACCGTTGCCCTTTGCGATGGCGACCCTGTGGCTGGCCAACACCGCGTCGATGCTCCTGCCGGTCTCCAACCTCACCAACCTCCTTGCGCTGCACCACATGAACCTCCTCGGGGTGGGGCAGCTCGGCTACCTGCGGCTGGCCTGGGCCCCCGCCCTAGCCGCGATCGTCGCCACGGTCGCGCTGCTCGCCGTGCGGCACCGGCGATCCCTCAGGGGGCGCTACGCGCTCGAGGCGGCACCGGAGCCCCACGACCGGGTGCTCCTCGTGATCGCGTCGGTCTGCTGCGTCGCCCTGGGGCCGGCCTTCGTCTCCGGCGTCGTTCCCGCGATCCCTTCGGCCATCGCGGCCGCCGTCCTCGTCGGCACCGTGCTCGTGCGCGACCGGTCGCTGCTGCGCCGGGTGTCCGTGCCCTGGCTCCTGGTCATCGGCGTCAGCGTCCTCTTCGTCGTCGTCGACGTGGCCCTCGCCCAGGGCCTGCGCGAGGTCCTGGCTTCGTTCGTGGGCACCGGCACCGACGGCGGTGCGCTGGTCAGGGTGGGCGCCGTCAGCGCCGTGTCGGCCAACGTCGTCAACAACCTGCCGGCCTACCTCGCCCTGGAGGCGGTCACCGCCGACGCCCCGGCCCGGCTCATGGCCGTGCTCATCGGTGTCAACGTCGGCCCGCTCATCACGGTGTGGGCGTCGCTGGCGACCCTCCTCTGGCGCCAGCGGTGCCGCGCCGCACGGCTGACCGTCCCCACGGCATACCTGGCCCGGGAGGGGCTGCTCTGCGCCCTGGTCGCCGGCGCCGCCGCCCTCGGAGCCCTGCTCCTCGTCACCTGAGCCCTGCTCCTCGTCAGCTGAGCCCTGCTTCGCCAGCTGAGTGCTGCCCTCGTCACCCGAGCACCTGCTTCGCCAGCTGAGCTCTGCTTCGCCAGCTGAGTGCTGCCCTCGTCAGTTGAGCGCGTCCAGGCCGACCGTCACGTCCTCCAGGAGATCGCGCAGGTCTTCGAGGCCCACGGAGATCCGGAGCGTGCCGTCGGTGATCCCGACCGCCGCACGAGCCTGGGGCGTCAGGCGCCGGTGCGTCGTCGTCGCGGGATGGGTGACCATCGACTTGGCGTCGCCGAGGTTGTTCGAGATGTCGAGAAGCTCGAAGGCGTTCATCACGGTGAACGCCGCTGCCTTGCCGCCCTCGACGACAAACGTCACGACGGTGCCGCCGCCACTCATCTGCTCCTTGGCGAGCGTGTGCTGCGGGTGGCTCTCGAGCCAGGGGTGGACCACCCTGGTCACCGACGGGTGCCCCTCGAGAGCCCGCGCGAGCTCGAGGGCGCTGGCGGCCTGCTTCTCGACGCGGAGCGAGAGGGTCTCGAGCCCCTTGACGAGGGTCCACGCGTTGAACGGCGACATCGCCGGGCCGGTGTGCCGGATGAGGTTCTTGACCGGGCCGTCGATGTAGTCCCGCGGCCCGAGGACAGCTCCCCCGAGGACGCGGCCCTGGCCGTCGATGTGCTTCGTCGCCGAGTAGACGACGATGTCGGCGCCGAGCTGCAGGGGCCGTGAGAAGACCGGCGTGCCGAAGACGTTGTCGACGACGACCTTGGCGCCCGCGGCGTGAGCCAGGCCGGCGACGGCCCGGATGTCGACGAGCTCCTGCATCGGGTTGCTCGGCGTCTCGAAGAAGACCGCCGCCGTCGGCTCGCTGAGCGCCTCGCGCCACTGGTCGAGGTCGGGCCCGTCGACGAAGACCGACTCGACGCCCCAGCGCGGGAGGATCTCGTCGAGGATGACGAAGCACGAGCCGAACAGCGCGCGGGAGGCGACGACGCGGTCGCCCTGGCCGAGCAGTGCAGCGAGCGCGACGAACACCGCCGACATGCCGGAGGCGGTGGCGAAGCAGCCCTCGGCGCCCTCGAGCAGTCGCAGCCGCTCCTCGAACATCGACACGGTGGGGTTGCCGTAGCGCGAGTAGATGTACTTGTCGATCTCGCCCTTGAAGGCCGCCTCGGCCTGCTCCGCGCAGTCGTAGACGAAGCCTGACGTCAGGTAGAGGGCCTCGGCGGTCTCGTCGTGATTGCTCCGGGCCAGTCCTCCACGGACGGCGAGGGTGTCCGGCCGCAGCCGGCGCGACGACCGCTTGCCGGCCAGGTTCATCCCTGCCGCCACGGGAGGCCGGCGGCCTTCCAGCCGGAAACACTGCGGTGGCCCTCGCCGTCGTGCGGCCCCTCGAACCCGTGCAGGACGTTGTATGCCGGGCCGAGGCCGTGTGCGCTGGCCAGGTCGGCCGCGGCGGCCGACCGGACACCGGAGCGGCAGAGGAAGTAGACGGGATCCCCTTCTGTCACACCAGAAGCGCGCAGCTGGTCGAGGAACCCACCATTGCGCACACCGCTCGGGAAGGTCTGCCACTCGATGGTGACGACCTGCTTGCCGACCGCCCCCAGGTCGGGGAGCCCGACATAGGTCCACTCGGCCGTGGTGCGCACGTCAACGAGGACGGCGTCCGGGTCGTCGCGCAGTGCGGCATACGCGTCCTCGGGGCTGACGTCTCCCGCGTGGCTCATGGCCTCGAGGATGTCACAGCGTCCGTGGCCCGGGTGCCCCTGTCCGACTCCCGGCTTAGTCCCTCCGAGGCTCGGCAACCGTCCTGACGCAGAGGGGATGCCGTCTCAGGGGCCGAAGAGGCCGGAGTCGGCCGTGCGCACCAGGATGCGGCTGCACTCCTCACAGCGCAGCACCTCGTCGGAGGGTGCCGCCGTGATCCGGTTCATCTCCTGCGGGTTGAGCTCGAGCCGGCAACCGCCACAACAGCGCTGCTTCAGCTCGGCCACGCCGACGCCACCGCCGCCCCGCCGCACCTTCTCGTAGAGGGCGATGAGGTCGTCTCCGACGCCCGGGAGGATGCCGTGCCGCCGACCCGCGACCTGTGCGCCCTCGGCGTCGAGGTCGCCGACCGCCTGGTCCCTGGTCGAGGTCGCCTGCGTCACCCTCGCCGTCAGCTCATCGCGGGCGGCCTCGAGCGTCGCGACCTGCCCACTCAGCGCCTCCGCCCGCTCCATGACCTCGAGCTCCACGTCCTCGAGTGCCGACTGCCGTCGGGCCAACGAGCCGACCTCGTGCTGCAGCGCCTGGAGGTCCTTCGCGGACCCGGTGCCGGAGTCGAGCCGGGCCTGGTCGCGCGCCGCACGGTCGCGGACGAGCTGGACGTCTGCCTCGGCCTTGGCCACCTCCCGCTGGACGTCGCCGAGCGCCGTGCGGGCGTTGACGAGCTGGGTGTCGTGGGCTCGGGCCTGCTCCTCGAGAGTGGCCAGCTCCTTCAGCTGCGGCAGGGTCGCCTTCGCGTGGGCGATCTGGTCCAGCCGGGAGTCGATGGCCTGCAGGTCGAGCAGCCGCAGCTGGCGGGTCGGGTCGGCTTTCAGGACGTACCTCCGGCGGCGTTGGCACCGACGACGAAGGTCCAGGGCTCGGTGCGCAGTGTTGAGATGAAGGTGTCCAACCTAGTCGACGGCTCGTGTCCCCCAGCACCCCCGAGCACCCGCGCCAGCTCCTCCTCGGCGCTGGCCAGCCAGACCCACTCGCTCGCCCAGTGCCCGGCGTCGACGAGGTAGGGGCGGCCGCCTCGCGTCTGCTCCCGGTTCTCCAGGACGGGATGGTGCCGCAGGTCGGCGGTCACGAAGACGTCGGCCCCGGCCTGCCTGACCGCCTCGAACCTGTCGTCTCCGGCGCCCCCCACGACGGCCACCCGGCGCACCTCCTCGTCGGGTGGGCCGCTGACCCGTATGCCGCCCACTGTCGCCGGCAGCGCGCCGGCCAACCGCTCGACGAACGCTCGCAACGTCATCGGCCTGGGCAGTGTCCCGACCCGTCCGAGGGCATCCTGACCCGCGCTGAGCGGTTCGACGGACTCCAGCCCGCAGGCCGCGGCGAGGGCGTCGCCCACTCCCGGCGTCGCGACGTCGGCGTTGGTGTGGGCGCAGTAGATCGCGAGGTCGCCGAGGATGGCCCGGGTCACGGTCTCCCCCTTCGCGGTGGCGGTGGCGACGCTGCTGACTCCCCGCAGCAGGAGCGGGTGATGGGTGACGAGGAGGTTCGCGCCGGCGGCGACGGCCTCCTCGACCACCCCCAGGGTGGGATCGACGGCGAAGTGCACGAGGGCGACCGGCTGGCCCAGGTCGCCCGTGACGAGCCCGACGCGGTCCCAGTCCGTCGCCGTCTCCGGTGGGTACAGGCGCTCCAGGGCCGCGACGACGTCGGCGAGCACCAGGGCTGAGTCTGAGGTCGTCATCGGCCCAACCTACGACGCCGGCCAGGCGTGAACGAAGGTCACCTCGGTGAGCGGGACGATGAGCTCGCGATGCAGTCGTGCAGCGCATCTCGTGCCACCGCCCCGTTCAGCCGGTCACGCTGCGGCGAGGCAGGTCGGCGACGAGCAGGGCCAGGTCCTCGTCACGCCGCCGTGATCTCAGGACCGACGACGGGTGCGCGGTCGCCACGAGGACGGGGGCTTCTTGAGCTCAGCGGCATCCGTCGGCCACTCCAAGGGGCGGCCCCTGGAGGCCCGACCCGGAACGACGCGCCGTAGACCGCCTGCCCGGCGGTCGCGCCCATCAGCACCACGACACGGGGCGAGACGACGTCGAGCTCGGCGAGCAGCCACGGCTGACAGCTGGCTACCTGCCAACGGGCCGGCGACTCGTGGATGCGCCGCTTGCCGTTGACGTGGAAGCGGAAGTGCTTGACGGCCATGGTGCGAAAGACCGTGGTCGGGTCGACGTCCGCCTGCTCGAGCGCCCGGTCGAGCAGGTGCCCGGCCGGACCGACGAACGGCCGCCCCTGCTGGTCTTCCTGGTCGCCCGGCTGCTCCCCGACCAGCATGAGGCGCGCCTTCCGCGGTCCGTCGCCCATGACGACCTGGGTGGCGTTCTGGTAGAGGTCCCAGCCGTGCCACTGCCCGGCTGCGGCGCGCAACGACGAGAGGCTCGGACGCTCGGGGACCCACGGCTGCGCGCCGGGGTGATCCGCGTGCTCGCCGGCCGGCATACCGCCGCCTCAGTCCTTCGCGCCGTAGTGCGACCGCAGCTCCGGCAGAACCTCCTTGCCGAAACCGCGAAGCATCTCGGCCCAGTGCGGACCCATGTCGGCGACGTAGACCTCATCGAACCCCGCCTCGACAAAGGGGGTGAACGCCTGTAGAGGCGAGCGTTCTCCACGGTGTAGTAGGTGCCGTGGTGGGTCACCTCCTCACCGGTCCACAGCGTCCGGATCACCTCGACGGCCTCCTCGAGCATCCAAGGCGGACGGGTGCCGGCGGCCACGCGTCCCCGAGGATGTGCTCGTTGAGCGCCTCTCCGCTCCCGATCCCCAGGCGGAACTTGTTCTCGCCCAACAGAACCGCGCTGGTTGCCGCCCTGCGCGATCACTGCGGGATGGATCCGGACCGTCGGGCAGGTCACGGCCGTCGTCACGGGCAGGTCGCACGCCTGGGAGATCGCACCGATCATCGACCAGACGAACGGGTCTCTCGCCCTGGGCGCTCGTCCAGCGGTGGTAGTGGTCGCTGACCACAGCGCGTCGAAGCCCGCTTCCTCGGCCAGCCGAGCCTGGTCCAGGATCTCCTGGGGCGAGTACTCCTCGCAGGACTGGAAGTAACCGAAGGACGGCAAGCGGATGAGTCCTTCCTCGAGCGGCGTGCTTGTCACCAGCGCTTCCGTCCTACCCCGTGCGCGGTCTCCATTCCCGGCTGACCGCCGAGCCGAGAACGCGACTTGCCAACGACGGAAAGCTGTGCTTGTGTTGGCACAGCAGCAACCGGCTCAAAACAAGTGGCTGGCATCGTCCTTGTCACAGGAGTGCCATGTCCACGTCACCAGGTTCCCTCGTGTCGAGTCCACCGTCCCCCGGGACAAGGTCCTTCAGCACACTCCCATCGAGGTCGCTGCCGTCCGAGCTGCCCGACCGCGAGATGCGCACCCTGGAGCTGCTGGCCGAGGCGGACTCCGAGCCCGACCAGGTGGTCGCCGAGTCGCTGCGGGCCGAGGCCATCCTCCTGAACCGCACCCTGGCGATGTCACTGGCCCGTCGTTACCGCGGTCGGGGCATCGAAGACGATGACCTCGAGCAGGTGGCCATGTTGGGCCTGTGCAAGGCAGTCCGCGGTTATCGCCATCAGCCCGACAAGACCTTCGCGGGATATGCCGTCCCGACCATCCGTGGCGAGCTGAAGCGCCATTTCCGGGACTCCGGCTGGCTGGTCCGTCCCACCCGCTCCCTCCAGGAGCTCGCGCAGGCGATCCGGGCCGTCGTCCCGCCGCTGACCCAGGAGCTCTGTCGACAGCCCACCCTCGAGGAGCTGGCCGAGCGGCTGAACGCCTCGGGTCGGGACGTCGCCGAGGCTCGCATCGCGGACGGCAGCTTCCGCGGTGCCTCGCTCGACGCCCCGTTCCCGGGCTCGACGACCCCGCTCGGTGACACCCTCGCCGACATCGGCGACGCCTACGAACGCAGCGACACGATCCTGTCCCTACGTCCGGCGATTTCCCGGCTGTCGCCGCGAGAGCAGGCGATCCTCAAGCTGCGCTTCGTGGACTGCCTGACGCAGGAGCAGATCGGCGGCCTGATCGGCGTGAGCCAGATGCAGGTGTCCCGGCTCATCACCGCCATCATTGCCAAGCTTCGGTGCAGCCTGGTGGAGGCCGGTCGCGCCGCCTGAAGGCGATCGCGCTCTCGACGAGGATGCCTTCTCGTGCCGGCGCCCGGGCAGCTTGGCGTCGTCCGGCAGGGCAGACATGGCGTCAGCCGGTTGGGCTCGGCCCTGCGGGGGCACGACTGAGCCGAGATCGAGGAGGTCCCACCATGACGAAGCTGACGGAGCAGGGTCGGCCATGAGCGTGCCGAGCTTCCAGGACCTGCCGCTGGCCGACCGCGACCGTGAGTGGGACGGTGACGACGCGGAGAAGCGAGTCCGGTCCTGGGCCGGGGCGACAGAGGGCCCGAACGAGGACTACCGCAACGCCCATGTGTGGTCCGACGCGGACAAGAAGGACAACTTCACGGCATACAAGCTGCTCATCGCTGACGTCGTCAAGGGCAAGCTCGTCGCAGTGCCCCGCGGCGTCATGGCCGCGGCCGCCGTCATGCAGGGCTCGCGCGGCGGCGTCGACCTGCCCGAGCGCGACATCGACCGAGTGCGGAAGCACCTTGCGCGCTACTACGCCAAGATGGAGGACACGGCGCCCTGGGATGAGTAGGGCACAGACCCTCCTCGACGTCGCTGCGCGACCCGTGGTGACGCAGGAGTGGATGGGATGGGACTGATCCGGGTCGGCGTCTCCGGGTGGACCTATCCGTCCTGGCGCGGCGACTTCTACCCGCGCGGGCTGGTCCAGCGCCTGGAGCTCGCCTACGCCGCAGAGCGCATGTCCACCGTCGAGATCAACGGCTCGTTCTACGCGCTCCAGCGCCCGTCCTCCTACGAGAAGTGGCGCGACGCGACGCCGCCAGGGTTCGTCTTCGCTGTCAAGGGCGGTCGCTATCTCACCCACCTGAAGAGGCTCTCGGGCGTGGAGACCGCCTTGGCCAGCTTCTTCGCCTCCGGGCCACTGCTGCTCGGCGAGAAGCTCGGCCCGATCTTCTGGCAGCTGCCGGCCACCCTCGCCTTCGACGAGAAGCTGCTGGCGACATTCTTCGACCTGCTCCCCCGCTGCATAGACGACGCAGCGGCTCTGGCGTCGCGCCACGATGACAAGGTGCCGCCGGCACGGGCCAGCACCGAGGCTCTCGTGCAACAGCCGATCCGCCACGCGCTCGAGGTGCGCCACGCCAGATTCCGTGACGAGCGGGCTGCCCGGCTCCTGCAGCGGCACGGCGTGAGCCTCGTCCTCTCGGACAGCGCGGGTCGCTGGCCGATGATCGACGAGACGACGAGCGACGTCACCTACGTCCGCCTGCACGGACACACCACGCTCTACACGAGCGGTTACGCCCCTGCCTCTCTCGACCGTTGGGCCGAGCGGTGCCTCACCCGGGCCGAGGAGGGGCAGGACGTCTTCGTCTACTTCGACAACGATGTCCACGGGCACGCCCCCCACGATGCTATGGGCCTCGAAGCGCGCGTCACCGGGAGGCCCGTGCCGCGCCGCTCTTCCGTGTCCTCAGGCAGGCGGGGTGGCGACGGGCCCGACGGGTGACCACTGGACGGCATACTCGTCCGCGGTCTTGGCGGTTGCAGCACGGCAGGTCAGCAGCTCTGCCGGACGGCGGCGCCTGGTCACCGTCGCCGTCATGACCTCGGGCAGGGGGCCCGACCCGCTCAGCTCGACCAGCCACTCGTTCCGGGAGGTGGCCCGGACGCTGGTGGGTCGCGCGTCGAGCGGGCCGGCCGGGCCCCAGCGGCGCAGGGCGTCGACC
>JAABUY010004096.1_pt1 | contig 15515 bp, 11 predicted proteins | sample 5560271 | NCBI WGS metagenome assembly JAABUY01 (sample SAMN10711886, study PRJNA513374) | rock metagenome | isolation source: Antarctica rocks | place: Antarctica: Victoria Land, University Valley
TCAAGCGCAAGATGAGCGGCTACCCACTGCGCCCTCGCGCCCCACAGCCGACGACGTGGATCGATGTCGCCGCCGCTATCCGGATCGCAAAGTGAACAGTATTGGGGCTTGGCGGCTCTCGGCAGAACCCGGCCTTGCTTGCTGACAGTTCAATGCCCGGGGCCGCTGGAGTTGTCTGAAAGACTTTGCGCAGCAGCCTTTGCGATGAGAACGTCGTTCTCCTTGCTGAGGCTCGCGATCCCGACGGCGCCGACGACGTCTTTGTTCACGACCAGAGGCATGCCCCCTCGAAGCGCCAGAAAACCAGCCGTGACGAAGGCGATGCGACCGGCAGCGATGTTGCTCTCCACCTCCTCGCTGGGGCGCTGCAGCAACGCGGAGGTGCGGGCCTTGCCGATCGCAAGATCCGGGCTGCCGGCGCGAACTCCGTCCATCCTCTCGAACGAGACCAGGATGCCACTGGGATCGACGACGGCGATCGCGCAGGGAGCCTTGAGACTCTCCGCGGCCTGCCTTGCCGCCTCGATGACCCGCTGTGCCCCCGACTCGCTGATGATCTTGACCATGGTCGTCGGCTCAGCCGCGCCGGCAGCGGAACACGTCAGGACCAGTCCTGTCATGGCAAGACGCAGAATACGTGCGGCATTGGACGTGTTGCTCATTTCAAGCTCCTGTTCCGTATTGACGGCAGCCATGGGTCGAACGGGCCGCACTCGACGGTGCCGTCACGCCTTCCAGCCCCCGCCCAGCGCCCCGAACAGCCCGACCAACGCCTGCAGGCGGGCCAGCCGTGCCTGCGCCAGCGTGTCCTCGATCGTGTAGAGCGAGGTCTCGCTCAGCAGCACCGCGAGGATGGTGCCGGTGCCGCCGCGGAACGCCCCGGCCGACAGGCCGCTGGACTGCTGCGCGAGCGAGAGGCTGGCCTGCTGGGCCCCCTGCTCGTCCGCCGCCACCTGCACCGCGGCGAGCGCGGTCTCGACATCGCCGAAGGCGGAGAGCACCGACTTGCGGTAGGTGCCGAGCAGCAGCACCTGGTAGGCCGCCTTCGCCGAGTCCAGTTGGCCGCGGAGCGCGCCGCCCTCGAAGATCGGCTGCGTGACCGACGAGAGCAGCTGGTAGGTCCCGAGCGGCCCCGCCAGAGAGTGGGCCAGGGCCAGGCTGACCAGGCCGCCGGTGGCAGTGAGCGAGAACGAGGGGAAGAACTGGGCGCGGGCCACCCTGATGTTGGCATTGGCCGCGACCAGCTGGGCCTCGGCGGCCTGCACGTCCGGCCGCCGCGACAGCAGCTCCGACGGCACGCCCGACAGCACGGCCGGCGGCGACAGGGCGGCGAGCGACCCGTCCGCCGGCGCGAGCTGCTCGGGCAGTGCGCCGACCAGCAGCGCGAGCGCGTCGCGCAGCTGCACCGACTGTCCCTGCAGCGGCGGGATCGCCGTCGCCACGCTCGCCACCACGGCCTGCTGCTGCACGACACTCACGTGCGCCACGATGCCCTGACGCTCCTGCGCGACCAGGTCGTCCAGGTCGTGCTGCGCGCCGGCCTGGCTCCTGCGGGCGATCCGGATCCGGTCCTGCAGCGCCAGAATCGCGAAATAGGTGTTGGCCACGCTGGTCGAGGTCGTCAGCCAGACCACCTCCTGCTGGTAGCGGCTCGCGGTGGCGCCGGCCTGTGCGGCCTCCAGCGTCGCCTGGTTCTTGCCCCAGAAATCGATTTCGTAGCTGGCCTGGAGCACGCCGCCGAGGGTGGTGTAGTGGCGCTCCCGGCCGGTGTTGTTCAGCAGCCGGTCGGGGCCGACGCTGGTCTGCGCCGCCAGCGAGGGCAGCAGCGGCGCGCCGGCGACACGCGCCTGCGCGTCGGCCTGGCGGACCCGGGCGGCGGCGGCGGCCACGTCCGTGTTGCCCGCCCGCGCCTGCGCCATCAACGCGTCGAGCTGTGGCGAGCCGAACGCCGTCCACCAGTCAGGCGCCGGCCAGGCTGCCAGGGCGCCCGGTGGCGCCTGCTCCCACGCCGGCGGCACCCGCGTCGCCGGCCGCTGGTAGTCGGGACCGACATGGCAGCCGCACAGGGCGGCGACCACCGGGAGCGCCGTCGCCGCGGAAAACCTCATTCCGCAGACTTCCGCGCAGTTTGGCCCGCATGCCCGAGCGAGGCGATGAACCCGCCCAGCCGGTCCATATAGATGTAGATGACCGGCGTGGTGAAGAGCGTGAGCAGCTGCGACAGCAGCAGGCCGCCCACGATGGCGAAGCCGAGCGGCTGGCGCAGCTGCGCGCCGATGCCGCCGCCCAGCATGAGCGGCACGCCGGCCAGGATTGCGCACAGGGTGGTCATCAGAATCGGGCGGAAGCGCAGGGTGCAGGCGTTGTGGATCGCCTCCTCGGCCGACTTGCCTGCAGCCTCCTCCGCCATCGCGAAATCGACCAGCATGATGCCGTTCTTCTTGACGATGCCGAGCAGCAGCAGGATGCCGATGATGCCGATCACGTCGAGCGGCATCCCGGCCGCCATCAGGGCCAGCAGCGCGCCCAGGCCGGCCGAGGGCAGCGTCGAGATGATCGTGACCGGATGGATCCAGCTCTCGTACAGCATGCCCAGGATCAGGTAGATCGCGACCACCGCCGCGCCGATCAGCGTCGCCTGCCCGGCCAGCGCGATCTGGTAGGCCTGCGCGCTGCCCTGGAACGACGCCTGCACGGTGAGCGGCAGGTGCAGCGATGCCTCGATCCTCTGCACCGAGCTGACCGCGGCGCCGATCGAGACGCCCGGCTTGAGGTTAAACGAGATCGTGACCGACGGTGCCTGGTTCTGGTGGTTGATGACCACCGGCCCCACCTGCGGCGTAATCTTCGCCACCTGGCTGAGCCGCACCATCGCGCCCGCCGGCGAGCGGAGATAGACCTGGTCGAGGGCCCCGGCCCCGGTGCGGAACGCCGGATCGGCCTCCACGATCACGAAGTATTGGCCCCGTACGCCATAGACCCGGGTCGCCATGCGGCTGCCGAACGCGTCGTACAGGCCCTCGTCGATGGCCTGCGGCTGCAGCCCGAACCGCGCCGCAGCCGCGCGGTCGATGTCGAGCATCAGCAGCGGCCCGGAGGATTCCTGGTCGCTGCTGACGTCGGCCACGCCGTCCGCCCTCGCGAGCTGCTCGACCATCTTCGACGCGTATCCGGCGAGTTCCTGCGGGTTGGTGTCGACCAGGGTGAACTGGTACTGTGCCTTGGACGTGCGCGCGCCGATGGTCAGGTCCTGCGCCGCCTGCATGAACAGGTGCATGCCCTGCACCTGCCGCAGCGGCTCCGCCAGCCGGTCGATCACCTGCTGCGCCCCCCCGTTCGGGCCGCGCTTGCTGAGCGGCTTGAGGGTGATGAACATCCGTCCCTGGTTCGGTGCGGCGTTGGACGGCCCCGGCCCGATGTAGCTGGCCACGCTGGCGACGGCAGCGTCCCTGGCGACGATGGCGGCGATCTCCTGCTGGCGCCGGCCCATCCCCGCCGTCGAGGTGTCCTGCGCGGCCTCCGTGATCGCGGTGATCAGGCCGGTGTCCTGCTGCGGGAAGAAGCCTTTCGGGATGATGACGAACAGCACGCCGGTGAGCGTGATCGTCCCGAGCATGACCAGCAATGTCGCGAATTGGTGGCGCAGGACGAAGGTGAGGGCGTGGTCGTAGCGTGCGAGCAGCCAGTCGAAGGCGCGCTCCGCCATTCGATACAGTCGTCCATGCCTCTCGTCCCTGTTCTCGGGCTTGAGCAGCAGCGCGCAGAGCGTGGGCGTGAGCGTGAGCGAGACGAACACGGACACCAGGATCGCGACCGACACCGTGATTGCGAACTCCTGCAGCATCTTGCCGACCACGCCGGCCATGAGGAACAGCGGGATGAACACGGCGATCAGCGACACGGAGATTGACAGGATAGTGAACCCGATCTCGCCCGCGCCCTTCAGGGCCGCCTGCAGGGGCGGCATGCCTTGCTCGAGGTGGCGCGCGATGTTCTCGATCATGACGATCGCGTCGTCCACAACGAAGCCGACCGAGATGGACAGCGCCATCAGGGACAGGTTGTCCAGGCTGTAGCCGAGGACGTGCATGACCGCGAACGTGCCGATGATCGACAGCACCATCGAGACCGCCGGGATCACCGTGGACCAGACGTTGCGCAGGAACACGAAGATGGTCAGCACCACCAGGCCGATCGTCAGCAGCAGCGTGTTCTCGACGTCGCTGACCGAGGCGCGGATCGTCGTCGTGCGGTCCGACACCACGGACACCGTCATGGCCGGCGGCAGCGAGGCCTCCAGGCGGGGCAGCTCCTTCTTGATGGCGTCGACGGTCTTGATGGCGTTGGCGCCGTTGGCGAGCAGGACGTTGAGGATGACGGCTCGCTTGTTGTTGTACCACCCGGCCAGCAGCTCGTTGGCCGCGCCGATCTCCGCGTGGCCCATCTCGCGCACCAGCACCGGAGCCCCGTTGCGATAGGCGATGACGATCCCGTCGTAGTCGGTCGTGTCGAGAAGCTGGTCGTTCGCCTGCAGCGCGATCGCCTTCTGCTGGCCCTGCAGGACGCCCTTCGAGGTGATCGTGCTGGCCTGCACGACCGCGGTGCGCACGTCCTCGATCGTCAGCCCGATCTGCGCAAGCTTCGCCGGGTCCATCTCCAGGCGCATCGCCGGCTGCTGCTGGCCGCCGATCGTCACTAGGCCCACGCCCTTCACCTGGGAGATGCGCTGCATCAGGATGTTCTCGCCCCAGTCGTCCACCGTGGTCAGCGGCAGCGTGTCCGACGTCAGCGCAAGGATGAGCACCGGCGTGTCGGCCGGGTTCGTCTTGCGGTAGACCGGGGGCTGCGCCATCGCCGGTGGCAGCGAGGCGGTCGCCGCGTTGATCGCGGCCTGCACGTCCTGGGCGGCGCCCTCCACGGTCCGGTTGAACCCGAACTGCAGCGTGATCTGGGCGTAGCTGTTGGCGCTCGCCGAGGTCATCGTGGTCAGGCCGGGGATCTGCCCGAACTGCGTCTCGAGCGGGTTGGTGACCGCATAGGCGTTGGTCTGCGGATCGGCGCCGGAGAGCTGCGCGGTGACCAGGATGGTGGCGACGTCCACGGTCGGCAGCGATGCGATCGGCAGCGCAAAATAAGCAATCACGCCGACGATGAGCACGCCCGCCATCAGCATGAGCGTGGTGATCGGCCGCCGGATGAACAGCGTCGACACGCCGCCGTCCGGGTCCGGATCGCCGCCGTGTCCGCCCGGCGGGTCCCCGGGCGCGTCGCCGTCCTGCCTGCGGCGGGCCGGGTCCGCATCGGTCCCGGGTCCGCGCTCCGGCACGTCCCGCTCCGCATTAGGCACAGTCTGCTCCGCGCCGGGCGTGTCCCGGTGCCGGATCGTGTCAGGTTCGCTCATGGCGAGATGCCCAGCCGGTTCGGCTGGTTGCTGCGCAGCGGCTGCGGCGCTGCGACGGCGTTGCCCCTCGGCGTGGGCTGCTGGACGTCGACGTGCGTACCGGGGGTGAGCCCGTACTGGCCGTCGGTCACGACCTGCTCGCCCGCCTTCACGCCGGTCACCAGGGCCGTGCCGTGCACCACCTGCGCGACCTGCACCGGCGCCGGGCTGACGGTGCCGTCCCCTGCCAGGACCCAGACGAACGAGCCCTGCGGACCCTGGTCCACCGCGCTGCCCGGCACGGTCAGGCCGGCGTGCTGCACGTCGAGCACCAGACGGGCTGTCACGGACGCGCCCGGCCAGAGCGTGCGGCCGGGATTGGGGAAGACGGCCTTGAGCGTCACCGTGCCGCTCGCGACATCGACCTGGTTGCTAAGCGCGGCCAGCCGCCCCTGGTCGAGCTGGCGCGCGCCGTCCTGCGTCCAGGCCTGCACAACCAGCCCTGCCGCACCGCTCGCCGTCTGGCGAAGCTGCACCTCCGGCAGTCTCGACTGCGCGACCGGGAACAGCACGATGATCGGCTGGATCTGCGTCAGCACGACCAGCCCCCCAAGATCGGCCGGGCTGACCGTGTTGCCGGCGTCGACCTGGCGCAGGCCGAGCACGCCTGCGATCGGCGCGGTGATCGACGTGTAGCCGAGCTGGACCTGGTCGCGGTCGAGCACGGCGGTGTCGGCGGCAACGGTCCCGCGCAGCTGCGCCACCAGGCTGCGCTGCGTCGCAACCTGCTGGGCCGAGACGATGCCCTGCCCGGCGAGCGGGACGTAGCGACGCAAATCCGTCTCCGCGTTGGCCAAGCTCGCCCGGTCGCGGTCGATCATCGCCCTGTCCTGCGCGATGGTGGCCTGCAGCGGGCGGGGGTCGATCTGGGCCAGCAGCTTGCCCGCCTGGACGGCCTGGCCATCCTCGAAATCGACCTTGTCGACCTGGCCGCCCACCTGCGCCCGCACGGTCACCGTGTTGAAGGCCTGCACGCGGCCGAGCTCCTCCAGCTCGATCGGCACGTCGCCGCTCGTGACGGTCGCTGTCGACACCGGGGCATTCGACGCAGGCTTCGCCGTCCCGGCAGGATTGCCCGGATCGCGCAGGACGAGCACGGCGGCCGCCAGGAGGACGGCCGCAGCCACGCCGCCCCACAACAAGCGCCTGCGCCTGCTCACCGCAGCCACGCCGGGACGCCGTTCGGCCGGTATCGGCCGTGCCGAAGCGTTGTGCCATGATGGCAGGACATCGCGGCAGGCTGCGCCAGGCCGAGGCGTTCAGCCGCACTGTGCTCGCCCTGCTCGGACTCGCGCTGGCGGTGCCCGACCACACCACCTTGTCCCGACGCGCTGGCGCCTTTGCCGGCCGGCAGCTTCGCGTCGCTCAGCACGACGGATCCGTGCACCTGGTATTGGACAGCACCGGCCTGCAGCTGTTCGGACAAGGCGAGTGGGACGCGCAGAAGCACGGCCGCACCCGCCGGCACTGGCGCAAGCCCCCCATCGCCGTGGACGCCGATGGCGGCGGGATCGCCGGGCACGGTCTGACCCGGGACAACACCGACGACGCAGCAGCCCGGGCACCGGATTTTCTCCGAACTGTGGAGGGCAGCGTCGTCAACGTGACCGCGAGTGGCGCCTGCGACGGCAATGCCGTCCACCGGGCAGCCATCTGGCAGCAAGGCCCGCCACCGGACGTGGTCATCCCGCCACGCCCCTGTGCGGTGCCGAGCACCGACGACCCTGCTGCCCGGACCCCGCGGGATCGCCCCATCCGGCTGGTTGCCGAGCAGGGCCGCATGGCCCAGCAGCGGGCGGGCGGATACGGCCGGCGCACGCACGTCCAGACTGCCATCGGGCGCTACAAGCACCTGATCGGCCCGAAGCTTCGCGCGCGCGCCCTGCCCGGCCAGCAGTGCGAGGCGACACTTGCCGTCACCGTGCTCAACCACACGATCCGGACTGCCAAGCCCGTCCCCATGCGTAAAACCTGATCTTCTACACTGGATCAGGATACCTCGCCAGCTCCACGGTCCATGTAATACCAGCGGCTTCATTGTTCGACCCGTTGAAGGAAGCAAGACTGGGCTCTGCCCAGACCCGCAAAGGGTCCGAGGACCCTTTGATCCCATTACTTGAGTGTTGGATTCCAAAGGCGAGCCTTTGGCGGGGTCCAGGGGCAGAGCCCCTGGCCTTGCTTTCTCGGGTCGGTCAGTCATTGGCGCCGCTGGTATAACAACGCCTTGTGAGACATGAACAGGCCGACATAGCCGTCCGGCAGAATCTGCGAGTTGATCTCGTTCTGCGGCATACCCAGACGCTTGGCCGCATCATGGACGTGGATCGGCGGCGTGATGTGGACATCTAGGGACTGAACGCCTTGTGTACGAGCGTTGGCAGGCCAAGCAGTGCCGCGGCATCAATCTCGAGGAGAGTCCCGGCTATTACAGCGTGGGTGTTGTCGCCGCTTGGTCGGGCGCTCGATGCCTGGTCGGGATGGCTGATGAACTCGACAAATGGTTTGATCAGAAACCCAGGCGCGACCGCCACGCCGTAGTACGCTTGGTAGGAAACTTCCGCGCGGCTTGCCTGGCCGCCGCCTGTCCGGGACAAAAGACTGCTGACCCGTTCGGTGATCCGCGAATTAACGGCTGTGTAGCTTACCGCGATCCCAATCGTGTCCCTTGGACGCGACTTGATCGGCCCTTTCCAGTACGCACCGCCGAAGATCATGCGCTCGATCACGGGCTGTCCGCTGGCGGCCCAGTCTGCGCCACCGAACAGCGTGAGACCGCGGTCGGATGAGTCCGGACGGTAGACCATCTGCTGGCCCTGCACGAAGACAAGGCTTGAGCCGGTGTCCATCTTCGCCGCGCCACCCGACAGTATACGGTTGCGACCGGCGCTGTTGAGAAGCGGGTCCGCATAGCGTCCGGTGTTGTAGAAGCCGCCCACGCTGTAGGTGCGGGGATGTTGGTCGTTCTCAATTGTCGTCCGGTAGCCGATCTCAGCAGGAACGGTCGCGCCGTTTGCGTAGTTGAGGCCCCAGTCCGGCCCGGGAAAGCCGCCATGGTTGGACTGCGCGAGGATGGGCTCGTTCTCGTAGATGCCGGCATGGGCGTAAATCGTATTCGTCAGCCGTATTTCTCCGATCGCCGCCCAGGACGAGGCAAGATAGGACGGGGACCCGCGGTCGAACGTATAGGCGGCTGGCGTCCGGCAGAGATCGGTGAGGAACGTGCAATAGAGTTCTGAACCGTCAAACTGCGTGTATGCGGGAATGCGGCCCAGCTGGATATCGGCGCCGCCTCCAAATAGCTCCTGCTCGTAGGACAACTCGTTCAGTCGGAATGCTGGCGTCGAGGCATAAACTCGGTTGTTGGCGTAGGTGCTGCCAGTATAGTTGTAGAACGCTTGGCCCTGCAGGTCGGACAGCAGGACGTGGAGCGATCCGCCCCTCACATCGGCGATCCGTTGCAGATCGAGGTCGATGCCCGCCACGGCGTAGCCCTCATAGAACCCGCCGCGTTTGATGCCTCCCGCCACTGCGCCCATCTCTTCGGACACGCTCTTCCCGACAAGGTAGACACCGTGATCGGCGAGCAGGCCGCCCAGGTCGGAGCCAAGCGGCCGTAGGTTGAACAAGTAGCCGTCGCTTGTGCCAGAAGCGGGATAAGTCTCAATCGGTTCGATTGGGATTTTCAGCGACGTGGCGGGCAGCGCCGCTTGTGGCGTGGTCGACAGGTAGGGCGGGGTCTGAGTTTCGGGGGAAGCCGCTTTTGCCGAGGCGCAGCCGAACAACGCCAACGTGACGAGGCTCGTCACCGAGATGCGCCTCTGCGCCGTACCCGGCGTCAGGTCGGCATGGAGCACGTTGCGGCCCGCTCCGGACACCATCGATGCGTCCCGACAGGATTTGCCGTTCAAGAATGTCGGACGAGTGGCGATCATCTCGCGCGGCAAGCAGCCACCGCGGCCGGAGTCGGGGTATGAGCGCCCACCATGCAGCACCAATCAGTCGCGGCGGTCATTCGCGCCGGGACCGGTTCGAGGCACCCAGTCTTTTCGGCCCGCATGTGGCTGCGCACGATGGGTACATCACAGCGGCATCACGTCCGGAATGTTGTTCGGAAACTTGGCGATGTCCTGGACAGACATGTTGAGGTGGGCAGCGACGAGCGCTGGCGGCGTGTGGGTAAGCCAGTCCGAGAGCGAAATGTTTTGATAACTGGCACTGTTGAAGATTTCCAAGAACACAAGGTCGGTGTCGCCCACGTTCTTGATGTAGTGACCAAGGCTGCGTTTGATGTAGCCGATGTCGCCAGGGTTGAAGTTGGTGGTCGCCGCTTTCGGCCCGGCGTCGAACACCGTCATCTGCGCCGAGCCTTTGATGTAGTACTGCCACTCGTCCGCGTTCGGGTGCCAGTGCATCTCGCGCAGGCCACCGGGGTGCACGGTCACGAGGGCCGCCGCGATGGTGGTGGCGGCCTTGAAGTTGATGCTGTCGGCGACCTGGACGAAGCCGCCCCTGGTCTGGCGGGAGATCGGCCCGCTCGCCAGGGAGTAGGTGAGCGGGTTGGCCATGGGCCCCTTCGGCGACTTGACCGCGTCCTGGTCGGCAGCGAGCGGGCCGGGAACGGTGCCCTGGAAAATCCAGAGGTCATGCGGCGCCATCTTGCCGAACGTGTTCGCCGGCACGGCGAAGTTCTGGCCGACGACGTCTGGCGGCGAGTGCAGGATCCAGTCCGTGACGAGCAGTGTGTTGAACTCGGACGCCTTGCCATCGTCGAAGCAGAGGATGAACTCGCACCCGTCCGGCCCAAGGCCCTGCAGCGAGTGTGGCCAGCCGCTCGGGAAATACCAGAGGTCGCCCTCCTTCACGTCGGCCACATAGGCACGGCCTTCCGGATCGAGCGCGGTGACCCGGCAGTTGCCGTAGCTCATGTAGCCCCACTCGGCGGCCAGGTGCCAATGCAGCTCGCGGATACCACCCGCATCTAGGCGCATGTTCACGCCGGAGATGGACTCAGAGATGGCGAAGTCGGCTTGCGTCACCTGGCGGGCCCAGCCGCCCGCCTGGATGCGGCGCTGGGCATTGTTGAACGACGCCCAGAACTGCGGGATGTCGCTGATGTCGGTCGCGGGCGCGTTGAACGCCTGCGGGAACTGCCCGGCGATTGCCGGATTCTGCGGGCCGGGGTCGACCGCGGCGCGCGCGTTGCCCGCGGCGGCCGCCAGCCCCTGCTGCGGTTCGTCGGGGCTGCCCAGCGAACCAGCCCTTGCGGTTGACGCGACGCCAGCCGCGCCCACGGCCGCACCTGCGGCGAGAATAGTGCGACGAGAAAGTTTATCCACTCGACCCTCCTTATAAGTGCCATGAAAGACGTGCGCCGGCGACGATGGCCTACGCCGGCATACTGGCCTCGACGAAGGATATCGTTTTCAGCCAATCCAGACCTCAACTCCAACCAGGGACACTCTTGTCCGTGATTTCTGTCGGAGCGTCACTTACAGAAATTCCTTCAGCCGGGTCCGTCATTGACCTCATCGCCTCACGCGTTAGCGCGGGACATAACGGTCAAATCCACGATCAACCAATTCAATATGGAAATCCCGACATTCCCGAATCATATGGACCGGCAACCAGCCCAGCGGCAGCGCCTCGCTTGGTGTCAGACGCGGGCTTCTACGAAAGCCCGCTGATGCGCAACACGACATTGCGCAGCCAGCGATGCGCCGGCACGTCGTCGAATCGCCGATGCCACAGCATCGACATTGTCAGTCGCGGCGAGGCGAACGGCAGGCGCAGGACCTCAAGCGGTGCCATGCGCGCGAACTCCTTCGCACCGTCCTCGCCCATGACGGCGATCATATCCGACTGGCTCAAGGCGGCCGCCGCCGCGAGAAGCGGGCCCTGGACGGCGATCTTTCGGACGAGGTCGTGCAGCGCCAGTTCGGCATCCACGAAGGACGTGTCCTCGCCAGTCGACGACAGGACGAAGTGAGGATGGGCGCCGAGCGCCTCGATGGTGAGGGCACCGTCCTTCGCCGCCGGGTGCCCGCGGCGGACCAGGGCCACAAAGCCGTCCTTCAGCAGGCACGTGTCGGAAAACCGTTCGCCGGCCACCGACAATCCGCCGAGCGCTATGTCAAGCTCGCCCCGGTCCAGGCAACCCGCCAAGTCGAGCGTTCCACTCGGTCTTATGGTCAGGCGAACGCCCGGCGCTTCCGCCGCCACCGCGCTCTCCAGAGTCCCTGCGATGACCAATGCAGCACGGTTGTCGACCGCAATGGTGAAATCGCGTTCGCTCATCGCGGGATCGAACGGTGCCGCTCGGTCCAGGGCGAGGTGGAGGCCCTGCAGGGCTACGCGGACCGGTTCTGCTATCTGCTCGGCATAGGGCGTCGGCCGCATGCCTTCCGGGGAACGGACGAACAGGTCGTCGCGCACTGCGCGCCGCAGGCGGGTCAATGCATTGCTGATGGCCGGCTGGGTCATGTTCAGCTTGGCGGCCGCCCGCGTGACGCTGCGTTCCAGCATGACGGCGTCGAAGATGACGAGCAGGTTGAGGTCAAGCGTCCGCCAGTGCATCTCATCTCCGGGTCTATCCTGAGGGACATGCAGACGGAGCTTGCCCTCGTGTCAACTACCGAACTCGCCACGGCTGCAGTTCCATAGGTTCTGTCCGAGCTCACGCCACACGCACCTGACCTGCTCCCCAGAGCAATCGGGTGAAGCGGGTCAGGACTATGTTGCATGGACCATCGAGAGGGCAGCGAACACCTGTCGGTGTCCGCTGTTAGGCGATGCGGACGTACTCCGGGCGTCCGAGTTCAAGCATTCGGTTCAGGACGCTGACAGCGAGGGCGATCTCCGTCCCGCGTCGGCGGTCCGTGCGCGAGCGCAGCCCGTTCCCGATCACGCGTTTGAACCGGCTGATGTCGGCCTCGACCAGCGCACGCCAGTGGTAGCCTGATGCCTGCTGCCAACGCCTGCGGCCGTGCCTGGCGATCATCTGCAGGTGGCGGTCGCGCTGCGTAGGCGCTGTCCCGGCAGTGTCGCTCGGCACGGCGCTGGACCGGGGCGGCACGATCACCGCAGCCCTTGGAGAATGCCTGGCGACCTCGCCATAGACACCGTCCTGGTCATACGCGCCATCGGCGGTGAACGAAGCGAGCGGACCTGCCTGGTCAAGCAGGGCGCCGACCTGCGAGGCATCATCGACGTCGCTGGTGGTCAGCGTCGCGGCCAGGATCTGGCCGGTGTCGGCGTCCACGCCGATGTGCAGTTTGCGCCAGGAGCGGCGGGTGCGCGTGCCATGCTTCTCCAGCAGCCACTCGCCCGATCCGCACAGCTTCAGCCCGGTGCTGTCCACCAGCAGGTGCACGGGACCGGAGCCGGGCTGCGGTGATGCCACATCCAGCGTCTCGGCCCTGCGGCTCAGCGTCGAGTGGTCCGGCACCGCGAGATCCAGGCCGAGCAGGGCGAGGATGGACCCGATCAGTCCTTCGGTCTGGCGCAGGGCTAGGCGGAACACCGCGCGCAGTGTCAGCGCGGTGGTAATGGCCAGGGCCGAATAGTACGGCTGGCCGCCTCGCGTGGTTCGCGGCTCAGCTTTCCAGGCTGCGATCGCCGCGTCGGTGAACCAGACCGTGAGGCTGCCACGCTGGCGCAGGGCTGCATCGTAGGCTGCCGGGTTCGTCACCCTGTGCCGCTGCTTGGGGATGTGGTGACGCTGGGCAACGTTGGCCTTGAACGGCACGGTCAGGACCTCTGGGGACATGGACAGGCAGCTTGGTGCCGCCACCCTACATCAGCAGGGTGCCGGCCAGCGGATCCGTGCAACACGGTCCCGCGGATCGGGACAAGCGGGCATTTGGAAACGCGCGGGACAAAGCCGGACGCCAAAGCGTCATCTCGTAGTCACTTTTGCCTTTCCTATGTTGCCCGCTCTGACCTCCACGACCCAGCAGCGACACCCAAAAACCAAAGGTCAAGGTCGCGACAAGGTGGGGCGGATCGAGCGGGTAACGGCCACGGGTCAGGTCGTCCTTGGCAGCTTGCACCCGCTGCCGCGTCCCGGCTGCGAGGCCTGTGGCTGAGTTATCGTACCAGTTCTCTCCGTAAGCAGCGGTGAGCTGGCGATGCATGCCGTTGCGCAGTGCCACCTCAAGCCCCTGCAAAGGGCCGTAGAAGGCGGCGGAGAGAGGGACGTCTGCAGGGCGTCAAGCACGGGCTCATCGAAGCTGAAGTCCTTGACCACTACGCCCCTCATAATTACCTTATTGGGCGTATCCCCCGGGTCCGCCTCTGCCGTAAGGTATGCGCCCGGGGGCAAGCCTCTCCAAGCCCTCTCTACGGGGCTACCATGGTAAGATGTAGGCTGCTCTCATTGAGGTTTACGCTGGTGAACCAGTGGGCAGTGACTTGGACGCACAAGCTGGAGACGCTGAGGTTGCGATCGGCACGATACACGGCATACATGGCCAGCAGTCTGAGATCGCCGGCGAGCGAAGCGCGGCTGAGGCCGGCGATCCAAGCCTCGTAGGCGCGCCAAGCAGGGCGGTAAGTGCGCAGGGTGCCGGAGCCGCAGGCGCGGATGGCGCAGCCGGCGGCGTGCTTATGCAGATCCTCCAAGGTGCTGGAGAGCGCCCCGGCGAGGCCGTCCAAATCCAGCGGGGCAGGCACCAGGGTTCCTGCCGCACCCGCCGCACCCAGTGCGGCACCCCGCGGCGTGAGCGGCTACTGCGCCGCGTCGTCTTCCGGCAGGGCAGGGGAGGGCGGTCCGGCTATGAGGGCCCTGTGGCCGGCGTCGTCGAGGTGGTGGGCCCGGCCGGCTCGGTCGGCCTGTTGGGTGGAATCGGTGTCATCCGTGTCCATGGCCGTGTGTAGCCGCGCCCTGTTTGTTCCGTCCGCAAAGCGCGATTAGCGGACGGAATAGGGCTTTGAGACTGAGAACGGCCAGGCGGAGCCGAGGCGGCAAGAGAAGAATGTGGGAAAACAACAAGTTGTCGGGATTTCAGGGCAGCCAAGGATGTGTTGAACAATGTTTCCGTGCCTTACATAGTGAAACCATGGCATTGCCACATTTGCCGCCCTGTCGCACGCCGCCATCCGCCCACACTCCCGCATGCGTTTCCCACCAGCAGATACGGCAAAGGTGCCAGCAACTGAGCTAGGAGCGCCTATGCGCGCACCGGGAGCCAAGATCTGCTACAATCGGTCCTCGTTGCCCGAGGTGGCGGTCGCCGTCGAGGGGTGGTTCGGCTATTGCGGCGGGACTTGGTCCCGGCAAGCTGCAAGCTGCCAGTGTGGTCGTGGTTGACCGACGGCCGGGGCCACCGTTCCGCCGCGCTGCAACCATGAACGATCGCAACGGTTGTGATTTGGACACACAAGGAGACGCGGTGATGGCCGATGAAAAGACCGGAAGTGAGCACGACAAGGCACGCGACCTGGCGGAGGAAGCGCTCGGTGCCTACGCAAAAGGCGATGAGAAGAAGGGCGACGCCCTGGCCGGGCAGGCAAAGACGATCGATCCCTCTGCCGTGGTTGAGGTAATCGAGGATCTCGATGAGGATGCGGCTACGACCGGCAAGGTTCCTGGTCCGTAACCACGTTGAAGAGGGTCCGCGCCGGCTTCGGCCCGAGCCGGTCCCCGCTGTCGCGATGACGTCATCAACCCACTGTGAGCCGGATAGCAAAGCTCGCTGACGTGATCGTCTGGAGTGACATCCTGCAACGGCACGAATGGCGGGATCAGGGCCGGACCAGGATGTCCGGTTGCCTCTCGGCTATGACCGGGCGTCAGGAATATCCATCATGATGTGGGCACCCGCTCGATGAGCCTCGGCGATGTCTTTGGTATAGCCGGCCTCATGTCCTGGTGGCAGGAGTGCCTTCGAGCCTTGATTATCTTCGCCTACGGACTAGCCCTGGTCCGCGTTGCCGGGCGACGGGTATTCGGCAAGGCTCTTGTCGGGTTCCGGGGTGGTGGATCTGAGTAGCCGGTCGATGGGGCATCTGGTGTGATGAAGGCGTGAGCGGTCACCCGCCCTGCCGCGAGGAGCCTCTGCCATCATGGCTGCATCTG
>JAABUY010004098.1_pt1 | contig 15511 bp, 17 predicted proteins | sample 5560271 | NCBI WGS metagenome assembly JAABUY01 (sample SAMN10711886, study PRJNA513374) | rock metagenome | isolation source: Antarctica rocks | place: Antarctica: Victoria Land, University Valley
TGCTGCGTGCGCGCCCCCACGTTCTCCCCGCGCAGCCGCGCGTAGAACAGCTGGATGCGCGCCGTGGTGAGCTTCTGCGCCTGGACGGGGCCGAGGTCGGGCAGGAGGTGACGCTCGACGGTGCTCCAGTCGTTGGAGTAGGTCTTATCGGTGACGCGCGGGCGCACGGCGTGCTCCAGCCGGTCGTCCAGCAGCGTGGCCATCGTCATGGCGCGCTTGGGGGCCATGCCTCCCGCCTCTGCCTCCGCGATCAGTCGTCCCAGCTCACGCTGGGCCTCCCGCTCCGTCGCGAACGTGTACTTCCGCCGTTTCTTGTCGCCCGTCTCAGGATGGACGATCTCGATCACGACGTCGTAGCGGAAGCGCTTGATGCGCTCGCCCGGCTTGGGGGGCAACGGGCGCGGATGGAATCCATCCGTTCGCCATGTCTCTTCTATCTCCCGACCAATCGGTCGTGATACGCGCGGAGCGACGCGCTGCTGACGAGCCGGCGGCCGCCGTGTCGGGCGCTCACGACGTCACCATGGGTGATGAGCGTGTACAGAGTGGTGCGCCCGATACCGAGGACGTGGCACGCCTCTCGGACGCTGATGAATAGCGTCGTGTCGACCGTTATTAACGGCTGATGGAGCGGATGGTTCTTGCCCAGGTCGACGAAGGGCCTACTCCCTGTGTACACGCTGACTCCGTCAGCGACGGGGGAAACCTCGCCGAGGACGGCCAATTTCCGAATGGTGGTGTGTGCGCGGGATCGTGATCGGGAAATTGGTCGCCGCAGGCGAAACGGGGGTTCGCAAGGGGGCTTGTCCCCCTTGGTCGGCCGGAGGCCGACGAGTGGGGATGTTGGCGGCGCGTGTGTCGATGGGCGAGGAGTTGACAACCGACCCTGAGTTGGACTATCTTTGGGATGAAAGGACGGCACCAATGACGGCGACTGAGCCAATGACGACTATCCGGATGGCGTTCCTCCCCATTGAGGGAGGCGTTGGCGCTTGGGAGGGATGAGGGCGCAGTCGTAGTCTTTTCGCTCAGCCTAGCGAACAACTTAGACCTCCCATGGCGCGGGAGGTTTTTTTGCGCCCGGTTTGCCCTGCCCAACGGTACACGCGCCGGCCGAACCTCCCCTTGATCCGGGAGGTTTTTTTACCCTCCCATGCATGAGGACGATGTGTGCGACGCATACCAACAGGAGGGGCCAATATGGCAAAATACCACGATACTCCACTGACACTCATGTCCATCACCGAGCAGGTGCTCATTAGATCGTTCAACGGCGTGGTGCGGCTTGGCACTGGTGAGCCGCTTGACGCGAGCCCGCGCTCGACCGTCTACCGCTACGCCGTGGATGAGGGGCCGCACGGTATACCGTCCTCCGTTATCGTGAAACGGGCGGGCGGCGCGGGCGAAACCTACGATCCGGACGCGGCCGACGGTCCGGCCCCCCGACTCTTCAACGAGTGGGCTGGCCTCCAGTTTCTCGATCACCTCGGCGGCACGCACTCGCCGGCCGCCCGCTTCTATGGGGGTGATCGCGCGGCCGGCCTCGTGGTCTTGGAGGATCTAGGAACGAGCGCGCACCTGGATGGGATCTTGCTCGGCGACAATCCGACCGCGGCCGAGGACGCGCTTATCGACCTAGCGACGACGCTGGGGCGTATGCACGCGCTCACGATTGGCAAGGACCAGGCGTATCACCAGATCCGTGCTGCGCTCGGTCCCCTTGAACCCGCTATCGCCTCCTACGATTGGCTAGCCCCACGGTTCCGCGCCATGGCCGACGCCTTGGGCATCGCACCGCAACCGGGGACAGAGGCCGACCTGGAGACGCTGCGCGCTGCGCTGCACAATCCCGGACCGTTCCTCGCCTATACCCACGGCGACGCCTGCCCCGACAACTGCCTGCGCGTCGGCAACACGGTGCGCCTCTTCGATTTCGAGGGGGGGTACCTCAGGCATGCGCTGATCGACGGCGTCTTCGGCCGCCTGCACTTTCCTTCGTGTTGGTGCGTCGGCCGCCTCCCCGCGTCTATCCCGCCGCGTTTGGAGGAGGTGTACCGCACGGCGCTCACACAGGGGTGCCCCGCTGCGGCCGACGATACCCTCTTCGATTGCGCCGTCGTCGAGGCATGCATCTATTGGCTGATCAGGTTCGACCGCGTGTATCCCTTGGCGACGATCCTAGAACGGGACGAGGAGTGGGACAGGGCGACGATCCGGCAGCGCCTCCTCTTCCGTTTCGCCATCGTCGCGCGGACGGTGCAGGAGGGCGGCTACCTCGAGGCGCTTGGGGCAACGATCGGGGCGATGACCGCGCGGCTCCAGTCCTTGTGGGCGATCGACACGGCGCCCATGCCCTCCTATCCCGCCTTCCATGTGGCTAAGGAAGAGGGGCGCTGATGGCACCAAACTGCGTCAAGCCGCCGCCGACCTTCGCCGTCGAGCATGCGTGCCTGGTGGCAGGCTATGGGCTGATCGCGGGCGTCGATGAGGTCGGGGTGGGGGCTATCGTGGGGCCGCTCATCGCGGCGGCGGTTGTCCTACCCTTGCCCCATCATGGCTCCGGCCTGGATCACGAACTCGCGTGGCTAGCCTCCCTCCTCGCGGAGGTCCGCGACAGCAAGCAGCTCAAGCGCGAGCAAAGGGAACGCCTCGCCGCGCTGATTAGCGTCGCGGCAGCCCCGCACATCGGGATCGGCGTGGTTGAGGTCCCAGAGTTGGGCCGGATAGGCAATCAGGCGCGAGCGACCTCAGTCGCCACTGCCCGTGCACTCGACGCGCTGCCCACTCCACCCGACATCGTCCTCCTCGACGGGACGACGGCCATCGACACGGGCGAATTGCCCTCTGTCGTCGTGGGGAAACGGTGGAACGGCACGACGAGCGTGTCGATTGCGGCCGCCTCGATCATCGCCAGCGTGACCCACCACCATATCATGGTCGAGTATGGGACGCTGTACCCAACCTATGGCTTCCAGAGACACGACGGCAACCTCAGTCCGGCCCATGTGGCCGCACTCGCGCATGACGGTCCGTCCCCCGTCCACCATCCGCACCATAGGCTTGTGCGAGCGGCACGACGAGGCACGGGCGAGGAGGTGGGGGGCGCGCCGAGCGTGGAACGCGGCATGGCCAGCTCGCACATCAGCTAGAAAGGAAATGAAGATGTCCAGCCGCCTGTACAACGTCACCATTGATGCTCGTGACCCCGGTGCTCTCGCCGAGTTTTGGCGTCAAGCACTCGGCTACCGCGTTGCCTACACTGAACCCAACGAGGTCGGCATCGAGCCGCCAGATGATCCTACCGCCGCCTGTCCCGCTCTCGTTTTCGTTTCCGTCCCCGAAGGGAAGATCGTCAAGAACCGCCTCCACTTCGATCTCGTCCCAGACGATCGGGTTGCCGAGGTTGAACGCCTACTGGCGCTCGGGGCACAGCGCGTCGATATCGGTCAGCGTGAGGTACCGTGGGTCGTCCTGGCCGATCTCGAAGGCAACGAGTTTTGCGTGCTACCCTCACGCAACAGCTAACTACAATACCGGCCGAGTGCTTGCCTGCTGTCTGCAACGACGCATAAGTATGCATGCAAGGGGCGCATGAAAAGTCAATAGCCGCCCCTTATCCCGGCCCTGCGATGCGTACGCATCATCGTGGACGAAAAGGGCGTGCATGTGTGAGAATAAATCGATACTACCTAAACGACAGGAGTTGTGGGCCGTCTGGACCGCGCGGCCGCGCACTGGCTTCGGAGAGCCGAGTTACCGCGCGTTATTCGCTGTCGCCGTGGCCAGCGACGAGGTTGCGAGTCCGATCACGCGCTGCGAGCTGGGGCAGACCCCGCTCGCCGCCAAGCGCCCGATTGACCGGGTGACGGCTACGGGGATGCACCCTGAGTTGGTGCGGCGCGCCAAGGCCGAGTGGGCAACGCTCAACGACGCGGGCAGGCCGGACAACGCCGACGGCGACACAGGCGGCGACGGCGCGGCCGTGCTCGACGAGTTGGCCCGGCTCGACCCCGCGTTGGATAGTGCCGAGGTCGATGCGCTGCTCATCGCGGAGGGTGGCGAGGCATGACGCGCCGCCTCACCCCTCTACGGCTGCTGATCGCCGCGGTGATTCTCGTCGATGCGCTCGCGCTCGGGGCGCACGAGGTCTCCATTCATAGCCAGCCTTGTATGTGGGCCGTGTGGCGCGTGCCTCAGTGTCAGGTCGTCAGGTGAGCGCCATTTGTGCGGGGACACGCGCTTCCACGTTTTCCTCGGCCCCGCAAGGGGGGGCCCTGTGTGGCACACAAGCCGCGCCGCCGCACGTTGTGAGCCGTCCGGCAGGCCTGTGCGCGGGGACCGGTGGCCCTGTGTGGCACACAAGCCGCGCCGCCGCACGGGAGAAAGGCGCGCGATGGCGGCCGTAAGGATGGCACGAGGACAAAGCGTATGCGCTACCGGCAGATGAAGGAGGTGCTCGCCGCTCTTGAGCACGCTGACGGCCGCTTCCTCGTCTACGGCGCGCTCGCCAAGCAGCCCGACGAGGATTGGTGGATCGTCGTGCGCGACACCAAACGGGGCACGGACTACCAGATCGACGACGCCGCCCGTTTTCGACGCACCTTCCCTGACCTGGACCGGCCGGCGCTGGCCGTCGTCAATCCGAGCTTCCCGGAGGCCCATCCCGCCTGGGCCGACGTGCTGCGCCTGAGCCCACGTCTGGGGGGTTATTACCCTGCCGGTAAGCTCGACAAGATCGTGCTCACTGCGGAGGCAGACCGAGCCAAATGAGCTGTCCCCAACGAGCAACATAGTTGTGGCCGAAAAAACGTCGCTACGGTGCTCGTCGTGAGCGGCGATGGCGCTTTGATCGGGTGATTATTCGGCCACGAGTGCTTTTCTCGTCGGGGACCGATCATTTGACTGAGTTTGCTTTGTCGGGTCCGACAGGCCTTCTGGCGCCTACATCGCCTCCATTGGCAGGTTCCATTTGCATATTTATGCATTCTACAAACGTCAATTACGGAGTCTCGCGTATTGCCTCATGGAAGAATGTAACCCTTCGGCGGGTTGTTTCCTCATGGGATATCTTACCGCAACGGGGCCATCACGATCGGCGAGGACGGCCACAGGTCAGCCGTGGCGATGTGGTGCTGCCATGCCCTGACCTGTGGCCGCCGCAGCCGAAACGGGGTTCAAGGGGCCTGCCCCTTGGTCCGGCGCAGCCGGACAGTCGTTACCGCCGCCGGGCACGCAGAGCGGCCATACGCTGCCGCGCTTGTTCGCGCTTGCGCTCCTCCCGACAGACATCGCAATAGGCGGTGAGGAGTCCACGCTCGCCCCGGATGACCGTCTCGCGCTCGCCACAGACAGCACATTTGATGCGCCGTTCTTTGATCGCCATATCCATCCTTTCGTTGTTACGCTAGTTTCTAGTGAAAACTAGCGTAACATACAACAAGCCAGAGCGCCGCTCACCCTGCAGCGGCCGCGACGGTGCTCTCGCTGCACAGCCGTAGGGCGCCTGGCCCCCGCTGACCAAGGGGCGTGTCCTCGTCGAGCCACCCATCGTCGAACGCGAGGATAGCTGTCGCGCGCCACGCACCGATGCGCCGCTGGAGGGTGCGGAGTCGCCCGTCAGGGTGGCGCGCAGGATCGCGTCGCTGCAACTCCAGGAAAATGGACTTTGCAGTGCGCTCCGGCTCGACGGCGAGCCAGCCGTGGATCTCGTCCCACTCACCCGCGAACGGATCCTCGCGGGTCCGATAGGTGCGCGGCCCCGCAGCCTTGGCCGTTCGCCGATAGGTGCGCGTGTGGCTGGTGCGCGTGAGTCGGCTCAACGCGTCGCTCTCCTCATCCGTGCCGGGTACCAGACCGCAGGCCCCAGCGCTGAACCGCTCCATCGGCCCTGTCGGAAGCGGCGTCTTCACGACGGCATGCCGCCACAGCGCCTCCTGCACGGTCTGGAGTTGCCGCAGCAAGCGCACCGGGTCGAGCGCCTCATAGAGCGTGTGCAGTCGTTCGCGCGACACGTCGTCGAGCACGCCTGCGGCCAGCAAGCGTTGGAGCGGGGTTTGGGCCGCGTCGTAGCGGCGATAGACGTGGCTGCCCTCCCGGCGCTTGAGCTGGAGCTTGAGCGAGGGCTGGAAGAAGTTGACGTACAAGCGCACCGCCCGGTACAGTTCGGCGAGTTGGCGGTAGGCGCGCTCGCCCGCGAAGCGATCATAGCCCACGAGTTGCCGCACCACCGAGCCATTCTTCTGCTCGACATAGCACTGGTCGTTCTTCCGGTACGCCCGCCCGCGCGTGAAGGTGATCGCTTCGCGGGCGCAGTAGGCCAGCAGATGGTTGTTCAGGAATTCACCGCCGTTGTCCGTGTCCAGGCCCCGCAGCGGGAACGGCAGCAGGCGCCGCGCGTGGTCGATCGCCTGGGTAACGGCTTCGGGACTACGGTACGGCAGGGCGAGGCACTCGGTCCAGCCGGTCGAAACGTCGGTGAGCGTCAGCGTATAGAGGTAGGCCCCCTCCGCACTGGTCCCGCAATGCGCGACCAGGTCGGCCTCCATGAAGCCGGGGCGGACATCGTCCCACTCGGCAAAGGTGCGGATCGGCACGCGGTGCTTGAGGAGCGTGCCAGCCTTGGTCGTGCCAATGCCGTGGGGGCGATCGGCCGCGCGCACGCGCCGCAGGATGCGATCGGCGGTGGCCGGGCTGAGCGCCAGGAGCTGCGCCCGCACCTCGGCGGGGAGCGCGAGATGCCCATGCCGCTCCAAGGAGATCACTAACTCCGGCAGGAAAGGCACCAGACGCTTGGCGCAGACGAAGTTGGCCGCCGCCCAGGCGACCTCGAGGGCCGCGACGACCGCGGGACCATAGCGCGGCTCCCGTGGCCGCGTGATGGGGCCGGCTGCGGGGACGGCGGGTTGCCCGAGGACACGGATAGCGTATTTGCGCGCGTAGCCCGTCGCGGCGACAAATTCATCGAGGATGTGGCGCTTCTGTGCGCCCCTCGCCTCGTGGTAGCGCGGGGCGACCTGCCCTAAGAGCTCGCGCTTGGCCTGGAAACTCATGCTGGACCTCACTTTTTCTCCCCTCCACGGTGCCGGTGGCACGATCGCTTCGGGTTACATTATTCGTGAGGCAACATCTCCCTGAAAGTAACATCTACCGTGATGCAATGCGCTCCTTGTCAGCAGGTCAAAAGCATGCGTGACGACACACAGTTTAACGCGCCTAAAACTCGTGCCAGAGGGTTCGCCAGCAGCATCATCAAAACTGGCGCTTACAGCGGTCGTGCGGCGGCGGCTTATTCGGCCCGTGTGGGCGTTCCGAGAACGAGATCGGTGGTCAGTCGCACACCTCATATCCTCAGCAGATGTACCGATCTGTCCCTGGCCTACGCCCCAGGGAAGGCCACCCGCACCCAATCCCACCCACGATCATTCGCATATGCCGCCACAGCCTCCTCCAGCAGTTCCTCCACCCGCCGCTCAGCCGTCTCAGCCCTCGGCGCGTCTGTCCCGGCTACCAACTCCAGGAGGGTCGCCCGATCTGCATCGGCATCTGAATGCCCGATCCGTGCCTCGATCAACACACACAAGGCCAGCAACCGCGCCCCCTCCTCCGAACGCCCCAGCGCCGCCGCCACTCCGCCCAGGTTATAGAAGGTGGCAGCCTCTCTAGCTCTGTCCTCCCGCTGCTGCCAGATGGCCAGCACTCGTTCGAGAAGCAGTCGTGCTGTGGCATCGTCGCCTTGATCGTGCAACAAGTTGGCCAGGTTGTTCAGGCTAGTGGCGATGTCGGGGTGTTCAGAACCAAGCATCTGTTCTAAGATCGCCAGGGCGCGCTCGAAGAGCGGGCGCGCGGCGGCGAGGTCGCCCATTGCGTGCAACAGGCTGGCCAGGTTGTTCAGATCGGTGGCCACCTTGGGATGCTCAGGACCGTAGGCGGCCTCGTCGATGGCCAGAGCCCGCTCATACAGGGGACGCGCTGCCGCGAAGTCGCCCTGATCGTGTAGCAAGCTGGCCAGGTTGTTCAGGCTAGTGGCGGTGGTAGGGTGGGTGGGGCCAAGCACCTGCTCGTTGATCGCCAGGGCACGCTCGAAGAGCGGGCGCGCAGCGGCAGAGTGACCCATTGCGCGCGACAGGCTGGCTAGGTTGTTCAGACTGCTGGCCGTGTCGGGATGAGCCGGGCCGAGTACCTCCTCGCGGATACCAAGGGCGCGCTCAAGGAGAGGCCGGGCCGCGGCGAGATCACCCTGGGCTTGCAGCAGGTTGGCTAGGTTGTTCAGGCTGCTAGCAGTGGTGGGGTGAGCCGGGCCGAGCGCCTGTTCCCACACTGCCAGGGCGCGCTCAAGGAGGGGCTGGGCCGCGGCGAGGTCGCCTTGATCCAGGAGTACACCGGCCAGATTGTTGAGGCTTTGGGCAGTGTCGGGATGGGTGGGACCCAGCGTCTTCTCCCAGATAGCCAAGGCGTGCTCATAGAGCGACCGGGCTGCGGCATAATCCCCCTGCGCTCGCCGCAGGCCAGCCAGGTTGTTGAGATCTGTCGCAATATTGGGGTGGTCGTCACCATAGACGGCCTCGTCGATGGCCAGGGCGCGCTCGTACAGAGGCATGGCCGCCGAATAGTCGCCCTGGGCCCGCAGCAGGCCGGCCAGGTTGTTCAGGCTGGCGGCAGTGTCGGGGTGGTCCGAACCGAGCGCCTGTTCCCAGATCGCTAGGGCGCGCTCGTACAAGGGACGCGCCCCAGAATAGTCGCCCTGGGCTTGCAGCAGGCCGGCCAGGTTGTTCAGGCTGGCGGCAGTGTCGGGGTGGTCCGAACCGAGCGCCTGTTCCCAGATCGCCAATGCCCGTTCGACGACGGGGCGGGCCTCTGCATAAGCCCCACTCAACGTCAAATAGTCGCCTAACACATCGCACAAGGCCCCAGCACGCACATCCGCCCGCGCCATGGCTCGTTCCGTCGCAGCACGCAGGTGCGCGTGCAGCGGCAGCAGCGCCGTCGGATAGCCCGTCGCGTTTAGGCGACGGGCCTCATCGATCAACGCCTCCTCCACCGCCGCTACGTCGGGGGCCAGGTCGCTTATGTGGGCGCGCACGTAGGCAGCGATGAGAGGGTGCAGGCGCAGCGTGCTGTCACTCTCCGCACTCAGCAGACCCAATGCGCTCAGCCGCCGCAGCGCATCCGCCTCTGGCCCATCCGCTGCCAATTCTGCTGGGTCCCCTCCCAACGTCCGCAGCAGCAGCGCACGCGGGATCGGTGCCGACGCCAGACACGCCGCCCGGTGCAGCAGCCGCAGTGCCAGCGCATCCACCGGCTGCGCCGCCTCCAGTTGCTCGTAGCTCAGCGCGATGGTCCCAGCCACATCAGTCTTATGCGCTGTCGGAAGTACTCCCTCCACCAGGCCGCTTAAGGAACGCTCCTCTAACAACGCCTCCGCCTCCACCGCCTGCCGCAGCTTCGCGTGGTACGCCTCCAAACTCAGCGTTGGATACGTCGCCAGGTAGGCCGCGGCCAGGGCCAACGCAAGCGGTAGATCACCGAGCAAAGCGCAGATTGAATCTACCGCTGCATCGGCCAACATGCGTTCTAGTGGCTCGCCACGAGCCACGGCCCATGGGCGGCACAGCAACTCCCGGCTCGCCGCACGCGCCAGCACGCTCACCGGGAGCACCTGCACCCCGCTCATCGCTGGCCACTCCGCACGCCGGCTGGTGATCACCACGCGGCATCCGCCCGTGGTGGGTCGCCACTCCGCAAGCAATGCAGGATCTTCTAGGTCATCGAAGACCAGCAGGAACGGACTGACCCGCTGCCAGGCTGCCCGCACCAGCGCCACGCGGTCCGCCAGGTCGGCCCCCTCCCATCCCGGTAACGCCAATCCACCTGGCCCACCGCACGCTGCCACCTGCACCGCGATGCCCGTCATGTCCCCCATGTGTAGCCAGAACACCCCCCCAGGGAAGCGCGTACGGAAGCGGTGACCGTATGTCGCCGCCAGTAGGGTCTTGCCCACCCCACCCAGACCTGTCAGAGCGACCACGCTGCCCTTAGCTTCCAGCAGCCGGTCCAGCGTCGCCAGTTCCTCGTCACGCCCCAAGCAGACGCTAACTGCATAAGGCACCATGAACGGCACCGGGCTTATGCTCCAAGTGGTATGTTCAATCTCCGTCCTGCTGACGCTCTCGCGCACACTCTGTGTATCAATCCGAGTATCAAGAGGTTCGAGGCGGACTGGGAGGTATTCGCCAGTTAAGGTAAGCAAACGGTCTCCGATGTTACGAGCTGTCTGAGCGTAATGCTCGCGCATAAGTGGATCGGCCACAAAACGGCCAACCAAACGGACTTGCTTGAGAAGATCTCTACCATACTCAACTGGATCTTCAATCCCTGCTTCGTGCATAAAGTTGGCGTAGCTATCATCTATATTCTTCAGGTATAGGTCATCACGATTGTGCAGGTTCGCTTCCATAGTGCCGATCTCAGGTCCCGATAGACGTTGCTATTTCGATAATGTTCAGGTCGGCAACCTTGAGCAATTCTTCTAGCATGGATATGAGCTGGTACACTGTACCTCTCAATCTAGCAACTCTACTCCTGTCGCCGGTGCGTAGTTCTCTTATTCTCGCAGGAACGCTATCGGTCCCATTCAACATGAAAAGGAGCTCCGACATGCTCCTATTCCTAACGCGAGTCAATAGTTGAAACTCCTTAGCAATTTTACTAGCCTTTGGTTCGCATGTGCTAAACCAAATATGCTCAAGATTGTATATCATCACTTCTGATGGATCCTGTTCCGCTACCAATACGGTCTTTTCAACAAGACGTGTGGTCATGTAGAGATCCTGGACGGTCGTGTGGACGACCTTCCACTCCTGCAAGTGAGAAGCCATCGCTTGAATACCTGCATTTATCCAAGATGGGTTTCCCATACTGAATAGAGGCTGTGTATTGATACTGCCGCGGTCATTGATGACGCTATCGCCTTCTTGCGCCGCGCGCCAGTGTTCGTGTTGATCGTGGTACTCTCGCTGCGCCACCATTAGCCCTGGGAATGCTTCAAGCACCTCCTGTATCGGCACTGCTCGCCCCCCGAGCGCTTGGCGATCATCTCGTGTGCTCTTGATCACCCCGCACACCACGCCGTTACGCAGATTCAGCAGTGGAGCGCCACTCATCCCGTGCTCCACTTGCTCCTCCCCCATCTTGAGCAGCCGGTCATCATCCGTTCCTCCAACATAGTGCAACAACACCGGATCACCTTGTGCCGGCGCACTCCAGTCAGGCACGTAGCTGTAGCCATAGCTGTACAATGTATCGCCCAGTTTGAGATCGGGAGCCAGCAGCACACAACGGTGGTCAAGTCGCTCAACAGTTAGTAGGGCTAAGTCCGGCCCCTGCGGCTCCCGTAATGTGGGTCCGGCCCGCGCCAGCAGTGTGGTCTGGTAGAGTTGGTGCTGCCAGGTCACTTGAACTGGCTGCCCCAATTCGATGCCATCCACGACGTGGGCACAGGTCAGGATCCAGCCCGGTGCCACAAAGAAACCAGTTCCGGACACTGTAGAATCGACCCGCACGATACACTCGCGCAGCAACGCCTCTAGCGCCACGCCCACCTTGGCCTCCGCGCTTGTCTGCCCCTACTCGCCCCACTCCAGCGTGACCTTGAGATTGGCGCTGCCCGTACCCTTGACCAGCAGGGCCGTCAATTGGCCTGCTTCGACGCCCACATCGATCCCCAGTTCCAGGCTGGCCTTGCGCGGCTTGGCCTCCTCCAGAGTCTGTTTCAGAGCCTTGGCTATCTCACCAATCGTCTCCACAACACCATCGAACGACAGATCCTTGCGCCCCACATTAGCCTCACCGCCCAGGTGTGTCGCTTCGATGAAGAGCCGCGTGCCGTCCGCTAGGTGCGCCTCGACAATGTCCGTACGCGAAGGCATGGTCTGATCCTCCTATCTCGAGTGGTGGTCGAGTCCAGCATAGCCCGATGTCGCCACGGCAGTCAACTATGACTCTAAAGACGCGGTTGACAGCAGAACCACGGTACGGTTATAATACGGCTACTATACGGGCCTCATATGGAAAAAGTTGTATTGGGCAGCGATAGGTTGCACATCTGCCCTACCGTTTGCTCGCTCGCCACAGATACTGGCGCACGCGTGCTGGGCGCTGCCCTGCTGATCGGGTGGGCCAGCACGTGCGCCGGCTTGTGTGCAACAACCTCTTGCCAAAAACATTATATGGAAAAAGTCCGTGAAAAGGGTGTGCTATGGAGACGAAAAAGCTAACGGTCAACCTGCCCGAAGGTGTTTTGGCCGAACTGAAGCGCCTGGCAGAGTTGCGTAACACCACGATCACTTCGACACTGCGTCGCGCCATCGCAACGGAATCTTTTGTTACCCAAGAATTGGAGAGTGGGGGTAAGTTGCTCATCCAAAAACCAGATGCAACGATTCGCGAAATCGTCATACAGTAGTTAAAATTAACAGCGTCCTTGCCAGGGTCTTGCGCCTGCCAATAAGCGGGAAATCACGAATGAGACATCGACGCACACTTACAGGGTCTCGCGCTTCGCGATCGACCGGGACATGTAGAACGGGATTGCAGGCGTGGCCATCCCGTTCTACATCTCCCGCAGGGGAGCATTGCGCGACACTCTGCCCGCATCATGCCGTCGCGGCGCTCGCCTACGACGACAGCACGTCCAGGTGCATCGCCAGGTCCGCCGGCGCCGCGTAGAAGGGCGCGTGGCCGGTGTCCAGCGTGACCACCGTCTGACACGGCACGGCAGTGTACATCTGGCGCTGCAGGGCCGGGGTGATGGTCCGGTCTCGCAGGCATTGGATGTACGCACGGGGGACACGACCGAAGCGCTCCTCGGTCGTCTGGAGAGGCGTACCCCAGGGGGCCAGGGCGTCGGGAATCAGGCGCGCCGCAGCGCGGGCGACATCGCCGTCGGCGCAGTCCTGACAGAAGACCTCCTTGACGGCGGCGGCACCGCCCTCGAAGGTGACGGAGCTCTGGTCCTCCGCGAACGCGAGGTGTGGGGGAGTGAGCGCCGCAGTGTCCTGTTGCGCCAACTGGGCCATCGACTCGCCGTTGCGCGGGAGGAACGCGCACAGGTAGACCAGCGTCGCGATCTTGTCCGGTCGATACTCCGCGGCCTGGGTGATGGCGATGCCCCCCCGGCTGTGGCCCACCAGGATGACCGGTTCGGCCTGCGCGTCGAGGACCTGGCAGACCCGCTCGGCATAGGACCGGAGGGTAACGTCCGTCAAGGGCGTCGTATCCCCGCCGTACCCCAACAGATCGGGTGCCACCACGGTATGCCCCTGCCGCTCCAGCAGGGGCACGACCTTCTCCCAACACCAGCTACCAAACCATGATCCGGAAATCAGCACGTATGTGCTCACGGCGCCTCCTCTATCTCTCTCTATGTCGAGGGTGTTTCCTAACGACGGTCAGGATGGAGTAGGCTGACCTCGAGAGCGCGGTTGGTCCCAGCTTCGTGTACGCCCACGGGTCCAGGCCCGCCCCCAGCATACCAGCGCGCCCTCACCACGCGCGGCCCGGCCCTGCACATCGACGCACTCACGCTGGTGACGCGCCTGCATCTGGCGGTCCAGCAGGCCCCGCGCCGCTGCCCCCCCCGCCCTTGCCCGTCGGACCGGGCGATGGGGCCCCTGCGGACCAGCGCGACGACCGCCTCCCCGAGTGGCCGCTGAAGCGGGCTCCAGGGGATCGCGTCGGCGGTCAGGCGCCGCAGTTGCGGCAGGGCGATGGTCCGGTTCAGCCAGTGGCCGAGGGCCTGGCCGCGCCCCGTGCCGCTCACCCAGCGCATGAGCGCCTCCATGAGGGGGTTAGAGGGGGTTAGAGGGGGTTCGGTACGGATTCGTCTGGTGGTTCATGTCGTCCTCCGCTCCTGTTCACATCGCTGCTTTAGGCCGTTTTCGTGGTCGGACCCGCGTTAGACCGAGGCTGGCGCTGGAACAGCTCTGCCGCCAGGAACGCGAACAAGGTGGGCTGCGCCGAGAACGTGGCCACCGCCACCGCCTTGTGCAGATACTGGTCAGCGGTGAGTTGGCGGAGCAGGCAGTCCGTCAGATCGGCCCGGGAGGTGAACAGTCCGCGGATGGACGCTTCAGCCACCCGATAGTCCGTGACCGCGGGTGTCTCGAAGAGACCGCCGGGCCGGACAATCGTCCAGTCGAGGCCGCTTTGCATCACCAGCGTTTCCATCCGCCACAAATCGGCATACTGCGTGCGCCCAATCGTGGCGATGACGAGCGGCTTGATGACTTTCTCGTAGATGAACCCACCCCCCGTATCGCGGTCGTGTGTCCGCGGATCGGTCGAGCTCGAACTCACGCAGACGAGGCGACGCACGCCGGTGTGGCGCATGGCCTGCATAATATGAGCGATGCCTTGTGAATAGAGCGTGATGGGTGTGCGACTGAAGGGGACGCCGAGGGCGGAGAGGACGGCCTCCTGCCCGGCCACCACGTGTTCAACCGCCGCGGGATCGGACACGTCTCCACGCATCACCCGCAAACGGTCGTGCCGGAGCGGGAAGGCCTCCGGGTGACGGGTGACGGCCGTCACCGCATGTCCCTCGGCAAGGGCTTGTGCCGTTACGAGGCGTCCCGTGCGACCATTGGCTCCCAAAACGACGATCTTCATCCTGTTCTTCCTGCCATAGCGGCGCACGTCTCGTGGCGGCGCTCTACCCTCCACTCTACCAGGGTCTCGCTCCATCGCACGCGTCGGGACATGTAGAACGGGATTATAGGTGCCGCCGTCCCGTTCTACATGTCCCAACCGATCATAAAGCGCGACACCCTGTCTGGGCGGCCGAGGCGGTCTATCGCGCGGCACAGAAGCACGCGCACCCCGACGCCGGCGGCAGTCACGGCCAGGCCGTGGCCGTCAACAGCGCCATCGCCGCAATCCGGGAGCAGGCGGCGGCGATCGCGTCCTGACCTCAAGAATCTATGACGTTCTACGTGACGTGAGGCGCGCGATGACTGGGGATGGGGAGCGCGTTAGCCGCCTGAGTCGGCGCATGGAAGCGAGGGCGTCAGGAAAGAGAGAAACCGACGCCCTCTAGTGATCGCACCTCACCCCTGCGATGCGATAGCTGGCGCTAGGATAGGACTCTATTGCGGAGGTATGAATAGCCCAAATGGGCTACTCTGGACGCACAAAAATGCGCCGCGACGCATCAGGCGCTCGGCGCATTTCGGTCTATCTCCGCATGGGGCGCGGCCGGTACCAGGACAGCCCCACCGCGGTGCCCAGGGTACGACTATCATTGGACCCGTATCGTACGTTAAGCTTTTGTTGCCTGAGAAATCCAGCCCTTCGTCAGGATGGAGCGTCTCGATCTGAACGTCAATGGCCGTGGACTGGGCCACATGACACTTGACGTTGGTGGGAAGCTGTCCTTCGGCATCCAAATGCGTAGAAACGCAGGTACGGCGTCACAAAGATGAGGGCTTGGCGCAATGTCTGGATGGTCCACGTTGCA
>JAABUY010004099.1_pt1 | contig 15510 bp, 20 predicted proteins | sample 5560271 | NCBI WGS metagenome assembly JAABUY01 (sample SAMN10711886, study PRJNA513374) | rock metagenome | isolation source: Antarctica rocks | place: Antarctica: Victoria Land, University Valley
GCATTGGGGTCCGTGAGTCGCGCTTGGAGGGGAGGGAGGTGGTGCTAGAGGATGTTGAGGAGGAGGTGAGGGAGAAGCGGGAGGAGGAGGGTGGCGTGGAGGAGTAGTACGATTGGGTGTTCATGGGCGTCAAGATGGGGCTGAGAGATCCAGAGGTGGTGGTACGGGAGTAGTCGCAGATCTTATTGCGTGGGGACCAGGGTAGATGACCTCGTGTTGCAAGGCCGATGGTGTGGATAAAGGAAGCGGAACCTTTTGCCTGAGTAAACTAGTGTAACTAGTGTAGATGATCAGGGACAACTCGTGGGAAATCGACCCTTTAGTCTATACCGGTCTGGCACTAGTCTAGAGTCAAAATCCGTCACGCTGGTGATCGACTCTTAGATGGGATGGGTGACATCGCCAACCTGATACATGCCTGCATATGGAATCGGTGTCGCACCTGCAGTGTTCCGAGATCCGAAAGCGACACAACCGAACTATGAAAAAGTGATGGGGGGAGTTTGTATCCTATCCCAGTGCCAAGTGCCACTTTTGAGAAGTTCGAATTCCTAAAGACACCGGCCGGGACCTAAGCGTCACCGTCCTACTCATCCTCAAGTCCCCCCTTGTACTTCCTTCCTCCTTCAGATTATATTATACAGTCTGTGCACCTTTAAACACTCTTCCGTATCACCTCGAGACGCGTCGACGATACTCAGCATATCGCTGCGACATCCAAACACCACCTCCCCGGCCCCAGCCATCGCCGCGCCAATCTACTCGTCCTCACCCTCGACCACTCCTTACATCTCTTACCCAATCCATAGCCGACCAGATTCACACGATGGGCCAATCACCTTCCAAGACGGTGAAGCGAACAAGATCCAAGGAGTTATCCTCCTCGGATCTCGCAGACAGTCTCGCATCAACCACAATCTCCTCTCAATCAAACCCCTCTTCCCTCTCGCGTCCAGACGGTCCATCCTCCCCTGTCGCCTCACCCGGTGCTTCACCACCAGTCAACGTTGGTGACGGAGGATTCAGTACGCCGGCACGGATGAGTGCGCGAAGAGGACCGACTAGGAAGGAGGATCGGAATGGCTCGATATCGAGCTTCAGCTCGGCCAATGGTACTCCTGCTCGACCTTCTATCCAAACTCAGGCACTTGACGGTACACCCGTGGTCAAATCTCCTCAACCCGCCAAGTCGCCCCCCGCCGCTACCGGTGGTTCATCTAATAACCTTTCCGTACCATCCCCTCCCTCAGTTCCCACCACGACAACCGTCCTTGCCGCCTCCCCAAACTCCTCCGGATTGCGGGCTTCCATCCTCGGTACTTCCCCTCCTCCATCATCCGCCATCGCCTCGTCTTCAGGACGTCCTCCATCACCCGGCGTCGGCTCGCCCTTCGGCGCCAACCGCGATTCCACCTCATCCCTCTCGCCCGGCGCAGCGTTGAGCGCGACGATTAGCCGAGGAAGTACAGGAGGAAGCGGTTCTGGACCGCAAGTGCTAGATGTGGACAACATGATCGGACGACTACTCGAGGCGGGTTACAGCGGGAAGGTGACCAAATCGCCCCCGCTCAAGAATGCCGAGATCGCGAGTGTTTGCGCAGCAGCAAGAGAGGTGTTCCTGTCACAACCAACACTGATCGAGCTCACTCCGCCAGTCAAGATCGTCGGAGATGTTCATGGACAGGTGAGTATCTTCTCCATTGTGTTGGGAAACTGATTGACGGGCAATAGTACGCCGACCTGATCCGGATGTTCGAGATGTGCGGCTTCCCTCCCCAAGCCAACTACCTCTTCCTCGGCGATTATGTCGACCGGGGCAAACAATCCCTCGAGACTATCCTCCTCCTCCTATGCTACAAGATCAAATTCCCCGAAAACTTTTTCCTTCTCCGGGGCAATCACGAGTGTGCAAACGTTACACGAGGTACGCCTTCCCGAATCCAGACCATTCTGTTCAGAGGCTGATCTGAGCAGTGTATGGATTTTATGACGAGTGTAAACGACGGTCGAACATCAAGACGTGGAAGACCTTCATCGACGTGTTCAATGCCTTGCCTATCGCCTCCATCGTAGCGAGCAAGATTTTCTGTGTACATGGGGGATTGAGCCCGAGTTTGAAGAGTATGGACGATATCAGACGGATCCAACGGCCCACAGGTGAGAGAGACGCGTCATCAGCGACAGTAGCTGATTGAATGCAGACGTTCCCGATTACGGACTGTTGAATGACCTGGTCTGGTCTGACCCGTCGGATACCGCGTTAGACTGGGAGGACAACGAGAGAGGCGTGTCGTTCTGCTATGGGAAGAGCGTGATCAACGCGTTCCTTGCGACACACGTGAGCAAGAATTATCAGGTTTGGTAGTAGAGCTGACATCATCTAGGATATGGACTTGATCTGCCGAGCTCATATGGTAGTTGAGGACGGGTACGAATTCTACAATGAACGGACATTGGTCACGGTGTTCTCGGCGCCGAAGTGAGCCCTTCCTGCCGTATTAATGACTGCTAAAGTGCTGTCTTGCAGCTACTGCGGCGAGTTCGATGTATGTTTCACCCCTCTTCCGGACCTCTTGGCCCATGCTGATGCATCCCAGAACTTCGGCGCGGTCATGTCCGTCTCCGAAGACTTGCTCTGCTCGTTCGAACTCCTCAAGCCTCTGGATGGCGCAGCGCTGAAGAAGGAAATGACCAAGTCGAAGCGGAAAAGGTGGGTCCATCATTGCTCCTCTTCCAAGCGCTCCACACTACCCCTGCTTCCACACCACCCCTTTTTTCGAAAGCTTCCTCCTTCCGTGAGGTCACATGCTGACCCGTTAAGCAGTCTACAGGCCCATCAATCCCCGCCAAACAATCCGATGGCGCAGAGCTACTAGGTCCCCCTCCGCTTCCTCCCCCCCCTCTTTCGCCTCTCACTCCGTCCCACTTTCTGATATGGTCCCTCCAATCCGGTCACCACTCGCGCCTACACCAGCCGTCCGTCATCAGTTCCGCTTTCTTGGGTCCACGCACCAGTTATAGGGGGTTTCCAAAAGTGTATGATAAGTTATTCCGGTGCTTCAGCAGGATCATGTATGACGAGGGATGAAGTCACGCGAGAGCAGTCAGCTACACTATTCAGTCCAATCGTTGTCAGTTTCTAGGCAAAACGCATCTGATCATCCAACGGACAAGGAAGGAATCCATGCAAGATATATATCCATGAGTGCCGTTTGTCCTATCTACTCGTACATCGTTTCCTCTCCCCCTCCCTCTCCTAGTCCAGCGTGATGCTTATTCGGAAGGGGCGAATGCCATCTCGTTGATCATTTCGATTTCGTGCTTGTGCGCCACTTTCGATCCTGTCGCAACGGAAGAACTCGGTTTCCGACCGGCGTATACCGGGATCTTATCTTTGTGGTGCTCCGTCTCCTTGAGAGCAGTGATCAATCTCGGCTGGACATAGGTCCATGCGCCATTATTGAGCGGCTTCAGTAACATCAGCGCATGGCCTTCCTGACCGTGACGGGACTCACCTCCTCCTGAGCCCAGACAAGATCGGCATTGGGGTACTTGTCGAGATGCGGGGTCAACAGTTCATAAGGCAGTGGACTAAGCTGCTCCAATCTCGAGATGACCACATCGTCGATCTTCTTGTCCTCCCGCTCATTCAGGAGCTGGTAGTATACCTGACCGGTACAGAGGATATGTCGTCGGATCTTCTCTGGTTCGACGAGCGAGTCGGGGTGAGGGTCGGGGATGTAGCGCTGGAAGACGGTGTCGTCCATCATCTCGCTGAGAGTGGAGCGAGCGAGTGGGTGGCGTAAGAGGGATTTGGAGAAGAAGACGATGAGCTGGGTCATGCATGTCAGCTGGGTCGTAATTACATCGGGGCAGGGGTTTACGGGTTTTCGGAATTCGCGCTTGTTCTGTCGGCGAAGGACGTGGAAGTAGTTGGCCGGGGTTCTGATACCTCTTAAGCCTTGTCCAACATTTGAGATCAATGAGGGACCACGTACGTCGGGTAGACCACCTGCATGTTGCAGTCCTGATGTTGCCGGTTCAGCTTCTCTGGTGTCGGATAGACACGCGGCTCGTCGTCGCATAGCTGGAGGAATCGCTCCATACGGCCGGAGGAGTGTTCCGGGCCTTGGCCATCGTATCCATGCGGGAGCGACAAGACTAGACCGGTGCGCTGAAGCCATTTCCGTTCTCCGGCAGCGATGAACTGGTCAATGATGCATTGGGCGTTGTTTCTGAGCAGCATGTATCAGTGAGGTGGCTCGGCAATGTAGGTTCAGCTCACGCAAAGTCGCCAAACTGCGCCTCCCAGATGGTCAGGCTGTTGGGCGAGACGAGCGAGTACCCCAGCTCGAAGCCAAGGGTACCATACTCTGACAAGTGTGAGTTGGTAACGGTGAACGAGCCTTGCTCGCTGCCGAGGTGTTTCAAAGCAATATAGGTGTTCTCGTTCTCCTGGTCATGCACAACAGCATGTCGCTGAGAGAAAGTACCCCGCTCGACGTCCTGGCCAGACACGCGGACATGTGTACTCTCAAGGCATAAGACGCCAAATGCTAGCGCCTCGGCAGTAGACCAGTCGATGTTATCCCCCTCGGAGACGGTTTTGCCTCGATTCGCGATGATCCTCGCTAGATTCCGATGCGGCGTGAAGCCCTCGGGGAAGCTAGAAATCACCTCGCCAATGCGCTTGAGCGTGTGCTCATCGGCTCCAGTGGGATGATGAGGCAAGACGTTCTCCGCGAGCTCTTTCGGGGTCGGGAAGCCTTCCCACGACGAGGAGAGCCACTCTCGAGGCGATGGCTTGTAATCCTTGGAGCCGTCTTGAGCCTTCTCAAGCATTCCCCAGACCCATTGTCGGTGGTCATCAATCTCCTTTTCGGTGAAAGTCTTCTCCTTGATGAGTTTGTCGGTATAGAGGGTGAGTACGGTCGGCTGCTTCTGGATTGCTCTGTACATCGTTGGCTGCGTGAAACTCGGTTGATCGGTCTCATTGTGACCATACCGACGGTAGCAGACGATGTCGATGACGACGTCCTTCTTGAAGGTCGCGCGCCAATCAGCTGCCAGGCAGCAAACAAAGTTGACCGCCTCGACATCATCGCCATTGACGTGGAAGATCGGCGCGTCGATGGATTTGGCGATATCCGAAGGATAGGGGGAGGATCGGGCGAATCGGGGGTCGGTAGTGAATCCTATCTGGTTGTTGACGATGAGGTGGATGGTACCGCCGGTACCATAGTTTGCGAGACTCTGCATCCCCATCGTCTCGTACACGATGCCCTGACCGGCGAATGCGGCGTCACCGTGCAGCAACACGCCCATTGCGGTATTGGCGGTTCCCTCATCGCCTTCAAAGTGCTGAATAGCCCTCGTCTTGCCTAGCACGACCGGGTCTTCCGCCTCGAGATGTGAAGGGTTGGCAACAAGTGAGAGCGACACTTTTCGTCCGCTTGGCGTGGGCCGGACGTAATTTGCTCCAAGATGGTATTTGACATCCCCGCCACCGGAATCATCTGAGCCTACAGCTGGACCCGCGAACTCGTTGAGAATTGCCTCGATAGGCTTCCGGATGACATTGCCGAGCACATTCAGTCGCCCACGGTGAGGCATACCCATGACAATCGACTTGACGCCCTTCTCCACAGACCGGTCGATGAGCGCCTTCATCCCGGGGATGAGCGACTCGCACCCCTCGAGACCGAAGCGCTTCTCATTGGGATACTTCGAAGCGATGAATTTTTCGAAAAGCTCGGACCACATTGTTCGGTCCAGAATCATCCGCTTCTCCTCGATCGAGTAATCCCATTGGCTAGGGATTTCGACGCGTTCTCGAATCCAGTCGCATTGGCCGCGATCGGTGATATGAACATATTGCGAGCCGAGATGGGTGCCTGAGACCTTTTCGTCAGTACCGCACCGGTCTCTCTAGGGCACAAGCGTACAGTACATCCTCTTCAGCTCCTCGATGATCTGGCCCAATGTCATCTTGTTGTCCTTTACCTGCCCAGCAAAGCGAGGTAAGACCCCGCTGATCTCAAACTCCTTCTTGATATCGGCCTCCGTCCAGCCATAGTAGTCAAGCTTCAGCTCGGGCGGCACATGCGAGTCAAGATCGGCATCAGAAATGTGTAAAGGGTCGAGGTTGGCGATGTGATGCCCCCGAACTTGGTAAGCTCGAATGAGTAATTGAACCTAACCAAGTCAGCCAGACCCGAACTACAGTCACGAAGGGCGCACCTTGAGATAATCCGTCACAGCATCATCGCCTCTCACATCCATCTTGGGACTTCCATCGGCCGGGACTGGAACGCTGCCGGCGGTACCTATGAAGCCCGGAGGAGGTGTATAGGCGGAGGAAGAGGGTAGGCCCTTGTCCAGGCCGGCGAAATAGGTCGCCCATGAGACATGGACCGATTTCGGATCCTGCTTCCAATACCGGTACATCCTGAGCCGACCATCAGCAACGATCTGATGTCGGTGCACACCTCAACTCACTCCTCGGCGTAGTACGCGTTGGCCCCGTTGGCAAACATGTCGTTTCCGCTTGGTGGCATGGCAGTCTCCGTAGCGTATGATCGTCTGGGGACAACATCTTGGGATAAGGTCTTATAGGCTATTGCTTGGGAGACAAAGGATCTGGATGAGCGAGGGCTAGCGAGAGAAGAGGTGCGGAGGCGACGTGGGAGTGAACGGATCATGGTGAGAAAGGATTGTGTCTGGGTTTTTTTGGACAAAGCTTCTCGAACTGCCGGCCGTCCTGACACGGTTGATGTCGGAGACTCGGCCCCGGCCTGAAGGTTTCGAGAGCTCGTTCTGCTGTAATAGGTAAAGTAGACGCCGCTTGGAATGGTCATCGTCACGGTTACCGCGGATACCGAGGCACGTGATTTCCCGGCGATCGGAGTTTTCGGCTCGTAATCCGACGACGACGTATTTGCCTGTCATCAAATATGGTTACCAACTGAAGTCACGGAGCCTTGAGGAGCTGATCATCGTCTTTTCACCCTTTAAGATCCTCTCGTTTGCGTCCTGCCCGATGCTCAGCGATTTTGAGCCATGTCAAGGGGGAACACCAGACTTGTCCTTTCTTCCATCGCGCAGCTTTATCTTTGTTTCCAACGCCGATCACGCACCTAGCAGATGAGTCTAGCTGCCAGGCTGCCATACGATACGGCGTATTGCTGAGATACTAAGCTTGGTAATCCGATCGACCCACTCTACGGTCTCACCATGGGTACTTCTCCTGATCGCAGGTCGTCTCAGATTCAAGAGGACGACCAAGCTCCGCTCCTCGTGCATAACGCTGGGCGCACCGAATGCGGTACTGATCATTCCCCTGCCCAAGTAGAATCCTTCACCGACCGATGCTACGCTCATTAGAAGTATCATCCTCGAACCTGGTCGGGACGTAGGCAAGCTAGCCCTCGCCTGCCTCTTAATGCAGCACTGCTCAAAATGAGGTCTCCTCATTGCCAATGTGAGCTGTCTGACGGACTCACAGCAAGTTCAGCAACAACATCAATGGCTTTTCGCTATTCGTGCTTCGTGGGATGACCGAGTAAGAAATCGTCGTCTTGCCACTGATTCAGACATACAAGTGGTCGAGATATTCTGAGACACCCTCGCGCCCGCATCGCTCGTAGGTCTCGCCTACACAGGCTGCGGCTTTATTTACGCCGGCTGGATGGGAGGACAGGTCGACCGGATCTCAAGGTTGACATTTGTCAGATCGGTCATCAGTCTCCAGAAGGTATGTCTCCTTCTTCGCTTAAGTGATACCACTAAAGCAACGGTTGCACCAGACTTTGCAAATCGTCAATTGCATGCTTTGGCTGAGTGAGTTCGTCTTTGATAAAAGAGGCAGACGTTGAAGAGCTTCTAAGTCCTCCTCGGACCGCTCGGCGAGATCGCTTTCCCCTCATTCCACGGCCGGACATCCTATCATGCCATATTCGTCACGTGGTCGATACATATCCTCTCGCTCATCAACTCCTCCGTGCTTCATGTGGCCAACATCGGGATGGACGTGTCCGTGGAGAGAGATTGGTTGGTTCACTCTCCCCTGCCCTGAGCAGAGACGCTGACCCAGGACTCTTTAGGGTGACGGCTATCGCCCAAGGGGACTCGATGCTGCTCGCAAAGCTCAATAGCTCGATGGGGATGATCGATCTCATCTCCAAGCTCGCTGCTCCTGAACGTCAGCGCATTCTAGTCAAGACGTAGTTGACCAGATTACCTATGCAGCTCTGTGTTTCGATCCATACCGCTAGTGTCGGGTCGTTGAGTTCTGGTGGATTCAGATAGTGTACAAGCGTTTCCCAATCCTGAAGGTCGACGAGGATCGACGGATGGAGATGCGCGAGAGTATCGAACGTGAGGAGCATGCTGGCGGGTCGTCCATTTCTACTGAGTCTGTTGGGGAGGACTGGGCGGAGTCCGTGGCAATGCCCATCTCCTATGGTTGGTCTGCGCCAAGTACTTGCAAACGGGACAGGGCTGACTTGTTTCCATATTAGCGGCGTTGGCGCAAGGAATCACATGGCTCAGCTCCCTCTGTTTTGTATGCCCATTTCTAGCCAAGTCACTCCAGCATCATTCGCTGACGACGGTTATTCTTCATAGCGGTAGGCATATCCTACTTTAAAGCCGGTCGTGGATAGGACGATGCCTTTCTTGCGAGCATCAGGGCGCGTCCGACTTCTGTGACATATATGCACCACTGAACGACATTGATCTCTGTAGGGACTCTGTGTGAATACAAGTTGCTGCGGAAGGGCATCCGCTACTGCGCTTGGGGCATCTGGCATGTCCTTCTTACACCGCATGGGATGACAAGCTAACCTGACGTAGGTTGGAGGTAGCATGTCCTGTCGCTCCCCTTGTCACGCGAGGTCACCGTGCATAACACTTGGTAGCCCGAAGATAGTTACACCTGCTTGAGGATTCGCACATGGAGATATTGACGCGTACAGGCCTGATGGTCGCTTCCGGACATAATTGGTGTGTCTCCAGAGGTGTAAAGAATGTTGGATTTCACCCACCTTTGTGTAGGTTTTTTAAGACGTTGTAGAAGTATGATGCATTGCACGTATGTGTGAATGTCCGAGATGGGGAAACTGCCATCTAGGCCTGCAACCAAATCAGATAGGCGGTCTAGTTTGCACGCCTTTCACTAGAGAGACCCACCGTTGAGTTCCGCTTCCACCAATCCTGGAAAATACGCCTGCATCACCTCTTTCTTCGTAGTGACAGCCATTCTTAGTATTGATTCCTCCATAGACTACAGCCCGATATTCCTTGGTGTCCTGCCGGGCTCGGTTTGTCGCCGATAACGCCTTTCAACCGAGCTCGCTGAGCGTTCGATAGATGACATCCTCGAAGCCGACCTATCCGCCAACAGGGCGCATTTCGGTTCGGTCTCCGGGCACCGACCTCGATGATGTGCCCATGCTTTCACTGCGACTCGAAGAAGCTCAGGAGACCGTGGAGGATCGCGTGGACGCTGCCGAGGAACCTTTATTGGGACTGCTTGATAGCTCCAAAGCAGGAGTAGAGGTTGATAAACGGTCATTGGCATGCTTATTATCACAGCACGTCTCGAAGTCCGTCATACCCTATCATGGACCAGTCATCGCTGAGCCATCTTGTAGCACCTTCAACGCAGCCGCATACGACTTTGCCGCCTTCCTCTTCCGTCTGTCTTCTCCAAATGCGTCCCGCTTTCTATCGATGCTGATAAGTCTATTGTAGTCATCGAGGTATACAAGGACACCCTCATCCCGGCTTCTCTGGTCGGATTATTCACCCAGTGTACCGGTCTCGTCTTGTCCGGCTACATCGGTGGTCTGGTCGACATGACTCCAAGATTGGCGTTTGTGAGGTGGGCCATCGGGTTCGAGAAAGTCAGTCGTTATCCCTTGATCGGTCTCAAGTGATCTTACACCTTACAGGTTTTCCATGCTTCAAACTACGCTCTCTTCCTCAGTACGCCCTCTGGTCCACTAGGATGATCGGGAGCTGATGATCAACTGCAGTCCTCTTTGGGCCCCTCCGCCAGCTGGCCCAATCGGCTTTTCACGGTCAAGCGCCGATATCCGCTGTCGTCAGCACATGGACTATCCTCATCCTCACGATACTCTTCTCCAGCCTCAACGGACTGGCCAAGACCGGTCTCACAGTCGCTGTTGAGCGAGACTGGTCCGTACCCCTCGCTCTCGTACTTGGACTGTGCTGATTAGGATCAGGATCACTGCCATCGCCCAGGGTGAATCGGCGCAGCTCACGATGCTGAATACCCATATGCGGCGGATAGATCTGCTGAGCAAGCTCTGTGCTCCAGTGAGCCTCTCCGCGTTGTCACCAGGGTGAAAGAGCTGAAGGGTCATATCAGCTATTCGTATCTCTCCTCACCACAACAATAGGCTACTCGTTCACCACTCTCTGTCTACTAGTCATGGCCTTATTCAGCTTCGTGACGGAATGGATCTGGATCCAAGTGGTTTTCAAGCGATTCCCAATCTTGAGCGGCGATCGAGATGAACGCCCCGAGGTTGAGAGCTTCACAGCACTTTCTCGGGGCGCGAAAGGTCCTACGCGGAGCTGGCAGACTTGGTGGAGGCGAGAGAAGGAGGATTGCTTGGAGTTTTCCAGACTACCGATCTTTGCAAGTGAGTATCCTCCGATGCAGTTGTGCCGATTCCGCTGACAGAAAATAAGGCTCGTTGGCGATTGCGGCAATCTACATGACGACCCTGTCATATGGTAACGCTTCGCAGCACTCGTTGTGCGCCCATCTAATGTGGGTATCAGACGGTACTTTTATAGCATTCATCAAAGCTGCACGAGGGTGGGATGACGCCTTCATCGCTGCAATGCGGGTGCCTTGAGCTCCTTATTCCACTCTCAGAGCTGATATTCGGTCTCAGGGAGTCTGTATCGTTACCGGCCTCCTGGGCACGGTCGTAATGCCGCGGCTGGAGAATCTGATCGGCCTCGAGCGAGCAGGCGCCTGGTCTATCTGGTAGATTAAATATCATATCCGCGTTATCAACGACTGACTTTCAGATCACCAGGTTCGAAGTGACCTGTCTTGCTCCTGTTGTTCTCGCCTTCTTTTATGGTACCGGGAGATACGGCGAGCACGGTGCATACTGGAACTCGGTACTCCTCTTCGGTGGTCAGCATGCCTCCTTCCCGCTGCTGTTCCAACGCTGAGACTGCAATCAGGCATTGCGTTATCTCGAATCGGTCTCTGGTCTTTCGACTTGTGTCAGGTATGTCACAACTTGATAATCGTGCATTCGTAGCCCAGCTTATTCTTTATCAGCTAAAAGAGCTCCAACTCGCACTCGACAATCATCCTCGCCGAAACAGACTCACAGCCCTGCAAATCTCCCTCCAAAACCTTTTCGACCTCCTGAAATACGCGGTCACCCTTGCTGCTGCCTCGCCGAGGCAATTCAAGTGGACTGCATTGGTCAGCTGGTTGGCAGTCATGTCGGGTGCGTGCAGTTATGCGGTGTATCTGCGGAGCGTGAGAGGACATCTGCTCCATCTCGAGTGGTTCAGAAAGGCTAGTTGAGGTGAGTAAGTTCGGACCTATACAGAGATCCTCATGACTAGACCGTAGGGCGGTCGGGCGATGCATTTCAAATGCCTTGATGGCAAATGCCTTCGGTTTATCATGACGGCCTCCCAAGTATCTTTCTGACTCTCTGCTTGTCATCGCATCTTCAGGTACTCGAAGAATCTCGGGCCGCCTATCCATGGGCCGCCGTCGACGGTTCGCCATACAATAATGTACGCCGATCGAGAGCCCCTGATCTTGTTGTCTCGTACACTGAACCCTTCAAAACATTCTTTGATGGGTAACCCACCTTGACGTTCTCACGGGGGACTTTCTTGTGCCAAGTGAGCGATCCTATTGACACGCCACCTTTGACAGGCTGATGCTTCGAATGTCAATTGCTTCTCGTACTGGCAAACAAGAGAGCTACAAGAGGCCTCGAGTCCTTCTTTTCCCGTCAACCTTTATAGCTACCCGACCTTGCTTACCATATCGCTGATATTTATACCCTTCGAAGAATAACTGATCAAGGCAGCCAGGATCCGCCGTCTGACTGTTTGGCCTTGTTCGGGGAGCCGTTGGGCTTCGACGTCTTCGCAACTTGGGAAAGCATCTTCCAAGCAAGGAGATGTTTCATGGTACTTTTCAGCCACCCTAGCGAGTATTACGAGAAGTGCGAAGGCGTCTATGCTCTACGACTCATCAAGGATTCTTATACTGCCAAAGGAAAGGGTCAATACACAATCTCCCTAGGCAGATTCCAGCATCTCATCCAGCAGTCGCGTGAAGAGGCCTCTACGTCGCATTCGGAACACAGAGACTTGGAAGCGAGGGTCGATCAGGCCGTACAATATCTCTGGGACGGCAGCGAGCTTGTTCGCCAACTTCAGGCTGACCATACCTCCGTCGACGGTCTTGATGGCATCCTGAACACAATGTCCAGGGCGACCAAGGAAAAAAGCCGGCTCGCGAACAGCTCCGTCACAGAGTAGGGCCACGTTGTATGATTTTGTACTGACCGCAAAGCCCTTCACTTGCTGCCTTTACAGCCGCGATCATCCGCATGCTCGCAAAGAAGCCCTCCGCGCTATCTGCGGCTTACGTTTGGACGGTCGTGCCAAGCGGAAGCCCATGGGGAACCGTACCGCTTGCTCAAGGTCTTTGGAGTTGCTGAGAGGTATTACCCAAGCTTTCTTACGTAGACATTACGTCCGAAATGGCCTCCATGCATCTCCATTCCCTCCGAGTTTACGGGCACTGTGCTTGGGCCTCCAAAGCGTGACGTCGCTGTGTTGGAAGGCGGTGACGTCTGGACTGACGCTCAGGGAGCTTTGGGGACAACGAAATCGTGAATATGCCTCGCCCAGTGTTTTCCGTCGCAACAATGTACATAGCTGTATGAGTAACCGACCTGACGCGCCTATTTAAGATGTGCCTAGACGATAGCGTGATCTGAATGCGTGGAGTCCCGCAGTCGTTGGAACAAGCTGTTTTGACAAGTCGTCTCTCACTCTGGCTTCATTTCAGCAACACATGGACTACACCAACCTCCGCACCTCCTTCCGTACACCTCAATGGTCCTCATCCTCAGAACAAGTGGGCTTCCATTAACCCTCAGAGCTTATCCCGCTGACACATCCCAGATCCTGCTCGAGCCCTTCACCTACCTCTCCGCCAACCCAGGGAAGGAGATCCGGACGAAGCTCATCGACGCGTTCAACCTCTGGCTCCGAGTGCCCGAAGATGACCTGGAAGTTATCCGACGGGTCGTTCGCATGTTACACAACGGGTCTCTTCTGTCCGTTCACCTCCTTTCCAAGGGCTTCGAGGGTATTGATAGGGTTGGATAGGATGGACGACGTGGAGGACAACTCGGAGTTGCGGCGAGGGATACCGGTCGCCCACACGATATATGGGATCCCGCAGACGATCAACACCGCCAATTACGTGTACTTTTTGGCGATGCAGGAGTTGCTGAAATTGAGGCATGCGGGGAAGGGGAATGGAAAGGGGAAGGAGAAGCAGGTGGATGTGGTGGCAGTGGTCACAGGTGCGTCTCCTTCATCGTCTTGGATCGTAGGCTGACGTTTTCGCATGGTGATAGAGGAGCTGCTGAACCTCCATCGCGGTCAGGGGATGGACCTTTTCTGGCGAGATAGCTTGACCTGTCCTACAGAGGAGGAATATGTCCATATGGTACTGGGGAGTACGTCGCTCCTTCCATCTTTGGCGCTCCCGACTGATGCTGTTGTACAGAGACCGGCGGACTATTCAGAATAGCGGTCAAGCTCATGATGGCTAAAGCATCATCCCACGTGTACGCTGAATTCCCTTTCAGTGCAGACTGGACTGACACCCTCGTTGTAGGGATTACGTCCCGCTCGTCAACCTCATATCAGTATTCTTCCAGATCAGGGACGACTACATGAATCTCCAATCTACAGAAGTATGCTCGGCCCCATCTTTTGAGCTATGCACACAGCTGACGGGCAACCAGTATACCGATAACAAGGGGTTCTGCGAAGATCTTACCGAAGGGAAATTCAGTTTTCCGGTAGTCCACGGTGTCCGGGCGGATCCGAATAACCGGCAGATCCTCAGTGAGTTCTCATTCGATACCCGGAGATGAAGTCCTACTTTATTTCCCGTTCATCTCCCCAGACTAGACCAGATCCGCCGTCCGCGATACGTTTGACTGCCTCTGTCATAAGTCAGCATAGAACGGCTCTCTGAGGCTCGCCTTAGATGTTTTGCAGAAACGAACCCCCTCATCATCGCTCAAATCCCATACAGTCGACTATCTACGCCATCAAACCCACTCCTTCGATTACACCCGCGATGTCCTGACACAGCTATTTGGACAGATCGAAGAGGAGTTGGCGAGTCTGGGAGGGAACAAAGCTCTGGAGGCGATCATGGAGGCGCTGGGAGTACCCGAAGATGGCGGATGACGGCACACGGAATGAAAGGCTGTGGGAGAAGAGAATCGGACCAGCTGATGAAATCTCGCCTGGAGCGATGCTGACTTCTAGGCTGATAGCTGAGACAGCGAATCTGCCGGTGACATTGGTTGAGACGTGCAAGTCAAGCGTAGAAACCGAAGGTTGACTAATGCAGTGCATATCAAACTTCCATCTGCGATCGAGATATGCTCTGTGGGGCGACAAGAGATACCATCAAGATAAGAGCAAAACTCATCACAAGGGGATCCCTGAAAAACGCGCGCGAACAATGATCAGCCATGGTGGAATGCGAAAGAACGCAACCCTTCGTTTGTCCTTGACTTCCTGGGATTGTCATCTTTCTGGTTCGATACGGAGCTTGGCGTTTCGCTGATCGGGCTTTTACCCCAATGGACATCTACTCATCGAGCCACGGGGAGAGTATCAGATTTGCACCAGAGAGAACGCTCTCAGAAAGTAGGCTGGCGACTGGTTGTAATGTATCAGCATGGTGGCAAAACAGCTGTCACAGTCGGATATACATGGGTGTGGATTGTACATAACAGGTATAATGCAAACATAGCTTCCTGTCAGAAACAATCATCCATGCAATCATCTGAATTACTGTCCCACTTGTTGGGCTTGGAAGTCTGATGGACACGGGAGCAGAGCTGTTGCCGTCTTATCAATGCGGGTCAAAGTGGTAACGTGATTCCCCTATTAATGGGACACCCCCCTTTATTGGCCACTGCATCACATCTACTGAATATCACTCTCCGAAAGGGTCCCCTGCTTGCATATCCCAGTCCATTGACTCAAGCACAGTGTGAACGTCTTCAAGGAGGTCTGGGCTACCCACTGGGACAGCTTTATCCTTGCAGTTGTAGCCGCCTCCGCATCCCTGACCTTCTCCAAGCACTGTTCGGTAGTGAAGACATGCGTACCGAGGTTTCCCACAGTTATTCCCGCTCTCTTCCTCTTCCTAGCTTCACCGGCATC
>JAABUY010004103.1_pt1 | contig 15502 bp, 15 predicted proteins | sample 5560271 | NCBI WGS metagenome assembly JAABUY01 (sample SAMN10711886, study PRJNA513374) | rock metagenome | isolation source: Antarctica rocks | place: Antarctica: Victoria Land, University Valley
GGCAATCGGAGCGTGATCCAGTCCTGTGCTGCGCTGAGAACTAAACTTCTCTTCTTAAGACCGTGATCCGAGAGCCATTGCTGGACATGCATCAGAGTTTCATCTCGTGGTTTGATAAGATCATTGACTTCAGCTACGGAAAGGTGCTGCCCATAGCGATGGTGAGAAGGATCAGAGACTGAGTATCGTCACAATACATTAGTATGCAACATAAACTCGTCTGAAAACACGTTGAGCTATGGAGAGCTTACCTTCGTAGAGATGCTTTTCCAAAACGTCAAAGTGGGCTTGCTTTAATGCGATATGAAGCTCAATCTCGTGGTCAGGTGGTGCCGTGCCCATATATTTCCAGCCATCAGGTACACTATGAGAGTCTTTGACCGCATATTCAGACTGTATAGCAACAGGCGTAGCAACAATAGAAACAGTACACAGGAATAATGCAATGAAATTCTGTCTAAACATCATCATACACCACGCACTATCGAGAGGTACTTGCGACAGGAAGCAGCATTGAAAACATTGATTGCCTCGCAACCACTGTACAGATCTGCTATCTTACTCGATAGGATCCTAAATATGGTTTGAAGCATAGACTGCCAGCCTTGAGGGTATCAATACGGAATACCTCTAGCGGGGCTTACCGTACACACAAGGAGGTTATAAACGGTGTCGATCTGCTCTCCATCTTGGAACTCTGCAGATGTGCGGTGAAGAAATAATTATATGCCGTGGAACACACATGCTGCGTGGTCAACTCGGTTGAACAGCGCAATAGTATCTTACGGATGGCAGGAGGTTCTGGTGTATGCATGGTCATAAGTTAGATAAGGTAGAGTAACCACACAATATGCAGTCAACACGTCGCATTCAGCATGTAATCCTGCTACTATGTGCCGCCGGTCTCATCTCTCATACGGAAAATGGAGAGATTCACTGCGCGGTCATCTAGGATTCTGGCTTCGACTTCTCTGTAAGCCGTTGATGCAAACCGTTGACAAAGTGGACGCAGACTTGACAACGTATTCAGGCATGACGTCTGACTCGTCATGCCCAGAGGAGCGCTTTCCTGTATTGCTCTCTAGTTTGCATCTCGATCATTTATTTGAGAGTCGATTGAAAGTGTATCCTCCCTCGAAATTCCAATTCTCTATCTCAGCTTCTTTCAATCTGTACAGGAGAGCAATTTGATTATGGCTGCATTATTCAAGCCTTCAAATCCGAGTAAGGCTGATGAGAAGTTCCACTATACACCAGCAAGAACCTCATCAGACGAAGGGGAAGGATCACTGTCTTCCGATGGCCTGTTGGAAAAGGACATCATACAGTTGCCACAAAAGCGTTCGATATTAAGACGATACGCTCCTTTAATAGTCGTTCATATTCTCATCTTCTTCTCATACCTCGGCCTTCTCTATCTTGTGGCGTCCTCATATGCTAGCTCTCGCCGGCTCAATGGTCCCGGACTGGTGTACTGTACGTACTGGAATTTCCGTGGCTCCAGAGTGTATGCTGATCCATATAGCACCGGCACGGGAAGCAGTTCTGTATGAAGAGCGTCCCTTCACACTAGGAGATCGAATCCAAGAGCATAGCATCTACTCCGGAAAACCCAGTGCTGAGCTTGATCTTGCATGGCACAATCTTCTCAACTGTGAGCGTCCATACCTCAGAATTGTACAACCATTCAGCTGCTGCTGCTGCTGCTGACCCCCTCAAACAGATGAGAACATCCGCCTTTCACCGGAGGTGATGCACCATTACGCACGTGAAGACATTGGCGTGGCAATCCCCGATGGTTCTGGATATATCGGCACGCTAAACGTGTACCATGAGCTCCACTGCATCGTAAGTTGCCCCGGTAACTCCATCTCACTCTCCAAGTCCTATTACTAACACTTCCTCCAGAAACGTCTCCACCAGTACATGTACGAAGACTACTACTTCAAGAACATTACACCCCGACAGAAAGAGATGAACCGTCTACACAACGGTAAACCCCATCCCAACTCCCTCCCTCCCTCATCTTAGCATCTGACACTCCCACCCCCCCTCAGAGCACTGCCTCGACTTTCTCCGCCAAGCATCGATCTGCCACGGCGACATCGGCCTCATCACATTCCAGTGGGCCGAGACCAGCCGCTTGCCAGTCGCGAACGCCACCAGCCACGAATGCGTCAACTGGCAGAAATTGGATGACTGGACGCGGAAGAATTCTGTCGATCCGTTCAAACTCGGCCTCGTGCATCCCACGCTTGGCCCGGCATATCCGGATGGCGAGGGCGATAGTATTGGTGCTGCTGATGGGCCGCATCATGATCATGGTGATGATTGATCTTGTGGGCGACGGAGAGACGAGGCCCAAGGTGGCTGGCGTATTTGATGATGGAGGCGTTTTGTATTTAGTTATCGGCGCAATAACGCCTCAATTGATCATCGTGCTTTCGCTCTTTTTGTGATATAAGAGATGAAGCCAACTCTGCCATCGTATATCTTGTTGTGCCACTTACTTTTCTCAGCCATGTAGTTCATAGACGCGATAGTGTCTAAGACACCAACTAGTGGTGGCAAGCTCTGACAGCAGCTTTGAGCAATGTGTTATCCATCAAGTAAGGTTGAAATCGAGCGATGTTCGAAGGTTCGGCATGGTCGACCGAGCTTTAGCGTTGGTCGGCTGACCTGTATCTGGTAATCTCCGCCTCATAGGGCTGACAGGCCTGGGGCCCCGCTAGTAGAGTTTTACCTGCTCGCTCCTATGTAAATAGACTCCTATCCAGCAACAACCAAAATATCAATATGCCCCCATATGACCTCGTATTCCAACAAAGTCTTTTTAGGCATTTATGCAGTCTATATAGAATGTTTGCGATATCACCCTTCAATGAATCTATCCACGTTCTGAAAACAAATCCCATTCAAACTTCAGGCCGCGGGATAGTTCTAGCATCTACCTCCAGGACAGCCAATCTGTGCGCCCCAAACATCACCCGAGAGGCCCACAATCTGTAGCATAGCATTCAAAACTCCCCCAATACCTTCTCCGGCCATCAACCCCGCAGCCACAGCATATCCATACATACCAAAAGACAACGGGCTCTTCTTAGCCCAAACCGCAGCAATTATCGCGCCCGTGAGCATCGCGGAGCTATACACCGTTGCCGGAACGACAAACGCCAGTGACATGACCATAACATTAGGATGATACTCGCGTACCCATTCCCACCTCCTGGTCCACAGCACATGCCGGACCAGCGCCATCAGGCCTCCAAAACAGGCAAAAGCGATGGCAAAATTCTTACTCGATGCCGGAATCGGGAGCGTACGATCCGTCACAGCAACAGCCACGGCGCGCCACGCGGATACGGAGGGCACCTGGAACGCACAGCTGACGGCGGCCGCGTCGTTGATGCAGGGGTAGGCGGTGGCGAAGAGCACAAAGATGGCGGGCGCGATGAACACGGCGCAGAGGGTGCCGAGACCTTGGGCGAACCATTGCTGCTTGGGCGACGTGTGGAGGAGAAAGCCGACGCGGAAATCGCCGGTGAGGTCGGTCGCTTGGTTGGCGCCGACGCTGGTAAGGGCGCCGCCTAGGAGGTTCAGCGTCTGGGATTTGTGCACCGGCCAGCCTTGGCTTTTGGTGGAGCTACCGAGGACGATTTGTGAGGCTTTGGAAGCCCCGGTTAGTGGGGTGATGTCTGGAGAGCTGGTTAGAGGAAGTGGAAGTATCGAGGAATGGGAGAGAGCTTGCCTGTAGCACCGGTGGCTTGGATGGCTAGGAAGGAGAAGAAGAACGTGAGGAGGAGTGCTAGGCATGTCTCCGCAACTGGCATCTCGTATTGAACATACATGACAAGACAAGTGAGGACGAGAACACTGATGAGCCCTGGTAGCCACATCCACATCTTCACCTGATCGCTTTCAGATGCAGGGTCCTCGACCAGCTTTTCCTTCTTGGATAACGAGCTGTATTCCCCAGCATCTCGGGTATCGAGTCCTTTTTTGGAAGCGAAGTAGCGGCGAGCGGCTTTCCAGATAGCTTGGGTACTAAGCCCAAAGATGCGCCATTGGCAGGCAAGTTCTGTGGTGATGTATGAGCAACCAGTCAACTCAACCAAACGACGACATGCCTTACCAGTCATGGATACAGCTACCAGACAGAGTATTCCAGGCCAAAGCAACCAATATCTCGGACTGGGATGATCTACAGTCGTAAAGTTTTCCGCGAGAGAAGAATAGGAGACGTATCCAGGCCATGCGGAATCGCTACTTGCCGGTAAGCCAAAAGCAAAGCCTCGGGAAACAAGTAATGGTCCAATAACGCCCCTGAATTTGTCAGTTTGCACCATACGGTCTGAAGAATCAATCTACAAACCATGCTAATATGCTTCCGATCATGTAAGATATGGCGACGTTAAGACCCACGAGCATACCCGAGCCTATGAACGCAGGCGTCCACTCTATGAACCAGCCCCAGCTTTCAAGCCCAATTGCCGTCTGGCTACCGCTTAAGAGATACAGCCACGTCAGAGGATGCCAGTCCTTAAGGCACTAGTCAATTAAGAGTCCCTAGAAGCATGAGCGCTAGTACGTACCCATAGAATGCCAATAGCATATTGAGACACGACGCGAAGAATCAGAGAAAATAAGAATGCCTTGACTAAAGCCTTCACCTTGAGGCGAGCACCCGAGGAATCCCCATCGGCGGCTAGGTGCATGCTTCGAATAGTCGTTGCCGTGGCATAGCTTGAGGGGAAAATGAGTCTGAGCTCCCTCGCCACATAGATGATGAATAATTTGCGCACTAGACATGATTAATATCCTCCAGTTGTCATATACGTTTGAACGACAGAACATACAAGGCGTAGCAAAGAAGAATCCAAAATATCCACCAACAGCTGTCAGAGTGGTGATCCTCCAAAAGTCCTCGGAAGGTGTCCTCATCAATCCTAGCTGATATAGCGCCGGGAAGGCCGAGACGAAGACGTTACTCATACCGCCAGCGGCCGTCGCTGTCGTTTGCACGATGTTGTTCTCACGGGGCCCGAAGTCTCCGTCCAGCAGAGGAATGTAGTTCGCATATTTGGCGCAAGACTTGAGAACTGTAAAGCCAATGATAGACTACGTGAAATTTCAGACATCCAGTACATATATTTTATGAATTAATAGAAAACATGAGCTCACAGCAAAGATATTGGCACTCGCCGTCCAACCGGACTTGAGACCCAGATAGATATTGGAGGCATTAACGATCGCACCACAAAGGATACCTACGATAACGGCGCGGAAAGTGAGAATGTTGCGATTCTCTGCAGGCAAGTCATGAAACGGCTGGAAAGGATCCTCCGCCAGGCTGTTATCGGCGTCTTCCTCGTACGATACGTTATTTGCTTCATCAGCGAGAGTTTCCGTGTCTGATGCATCATCGTATTCGGTCTCTTCTCTTCTTAGGAGACTTCTGGGGAGCGATTAGATATGGTATGGATAACCCTCACAAACAACTATGGCGGAGAAAGGGATTTTATGTACATACTGTAGAGGCACGCTTTCTGATGACAAACCTCTGAATGTACCCATGTTGGCAAAGAGAGTCTACAACACGTAATAGCACCACGATCTCGTCTTCCTATAGTGGAAGAGTGGAAAATTGGCAAAGCGCAGCATGGCATCGCATCCTCTGGCGTGTAAGATGAGAAGTACATATATTGCATCAGCAATTCAGGTTTCGATACTCTGCAACATAGTCTGGCCCATCTGGCACCCACTCTACTACGGTAACTCAGTGACGAGCAGGGTGAAGCGCTCTTCCTTAGTACACAAAGAGATTGATTGGAAATGACCGTGCAGGTTACTACATACATACCTAGGTAGGTTACGGTAGCCTTAACGGCCACTAATCCTACTCCGTCCTCGTCGTAAGCGAAGCTACTGTACTGTAGGCTGTCTGGGATAGGGTATAGTTTCTTCACTTCATTTCAGGGCACTCACACCTCTCGAGAGGCCTTCGATTTATCCTCCGCGTGCCTTGTTCTTGCGAGGCAAAATCTTCAATCCTTTGGGACTACAATAGCACATTACACTACAACCTGTTCTTTTATGTACACTGCTGCATGGGATATTAACTACCAAAAGTATTTGGTACTCCCTACTGAACGTCTATCGAACGGCATCAACTCTCTGCAGTCATTCGTACTGACCCTGCCCAAAGTAATGACGGATAGTACCATGGCCTCTGCGCTCGAAACTTGGCGTCCAGCGCCAGAGCCTTCAGTTTCGGGAACCACTATTAAATCACGTAGTCAGTGTTTCGTCTGTGCTAGGACCACTCTAAGGTAATCACTCACTGGCGTCCCAACTCCTGCCGCAGCGTCCCAGCCTTCAGCGGCTGGGAATCCAGTTGTGTTACAGCCACGGTTGGACCCCTGTATGATATCGGTAAACGCTTCGCTTGCATGTTCGTAGAGCCATGGATTGAGAAACCCGAGCGGCGGCTTGCCCTCCACTATTAAAGCATCGTTCACTAGGGCTATAATGCCTGCCACAACAGGCGCAGACGCACTCGTGCCGTCTATCAGGTAAGCAGTGCTATTCCGGACGATTGGGAAATGATAACCCATGGCCGAGATATCTGGGATGCCACGGCCAGCTGCGTTATAAAGGCCTTTGAACATGTCTCCGACATGGTGTTTGAGATAAGTGTTGACCATACTGTCTTGATACCATGGTCTAGGGAAGTAGTTGCTAAAGCCTCCACCGCTTACGAACCCGTTGCGGGCATCGAAGCCGACGATCTCAGGTCCGAAATACCGCGTTGATCCAACAGCCGTCACGTATGGACACGAGGCAGGGAATTTAGGCAGAAATTTTTCCCTCCTGTCTTCATCATTACTGACACATTTGCCGTCGCGGCCGACGCCTTCATCACCGCTTCCGAAAACAACGGTCACTCCACGAGCGCCCAACTGAGCGAAACCCTCACAGACGCGCTTCGCATATGAAAAAGGAACCGTTTGTTCGTCATCCGCATAAGACAAGGATATAACCTGCGGGAGTGTAGGCCTCGTTAGCATGTACTGCAGCCACTCCAGATACGGCTCATTTGTGTTCTCAGTGGAGAAATCATCTGCATGGAAGGGTGGACGCCCTCCAACATTGTAAGTAACCAAAGGTGTTGGGTACGCGATCCCAAGCATGATGTCCGTGTCCATGTTTCCCTCAATTTTCTGCGAGGTGTTTTGGCCCTGGTCATCGATGCCGCCGTTGACGAGCTCGATCCTAAATTTATAGGCTGCATCTAGGGCATCAGGACGGAACCGTTGCAAGAAGCCGCGCACGTCAGAACGATTGCTGACAATTCCAAGGAAGTTGACGAGTGCCATTCGGTTCTTTGCGGTGGACTGGGCCACGTAGTCAAGAGTCCCATATAAGCTGCGCAAGCAGAGCGGTGATATTGCGAATCGGTTGCAGGCTTGAGCAGCAGTGGGATGCGCTGGGAGATCTTCCGCTTCAGGAACCTGAATATGAGGTTTCTTGCGCAAATCGTCGGCCACCAATTGTTCATATGGCTCGTCGGTTGATCCATGACCCCTGTCTGTCCGTCCACGATTTTGTAGCCGGGCTATTTGGGGCTTTGGCCTGAAGAATGAGTTTGTCGGCTGCACTGTCTCAACAACGTCAAGTAGATGAGCTGGAAGTGACCAGCTCGATGTCCTCACTATAACTTCATTCTCTTCTACATGTCGGTAGACTTGGTACTCGGTTTTGAGCAGTCGATTAACAACGTCTACCGGGAGGGCGACAGTAATCCAGTCTTTGGCTTTATTGTAAGTAAATCCCTCAATGCCATGATCATGTAGCCAGTCTTCTACTAGACCAATAGTCTGCCCATTTGGGGCGATAAGATTATTCACCTGCGCTGCCGTAAGGTGCTGGCCATATCTTCTATGGCCTGGACTGGATACTGGGGAGCACATGAGCTTTATTCCTTCAACCGACGATCTTGATATCAACTATGGGATATAGCCTTAGTAATGAGGTATACCTTCGTAAAGATGTCGCTCAAGCTCTTCAAAGCCATTAGATTTGAGACCAATTTGTAGATTAATTATATGCCGACTCAGAGCAGGGCCTTCGCTGCACCAGCTGTCTGGTATAGGGTGACTGTCTTTCAGGACATATCGAGAAGGATGGTATTTGGGGGAGCAGAAAACAGTCCTAATTACAATACAAAAAGGCAGGAGCCATTGCCACATGATCAACATTAGAGCTTAAAGTCGAAAGATGAGAGCTGTAAGACTGGATTACTCAATAAATATTTATTCCATGTACCATAAGACATAAAGTAATGGATAGAGGGGTAACGATCAATCTCAGGAGCGCAATGATGGCGAGGAGACAAGGGCTTGGAGCAAATTCTCTCCCTGTCTTCGAGCTCGAAATCTCATAGACAGCGGGGGAATGGTCGAGCGCTGCATTCTTGCACGCTCTGATGTCCATCGTCATCGATCAAAGTTGCCTCCAACCGGCAGGCATTGGATTCCTTCAAGACCTGTGGTCCGTGGATGACTTTGCAGATGGGGTTGACGACGCTAAGTTCTAGCGTCTTGGCACTGCTGCAAGGTCAACCACCAGTTCCTTTAGGTATTTCGTTACTTTGACTTTGCATTATTCTGCAGTAGATCTGACGCTGTGGCCAGGGCTTCCATCATACAGGTCTTCGAAGTAGTTCCATCCGCCATGAGCTAGGTAGGTCAGTGGGTAAGTCAGCTGTCTGCACTGATAGAATGCCCACATCTGTTGGTTTCTCCGTGTTCATAATCTCCTAAGAGCCGTTGTGCACAATAAACGTCTTTCCCATACATTTACTGACACAACGTCGTTCTGTCTCCTCTTCCCTTGATGTATTCAGCAAATGATCTCACTTAAGGGTGATTAGTATTTCCGTTCTACCACAAATGTTACCAGCTTCATTTTCTCTACGTGTCACCCCCTAGGTGTATCAACTTCACAAGTCGTTTGCTTCATTGAATCCTACCTAAAGCTTTTTATTATGTCTGGCACCCATCTCAGGCTCCCTATTATGCTTCTAGCCCTAATATATTCAGTATGGCAACTCGCAGCTGCGGAGCCAGTGCAATACTGTAGATTCGGGGATTCTGACAACCCTAATTGGCGAGTTGATTTCTGCATGGGCGCAGTCTTGCACCAGAACGCCTCGACCTCCTCCCACGACCTCCTGCTTTCTTTTACTCACACACGACGTAACGGCTCAAAACTTGGTTGGACAGCGATTGGCCTGGGAAACGTTATGGAAGACTCGCTCATGTTCATTGTGTATGGTGACCCGATGAGCCATCAGGCTCCTCTCGTTAGCATTCGAGGGGCAACAGGTCATCATCAGCCCACGCTAGTCACTCGAGCAGATGTCGGAGGTGCCGATCTAAGAGTCGTCGAAGCGGTATGGGTGAGATCTACGGGAGCATCTGGAGGCACCGGCAGACACGACTATGTCGCAAAAGTCCACCTCATCTGCTATTCATGTACCCTCTGGTCAGGGACCTTGATCTCTGCCACGGCCAAATCACAACCGTGGATCTGGGCTTGGAATCCCGATCAAGACTTTCCCGTCTACTCTTTCGATGTTCGTCTCGAGATGCACGCGCATCATTCCACTTCTGGCGGGTTTGGCAATTTCTACGTCGACATGGCCCGCGCTGTTAACACTGTTCCAGGACCCGTTTCTCTCCCTCCCATTAGACCTCTTATAGCCACACTGGGTACTTCAGAGACTCCAGCCGGTCTCTGGGCTGCGTTCTTGACCATCGTGAAGAACCCTACATTGCACCTCCATGCTCTGCTTATGGGATCTGCGTTTTTCGTCCTCTTTCCGGCGGGATTTCTTGCGATACGATCTGGAGCAAAGAAGGGTTTTAGGTATCATTGGGTTCTGTAGCTTGCTGGATCGACTTCGATATCTTGCGGCATGATCCTTGGTCTCCTTATGCGACGGAAGATCAACACTGTGCATCAGAGCATTGGTATCGCCATTGCTGTCGCTACTGGCCTGCAAGGCATTTTAGGGTGGCGCCATCATGTCAAGTTCCAGGAGATTGGTCACCGTACATGGCTTTCCGATGCGCATGTTCTGCTTGGGAGGTCGGTGATGATTACTGGGTGGAGTAATGTGGTAATTGGTATGATGCTGCACGGATACTCGATAGGACCAATGGTTATCGTAGGGGCTCTAGGACTATTAGAGATGGCAGGGATTATTATTTGGATACTGAAAATTAACAGCAAGAAGAACGCAGTACAGGATAGTGATAATGTACTGTCGGAGGACACACAACGAAAGGAAGGCTATGTTGCACTGGATCAGAATTCAATCGAGGACTGAATCAACAAGTTAGCAAAGAATATACCTGTTCTGGAGGGCTGATTGTCGTTTTAGTGAGAGAAGTTGAAATGGAACGGTGGCGTGGGTGGTGTTGGAAAACGAGGTCATATGGGGCATATTGATATATGGGGTTGAAGCTATCTAGTAGGTAGGAACTCCGGAGGAAGGAAGAAGTATAAATACCCCTAGCGCCAAGCCGGCCGGAATAACTAACAACCGGGGTATACGTATGTGCATACGTACCCCCTTTCCAACAGGATGAATGCGGCGTCGGATGGATGCGGAGATTACCAACCAAATCACACGGTCACACCTGAAATTTCAACACGTTTTAAGAATGCCACGAACCATTTTGGCTTCAGAGCATTCCACGATATCACGTCCTTGCACTGAAGCTATTACACCGCGTCTCTGCACTAATTGCATTTTCTAAAGAACGATGTCTTGTTGAAGCTCATTGAAGAATAAGAGTGTGTAATCGCAGCTTCCGTAGTAAGCACAGCGCTAACCCGCAGGGGCTTAGCCCCACACGTCTGAGGTCCTGAGGCAACTGAAGAACAGTTTTTCCCATTTTCTAACCCTCCTTCCACCACCTATATCCTTCTCAATATGGACCCGATTGATGCAGCTTTAGCCTCATTAGCTTCCTTGCAGCCAGGCGAACGACCCAATATATCAAAAACAGCTAGGGAATTCGGATGCGATCGCTCCTTACTATCTAAACGATTTCGAGGCCTCGCAGGAAGCCGAGAAACCAAGTACCAGAATCAACGAAACCTCAATGATCAACGAGAAAACTCCTTAGTCAAATATATAGATCGCTTATGTGCACGCGCCTTACCACCTAGCAAGCAAATGATTCGGGATTTTGCCAGCGATATCTGCGGAAAAGAGGTTGGAAAAGAATGGGTTTCACGCTTCCACAAACGTCATAGAATAGTGATGACCTGGTTTCGAAGTGGTCGATGGGCTCAGATCACAATCGTTCTAGGGCAGATTCAGCCTTCAAATATACGCTATATTTTGATCTTTTGATGAGGAAAATCAAGTAGTATGTAGTAGAGCCGCGGCATATGTATAATATGAATGAGAAGGGCTTCCTAATCGGGGTACTTTCAAAGATGAAGCTAATATTCTCCCGCAGGCGCTATGAAGAAGGGGGAATAAAGCAGCTTATTCAGGATGGAAATCGACTTTGCCTCAGTACCTCAGTCAATTACATAAGCCACATTTAACCCGAAGGGGCTTAACGCAGCACGTCTGAGGTACTGAGGCAACACCGCCCTCTTCGTAGTGTGCCGGATTATTAAGACAGCAATCTCACAGGGCTGGCAATTCCTCGAGTTTGACAATTCTCCTTCGAGCCTTGAATCGAAAGAACAGTCGGTGGCCCCTGCATGTTGATGCAAGCATTTAGATGAAGAAAACTTCAGTCAACTTCCTTGAAGTCTAGATTCCCAATATTTTCAATAGGGAGCGCCTGACGGTGCAATTAAGCTATTAAGATGTCGACGGTTTCCAGCGGCGGCGGCAATACTTCAGCTCTGATTGCCTACACAACGTTTGGGACGACTCATCAAAGTGCGTGCTCGGCTTCAAGAAAAGAGTACGACTTCCTCGATTTCCTCGGGGTTGCCCAAAGCCTGAAGCTTGACTTTCTTCCGTTCACATGGCAGCCGGCATTGGACACAGTTGGCGAGGGCGGTACAGCTGAAATACATCAAGCACTAATCAGTGTCCAGCTGACGTTTGCTTTCAAACATCTGAGGCGTCCTCGGTCTGTGATAGAAGAGATCCGAAATTTGCAAGCACTTATTGCAGAAATATCGGTATTAGGTCATCCTGTAATCCAACGCCACCCGAACATTGCGAGCCTCGCAGGCATATGCTGGGACGTTGTTCCGGGCGGTGACAAAGTTTGGCCAGTCCCAGTGTTTGAGAAGACTAAATGCGGGGATATGGCCAAATTTATGACCGAAGGCCCAGGAAAAGAGCTGGATTTCAGGGACAGACTTGATTTGCTTTATGATGTTGGTCTCGCAGTCAGAACCTTGCATGCTTATGGTATGCTTTCAGAGCAATCCTTATATTCGCATTACTAAAGCAAAAGGTGTCATCCACGGTGACATCAAGCCAAAGAACGTCTTGATATATTCTGAGACCGATGGGCGGTATAGAGCGAAAGTGATAGACTTTGGCTACTCGAGTCTCTTCATGAGAGATGGCGACACAATCACCATGCCTTATTCTGAGCTTTGGACGGCTCCAGAACAGCATCATCGAGAGATCCTGCCTATGCAGGCTAGAAGAATGGACGCGTACTCATTTGGCATGCTCTGTTTATGGCTTTTCTTCTATAATAGAAGTGAGGACCAAGACCGCAACTTCAAGAGGGATTTAGAAGACCCACAGAAGGAACCTTTAAGTCGGGCGTACGAGTTACTTGGTGCAGAGACGGAACTGAGAGATCGAAGAAGAAACGATATTCAGAACGTCTTCAGGCTGACGCTCGCGCAAGATTCAGCTGAGCGAACAGCAGAATTCACTGAAATATTGCAACTCTTATCATCAAATAGGTCAGGAAAAGTGCTTGGTTTATCAAGAAATACTAATCGCAGATAAATAGGGCGCTAAACTTGACACATCTAACCGACGAGATATCTATACCTCAGGGGGATTTTCAAGTATGTTTCACATGTGACATTGACCGAGTCAGCTACATTACAGGCAACCTAGTAACCGTATTCAGGTCATTCCATCATCGTATCAGCTCATCAGAGCTCACTACGGTGTACGTGGTTATATCGTAAAATGCCTGCGAGAAAGGAACGAACGACGTTCTATTAGTCAATCGCAGGCTTTGGACCTAGCTCTCTGTTATGAACTTGGCTTTGGTGTCAAAAGAGATGTAACCAAACGCAAAACATTGCTCAAAGAAAACAATACATCAACGAAAAACCTCAAGGATCTGATAAAGCGCTTGAAAGGAAACCCTGATCATTCAACGTTTCAGAAGAGCAGTCTTAGAAGACTCTCCAAGGACGGTTATCTTCCCATATTTGATTTTGGTCGGCAATACCGTGAAGAGCAGCGCCTGCATGAAGCTGAGTCACATTATCAAAATGAAATGAAAACTCTGGGATCCTCCCTCGGGCATAGTCATCCCCTTGTTCAACAAGTAAGGCTACAGTTGTGTTTACTTATGAGAAGCGAAGGACGACGGACAGATGCAGAGAAATTGCAGCTTCAAATGATAAAACTTGACCAGAGAATAGCATTGGAAAGTCCTCTGACAGGAATTTTTGCTACATTCTTGGCGGATTTATATGGACACCAAGGGCAATTAAAAGAGGTTGAGAGGCTGCAAATGCATTTGATGGAAAGGGACAGGAGGCGTTTAGGTGTGGCGCATCCACTCACGTTGGTCAGTATGGCCAATCTGGCATCAACATACAGCAAGCAAGGGGAGTGGAAGAAAGCCGAGGAGCTACAAGTGCAGATTGTAGAGATGGAAAGGAAGGCTCCGTTGAATAAGGAGCTTCCTCAGACCTTGGAAAACATGTCCGCTTTAGCATCCACTTACAAGAGTCAACGGCGGTGGAAAGAAGCCGAAGACCTGGAGAAGCAAGTCATAGAAATGAGAAGGAAAGCGCTTGGCATAGATCATCCAACAATACTCGCTGATATGGCCAACTTGGCCAAGATATATATCGATCAGGGACGGTGGCAAGAAGCCGAAAAGCTGGAAAGACAAGGCATGGAAATAAGCAAGAAGGTGTTAGGTGTTCAAGACGCCAACACAATAAACTTTATGGCCAATCTAGCTCGGGTATATAATAAACAAGAACGATGGGAAGAAGCTAAGCAATTAAGAATGCAGGTCATAGAAACGAGGAAGAGAGTGCTAGGCCCGGAGCATCCAGACACACTGTCTGGCATGGCCAACCTAGCAATGACGTATGCCCTCCAAGGGCAGAACGAAGAGGCCGAGCAACTAAGAGTGCGAGTCATGGACTCGAGAACGAAGGTGCTGGGCGCGGAACATCCAGCCACACTAACTAGCATGGCCAGTTTAGCATCAACATACATGCTCCAAAGGCGGTGGGAAGATGCCGAACGACTGCAAGTACGGGTCATGGACTCGAGGAAGAGGGCATTAGGTGCGGATCATCCAGATACAATGACCAGCATAGCTAGCTTAGCATCGGCATACGAGGTTCGAGAGGCCTGGGAAAAGGCAGAGGAGCTAACGCTCCAGCTGCTGGAGACCAGGACAAAGGTTCATGGCGCCCAACACGGGGATACGTTGGAGAGTGTTGACAATCTGATTTCCATACGCAAGAAGCAAGGACGGCGAGAGGAGGGCGAGGCGCTGAACCTGCGAGAGATGCAGACAAGGAATCCGGTTATTCCGATTGAGGATAGCAGCTGAATATAGGCGATCGGGTCGGGGACACGTGAAGGGAGTGAGCAAAGTGTCCAAAAGGGGAGATTGACAAAGAAAGCAGACAGCCCTGCGCAACGCTATCGCGCTCTTCTTGATAGTAACACTGGTCAAAACCGTGTTCATTCGAAATCTACATTCTTTCACAAAAAAACCAGGATTTTCCACCAAGAAAACTAACGGGAACCCCCCCCCCCCCTCCCCCAGCTTAAACCAACCAACCCCCCAACCCCACCCCTCGATCCCAACAAGGGAAAGATTCCCACACCCAAAAGAGACAAATTGTTAACTCAAACAACACAACAACGGGCAGACCAAAGCTCACGAAACGATAGCCTTTCTGGCAAAAAAGCAAAGCAAAAAGCTAGGGACTGACTACAGTACAAGAGAATCCTGTAGGAAGTGGCCAGGGGCTTACTGTAAGTTGTTTGAAAAATGGAGAAGACAGCAGCTTAATGCCGAAAGGCTACAGTAGAGCGCTTGTTTTAGGCTCCTACTGTATATATATATATCTGCCGCGCGCCCCTGCACTGCGCGATAGTGCTGCCTCTTGCTCTCCCCATACTCCCTCAGTGCTCCCCCCCGTGCTCCTCCGATAGCCCCTCCCAAGCGACTACATATGCTCCCTTTCCCGCACCAAAAAAACTGTAATCACCAATCCCAAG
>JAABUY010004105.1_pt1 | contig 15497 bp, 14 predicted proteins | sample 5560271 | NCBI WGS metagenome assembly JAABUY01 (sample SAMN10711886, study PRJNA513374) | rock metagenome | isolation source: Antarctica rocks | place: Antarctica: Victoria Land, University Valley
GTATTCAGTGCTTCATATGTGATATATTCAGTGCTTCATATGTGACCTACCCAGTGCTCCATATGTGGCCTACCCAGTGCTTCATATGTGATATATCCAGTGCTCCATATGTGACCTACTTAGTGCTCCATATGTGGCCTACCCAGTGCTTCATATGTGACGTATTCAGTGCTTCATATGTGATATATCCAGTGCTTCATATGTAGTATATTCAGTGCTCCATATGTGGCCTACCCAGTGCTTCATATGTGACGTATTCAGTGCTTCATATGTGACGTATTCAGTGCTCCATATGTAGTATATTCAGTGCTCCATATGTGGCCTACCCAGTGCTTCATATGTGATATATTCAGTGCTCCATATGTGGCCTACCCAGTGCTTCATATGTGATATATCCAGTGCTTCATATGTGACGTATTCAGTGCTTCATATGTGACGTATTCAGTGCTTCATATGTGACGTATTCAGTGCTCCATATGTGGCCTACCCAGTGCTTCATATGTGATATATTCAGTGCTCCATATGTGGCCTACTCAGTGCTCCATATGTGACGTATCCAGTGCTCCATATGTGACGTATCCAGTGCTTCATATGTAATATACCCAGTGCTCCATATGTGGCCTATCCAGTGCTCCATATGTGGTCTATCGGAAGTCAATGAGAAAGTTAATGGGGAAGCCAATGGGGAAGCCAATGGGGAAGCCAATGGGAAAGCCAATAAGAAAGTCAATGGGATGTAGAGAATCCGTTATCGTTATTCCAAGCTCTTCTTCATAACAATTCGATAGAGCGTTTAATAGAGAGTTTGATAGGAAGTTTGATAGGGAGTTTGATATCGAGCCATGAAGAGTGCTTTCTATCGAGCTAATTAGCATATACGAAGCATACAGTATGTACAGGTAAGCTCGGTAGGGAGTTTGATAGGAAGTTTGATAGGGAGTTTGATAGGGAGTTTGGTAGAGAGTTCGATAGAGAGTTTGGTAGAAAGTGTTGCGAGCATGCACCTCTGTTACCCCTGATTAGCCTGGTTAGCCTAACATAGACTAGTATAGGGCTGTGGGTAGGGCTGTTGTTGACACGCTAGCGGCCTAGCGTGCCTTCCTGGGTAAAACCCACGCCGTGTTGCACCTTCTTCCTACTTCAGCTTTGAACTCCTAGTTAGAATACACCCATATAATCCGCTCTATGCAGGCTCATAACATTAGTTCAAAGCTCATCAACCTTGCTATCGACGTGTAGACGATATAAAAACAAGCTACATCACTCAAACTCAAATCAGAATCGAAATTCGAAAATCGAGCTCAGAAGACTCGTTAGGAATCAAGAAATTTCTAGAACAGAACAGAAGAACACGAACGCGTTGCTCTAGACTAACTCTTTACTGAGCTCGTCGTCAGAACAGAAGAACAGAAGAACACGAACGCGTTGTTCTAGAACTGAAATCAGAAATTTCAGTTGAATCTCGATCAGCAATTTTCTATTCACACAATGACTAGAAGCACAGAATTAGAACCAGAATCAATGAGCATTGCTCGCTATGAACTTCGAAATGCTAGAAGAGAATCACTTCTATCACAGAATCGAACAGCATCAGAAGAAGAGAACACGAACGCGTTGCTCTTCGATCACGAAATGATCAAGATCAGCATCAGCACTGAACTGAATGCTTGAATAAGCGCTCATAAAACAGGCGATCTCGTTGTCTTTATCAAGTACATGTGTCAACAGCATGACATCGAAATCGAGATTTACAATGACATGATTCAGATGTTGAATGATGTCAACAAGATCAACATCGAATTGAAAGCTATCAACATTGAGTTGAAAGCTACGCAGACAACGTTGAATGCTGTTCGAATGCGTCTATAAAAAGAGATGAAGAAAAAGAACGTGATTATACATCATCTAGAAGCAACATCAAGTTGACTAAGCACTTCGATTTCGAAAGATCGATTCTCGAAGTCGATCAAGCTATCTGATTCGTCTCTGTTTGAAGATTCGAGACAGAATGTGAATAATTGATTGTCTTGAATGCAAAACAAGCTGAAGATGAACAAGAATCATTTTTCTATCGAAGAAATGAAGATTGCATATGTGAAAAGTCGAGTCAGTGAAACAACGATCAAATACATAGCATTTCGAATGAGAGACACGATCACGAACTCGTTTCTTGAAGCAGAAGAGATACTGTCGATCATAAATAAAATGTACGACGACTTCAATCGACATCACACGACTCAACGACAGTTCTTGAAGCTGTATCAAAACAAGATCTTCTTTCATGAATTTTGAATGAAATTTCAGAGACTTAGTGCGAAACTAGAGTACAATAACGAAACTCTACTAGATGATCTTCAGCATAAGATTAGCTCAGATCTTCAGCGAGTCACGATCAATGAACGAACTATGAATTTGAACGAATTCGTCAACATCTGCATGCAAGTCAACGTTCGATTGACGAAATTGAATGCTCGATCAATTCTCAAGACATCAACTATTCAAGTCGCTCACTCTACTGCTAGCATCTTGACGATGATTACTATTGCGATCTCAGCTTCAATCTCTGCATGAAAGAAACTCAGAATATCGAACGTTGATTCTGCTAGAAAGAAGTTGTTTAAGAAAGAACTCTGCTTCAAATGCAAGAAGTCAGAACATAGAGCACACGACTGTCTTAAGTCAGCTCAGATGCATGAAATTGCAGCGAATTCGAAAAACGATCTGCTTTCGTCAAAGTAGTGACTGAGAGCGACATGCTCATATCTTGCTTCATCAATATGCTTGATGACTCGTTTGATTTCAAGTTGTTTATTGTTGACGTCATCTTGAATAGTCTAGAAAAGATATTTCGATTCTTCGCTCTGATAGACATTGAAGTCACTGACATGACGTTCATAGATGATTCATTGATTTCAGAGCTATGTGAACGCTTTGATATTCAGTCAATTTCACTGTTCAAATCGAAGTCAATTCATTTATATGATGAAACTCTCGATTGAAGATTTATTACACATGCTCTGTATATCTCAGTCACTATTGTTAGGGGTCAGCATAGAGCGAGTCATATGAATGTAATGTAACGAGTATATAAATGCTAAGGAAGAAAAGTATCTAGAAGGGAAGAGCCGGCTATCTATATGATTCAGAAGAACATAAGCTAACTCTGAATAGAGTTGGCCTCGAAACAACCCTATAGCCTAGCGACGAGCGGCCGGCGATAGTCATCAACATAGTCATCAACATAGCTATCAACATAGATGCGTAGCTAGGATCGTAACATTACTCTTCCCCTTCAACGATTCATGTCCGCATGAATGTATTTTCTTAGCCTTGTGTAGAATCGAAATGCCTATTGTAGCAGGCTCACTATGCGAGGTAGAATGATGCCATTGTAGCAGGCTCACTAGTTGCACATGAACGTATGATCAGGTTCACTGATGGGTAGGGCGATGAGAGTGAATAGATCATCGCATTGATCGTGCCATTGAAGCAGGCTCACTAGTTGCACGTGGACATTTGACCAGATTCACTGATAGATAGAGCGATGTGAGTAGATAGATCATCGCGTTGACGGAAGGCGCCTTTGTAGCAGACTCACTATTTGCACGCGAACGAGTCGGCAGATCGATTCACTGGTTGGTAGAGCGATGTGGGTAGCTGGATCATCGCATTGACGAAAGATGTCATTGAAGCAGGCTCACTAGTTGCACGTGAACTCGATGACGAGTCAGGTTCACTGATAGATAGAACGATGAGAGTGGGTAGATCATTGCATTGAGGGTGCCGTTGAAGCAGGCTCACTGAGGTTTCGATATAGGAACAAGCTCAAAGGTTTGCTTGTTGTCGAAGACATTATCGTGTCATTGTAGCAGGCTCACTAGTTGCACATGAACGAGTAGGCGAATCGGTTCACTGGTGGGTAGAGCGATGAGAATAGATGAGTCATCGCATTGACGATGAGTGTCATTGAAGCAGACTCACTGTTGAGATTTGCTCATCGAGATAGAGACTTCACGCAGTTCTTGACTGGTCTCTTTGATTGCTCTTTGAAATAGAGACTTCACGCAGTCATAGACTGATCTCGTTTGATTGTTCAACAAATTCGAAGAATTTCTTGCGAATCTAAATGAACGATTAATTCGCTGATCTTTGATCTAGTCGGATGATTCCGATCGTTTGTTTATACTCGCTGATCAGCGCACGAGTTCGAATCTTTTGTTTATTCTTGCTGAATCAGCTCACGAGGGAAGAAAGATGAGTGCTGCTGACGATTGCAAGTCGGCTAGACCAAATGTTGATAGTGGGTTGAAGAATCGACAGAAGCACTCGAGAATCGATGCAGATTATTTCACTTCGCCTGTAACGAAGAAGCATTTATATAATGTTAGAAGTCAGCATAGAGCGAGTCATATGAGTGTAATGTAACGAGTATATAAATGCTAAGAAAGAAAAGTATCTAGAAGAAAAGAGTCGACTATCTATATGACTCAGAAGAACATAAGCTAACTCTGAATAGGATTGACCTCGAAACAATTCTATAGTCTAGCGGCGAGCGATCGACAATAGTCATCAACATAGTCATCAACATAGCTATCAACATAGATGCGTAGCTAGAATCATAACAACTATACAAGAACATAAGAATGAAATGATGCTTCTATTAATAACTCGTCTAGATCAGCACAAGATAATCATTGACAATCTCTGATTGAAAAGAAATCAAATTTTGATAGATTCTGCAAATGATCGATTGATATCTTCATCAAATATTCAAATCTCGAAACTTATTGTTTTGAAAGCAAGCAGTCAATCAGCATTTCATAGACTTGAATCAAGCGAGATTTGCGAAATGAAACGAAAGAACTTGAAGTCTATGTCAACGATCATCTTAAAGCGAACTACAAATTTGAAATCAGTGAATCGATTCATTGAATCAGCTCTCATACGAAAGCAAAGCACTCAAGTTGATCTCGATCAACATGAATTCATTCAGTCATTGAAGAAGAGAGAGCTCGTCAATATTGTCATGATCGAAGTCGCTGCTTATCGAACTCTGATCAAGAAGAATGATGTTAAGATCTTTACATTGATTATTAGTGAAATCAACAAGATGCTTAGCTCGATCAAAGATTCAGCGAAACTGAATGAAATGATCTTTGTCATGTCATTAAAGAAACTGAAGAAGAAGCTTTCAATAGTCTATCATGACTTTCTAAACGTTTTTGATAGAGAAAAGACAATTCAGTTATCTTTACATCGATCATATGATCATAAGATTGAATTAAAAGATGAGAGTTAATCTTCTAGAAGTCGATTGTATTTCATGTTGAGTCACAAGTTGCAGAAGATCAAGAAGTATCTAGAAGAGAACTTGAAGAAGAAGTTTATTACACTCAGCAAAGCTTCATTCGCTTCGTCAATACTATTCATCGAAAAGAAAGATGATAGTCTTTGCTTTTGCGTGAATTATTGAAAACTGAATGCTCTGATCAAAAGAGATCGTTATTCAATACTCTTGATAGACGAAGTACTCGCTCGAATTCAAGACAGTAAATATCTGACTCGATTCAACATTATCGTCGCGTTCAATAAGCTTCGCATGAGCACTGAAAGTAAGAATTTAATCACATTCATCACTTTCTTCGATGTCTACAAATATAGAGTAATGCTCTTTGAATTAATCAACGAATCAACATTCTTTCAGCACTATATCAACAACGTGTTGTTCAACTATCTGCATAAATTTTGTCAGATCTATCTGAATGACATTCTCATCTACAGTAAGATCTTGAAGAAACATAGAACTCATGTGAAGAAGATGCTAGACAAGCTTCGTGAAGTCAATCTGCAAATAAACATTGACAAGTGCGAATTCAAGATTCAGAAGATCTCGTTTCTAGAACTACTGATATTCATCAATGATCTACGAATGAATTCTCGAAAAGTAGATGTGATTCGAAGCTGAAAAGTGTCTCGATCGTTGACTTATGTACAGATCTTCATTGACTTCTGCAATTTCTATCAACGATTCATAAAGAACTTCTCAAAGATCGTTCGATCTATGATAAAGCTGACTTGAAAAAATCATTCATTTGAATGAACAGAGATCTGTCAGACGATCTTTGAGAGACTAAAGCAACAGATGACAACAGCTCTCGTTCTGAAGCATTTTGATTCGATCAGAGAAGCTATTCTGAAAACAAACTTCTCGAACTATGTCAACGACGAAGTATTGTCTCAGTATGACGATGAAGACATTCTACATTCAATGATCTTCTACAGCAAGAACATGATTTCTGCAGAATGCAACTACAAGATCTACAACAAAGAGCTTTTGACTGTTATTTGATGCTTGAAGCATTGACGTCTCGAATTGAAATGTACTGATATTTTGATCAAGATCTTCATCGATCATCTGAATTTGAAGTACTTCATGATCATCAAGAAACTGATCAGACGACAGACTAGATGAGCTGAAAAGTTATTTAAATATAACTTCAAGATCATATATCAGTCAGAAAATCAGAATCTGAAAGCAGACGTGCTGATCAGAATGTCAAACGTCAAGTCAGTTGAATCAAATGATGATCGAAAGCTATATCAGCATCAGATGCTATTGTCAGCAAGCACATTTGAACTGCAATCAATAGAAGATGATCAAGATTTAACTTAAATCTTGCTCATATTTAGTTCAGATTCGAAACAGAAATTGAAAGCTAACGAGAATTCAATCGAAGAGATGATTTTCATTCAGAATTGAATTATAGTCGAAAATCGAACGAATCAACAATGTATCGATATTCGAACAGTCATAGAACAGAACAGAAAAACTTGTCAAGATATGAGTCTAGACAATTGCAGAGTACTGAACGAAGTACTCTGAAAGAATGATAGACTGTGAGTTTCTCAGTCAATGATCACTTAATTGATAAGAAAAGCACATGATCTTTCAATCAATGATCACTCTGACATGAATCGAACGTTAGACTTGTTAAGACGATCATATTGCTGATCGAAGATGAAAATGACAATCAAACGCTACATTTGAAACTGTTACGTTTGTCGTAGGTCAAAAGCATTAAAAGATTGAATCAATAAACTATTGAAGTCATTGTTTATATCTGAACAACGATGACAAGACATATCATTGAATTTCATTATTGATTTATTGAAAAGTGATGAAAGCAACGCGATTCTGACAGTAATAGATCGATTATCTAAAGAACGTCACTATATATTCTGTTGATCAGATGACGAAGAAACTTTCGCTGAACAAACAGTTAAGCTGCTGCTGATATGAGTCTTCAGAACTCATGAGCTATCAAGATCAATAGTGTTCGATAGAGATTCACAATTCATATCGATTGTCTGAAAGTCTCTATGTCTGAGACTCAACATTAAGATGAAACTATTCATTGACTATCATTCACAGATCGACGATCAAATGAAAAGAGCGAATCAGAATGTAGAACGATATCTACGAAGCTATTGCTCATACATGCAAGATGACTGATTCGTCTGACTATCTATGACTGAATTCGTCGATAACAATACTATTTCGTCGTCAATTGAACAATCAGCGTTCTTTCTGAACAAGAACTTTCACTCTCATATGAGCTTCGATTCAAATTCAACTGAATATGAGATCATTCAAGCTAGAATTCAAGCGAGCAAAGCAGAGAATATATTCAAACACATGAAATGATCATTAGTGTTGATCAAGCAGACATTAGCAAGAGTCAGAATCACAATGAAGAAACAGACTGACAAGCATCGAAAGAAAATGATCTACAAGATGAGTGACATGATGTTTCTGAATTCTAGAAACATTATGATCACAAGATCGTCAAAGAAGCTGAACGATAAGATGCTAGAATCTTTCAAGATTCTGACTGAGATCGAACATGCATATCGACTGAAACTGTCATCGACAATGAAGATTCATTCAGAGTTCGTTTCAAACCTGCTATGATTGAATTCAAAAGATTTTCTTGAAGAACAATGAAATGAGTCGTCTGATTCTATAGTGACAGATGACGAAGACGAATGAGAAGTGAAGAACATACTGAACTTCAGGCACTACGAACGAGACAAACGACTGCAATATCGTGTCAATTGAAAAGACTATGACGTCGATCTACATTGATACAATGTCGATGAAAATGAGTTCGAAGACTGCTTGAAGATTGTAAATGACTTTCATCAGAAGTATTTGAACAAGTCAAGTTAGAAATCGACTCAACAAGAATTGATTGATCAAACTGCAGTAATGAGAACATTGCTAAATGAAGAAAAGAAGTAATGTTGCGAGCATGCATCTCTGTTACTCCTGATTAGCCTGATTAGCCTAACATAGACTAGTATAGAGCTGTGAGTAGAACTGTTGTTGACACGCTAGCGATCTAGCGTGTCTTCGTGAGTAAAACTCACGTCGTGTTGCATCTTCTTTCTACTTCAGCTTTGAACTTCTAGTTAGAATACACTCATATGGTTCGCTCTATGCAGACTCATAACATTGACGAGAACAGATCGTTTTTTGAACTCGCAGCGATCTTGTGCACTTGAGTCATTTTGAAGCAGTCATATGCTTTATGTTCTGACTTCTTGCATTTGAAGCAGAGTTCTTTCTTAAACAACTCTTTCTGAATAGAGTTGAGCTTCGATCTTCTGAGTTTCTTTCATGAAGAAACTGATGACGTAAGTCAAGTAGTTGATGTGCTGACGACAGAGCGAGCAGCTTAAGTAGCTGATGCTTTGACGACTGATCAAACGTTCAATTCAATTAATCTAACATCGACTTGCATGCAGATGTTGACAAACTCGTTCAAGTTCGTGATTCGTTCATTGAGCGTTGCTCACTGAAAATCTGAGCTGATCTTATGCTGAAGATCATTTAGTAGAGTCTCGTTATTGTACTCTAGTTCTGCACTAAATCTCTGAAATTTCATTCAAAATTCATGAAATGAGATCTTGTTCTGATACAGCTTCAAATACTGTCGTTGAGTCGTGTGATGATGATTGAGATCATCGTACATCTTATTTATGATTGACAGTACTTCTTTAACTTCTAAAAACAGGTTCAGAGACGTGTCTTTCATTCAAAGTGTAATATGTTTGATTGCAGCTTCACTGACTCAACTTTTGATGTATGCAATCTTCAACTCTTCGATAGAAAAATAATTCTTGTTTATCTTCAGCTTGTTTCACATTCAAAACAGTCAATTGTTTACATTCTGCGTCGAATCTTCGAACAGAGATAAGTCGAGTAACTTGATCAACTTCGAAGATCAATCTTCAGAAGTTGAAGTGTCTTGTCGACTTGATGCAGCTTCTAAATGATGTATAATCACGTTCTTGTTTCTATTCTCTTTCTGCAGACGCGTCTGCGTAATCTTCAACGTGATGTTTATCTCGTTGACATCTTCTAACATTTGAATCATGTCATTGTGAGTCTCGATTTCGATGTCGTGCTGTTGACATATGTACTTGATAAAGACAACAATGTCGTCTGCTTCATGAGCGCTTATTCAAACCTTCAGTTCAGTGCTGATGCTGATCTTGATCATTTCGTGATCAAAGAGCAACGCGTTCATGTTCTTTTCTTCTGTATTCAATGACGCATTCATGTCTTCTTCTTCTGATGCTGCTCGATTCTGTGATAGAAGTGATTCTCTTCTAGCATTTTGAAGTTCATAGCGAGCAATGCTCGCTGATTCTGAGCTTCTAGTCATGATATGAGTAGAAAATTGCTGATCAAGATTCTGATGTTACTCTATCGAACTTTCTAAATTCAAGCAACGACTAGTACTCTATTGAACTTTCTGATTTCTGATAACGAGCTCAATAAAGAGTTAATCAAGAGCAACGCGTTCATGTTCTTTGATTCTGATTCTATCGAAATTTCTGATTTCAAATCAAGATTCTTCTTTAGAAATTTCTGATTTCTATCAAGCTTTCTGAACTTGAGTTCTGATTCTGCTGTTGAAATTTCTGAATTCAACTTCTGATTGAGTTGATTGTGTAACTTGTTTTTGTATCATCTACACGTTGATAGCAAGATTAATGAGCTTTGAACTAATGTTATGAGTCTGCATAGAGCGAATCATATGAGTGTATTCTAACTAGAAGTTCAAAGCTAAAGAAGAAGAAAGATGAAACACGTCATGAGTTTTACCCACGAAGACACGCTAGGCCGCTAGCGTGTCAACATCAGCTCTATACTAGTCTATGATAGTCTAACATGATTTATGTTAGGCTAACTTGAAGTGCACGCTCGCAACAAAAACTAAAGTTGAACTTCATCAAGATGAACTACATCAAAGACGATGACAAGCTTGATTACATCATGAAATATGTAAAGATCACAGCGATGCACTATCTTCAACAGATTGAGAAAACTGTCAAGAAGAGAGATTGTAGAATCACATGAGCAAAGTTTCTTAAGACTTTTCAGCAATGCTTGCTTGACGTAAAGTCACTTCAAAATCGAGCAAACGATTTATGAAATGTCATTATAAAAAGAAGCGATCAAACATGCATGTTGTTCTTTCTGAAACTCAACAAGACACATTTTCAGAATCATGTTGAGATCATGAAGTTTAAGAAAGTGCTATTGTTCAGATTTTTGAATGAGCTACTTTCTTTGAACAAGATCAAGCTAATCATACTAACTTTCGCTCAATGAAGTAAGATGTTCTGTCAAGAATTGATGAAGTACATTGACATGCAATATGCTTTAAACTATGCTCAGCAAAGTCAACAGTTAAAAACAAATTCATCTTTCAAAAATTAATCACACAAGAAGAGCTTACAAAGTTCTTTGCAGAGAATTAATAGTTGAGAAAAAAGAGAATACTTTGATGATCAACAAGAGCAATGAGAATCAAAACTGAGAGAAACAGTCTTTTGAAAGAAAAAATATCACAGAGTCTTACATGATGATATTTGTTTGAAAGAGAGTTGAATGAATGACGATGCTCAACGATTGAAGAAGAAAGTCGTATGAGATAAGATTCAAACTTCAACAAAAAAGATGAGATTTGTTTGTTGATTGATTTGATTGATTCTCTAGCAAACAACGAAGATTCTTTATTGTTGAATCTATTGATCGATTTGATTCTTGAGCAATTCATGAAGATTTTTTATCGTGATTCTTGTAATTGAGTGAACTTTGCATACTTAATGAGCAATAAGTAGTCTAGCAATTCAAACAGTCTCGTCATTGATTTTATTCAATTCTTTAATGTTGTTCTATCTTTCGATTATCATTGATCATCAAATAAATGAATTTCTTTAGACTCATTCTGTTTAAACGAGTATGTTAAATGAGTAATAAGATCAGTATCGTGTGATTAATGAGTTCTTAATATAATGTCAGAATCATGTTTAAATGATACAATCAATGAAGATCAGAGTTGATAGTGCTTGATTTTTAGAAATAGTTATAACTGAATATTAAGAATACAGAAGAAGATTGATACAAAAGCTTCTATTTATGTAATGTTCAGAGACTGCGCTAGACTTAAAAGAAATGTGTTTGTGACATAAAAAGAATGTAATGTAGATGAACAAGATGTTGATAAAAGAAAAAAGTGTTGAGAAAGAAAAAAAGTGTTGAGTCATATCTGAGTCATATTTGAGTCATATTTGAATCATATCTGAGTCAAATCTGACTAGCTCGCTAATTAGCTCTAATTATTACGCAGAGAACTCGCTAGCGTTCATTGTGAATTGATTAAAGCTTTAATCTTGTTCAGTCTTGATACATTTGTAACAACAAATAAAGTGAGTCAACAGATTTACTGCATACAACTTTAAGATCTTCTATCAAAAGAAAGTAAGCAACTTTGTTAATGACTCGTCAAGAAAACTCAACTATGAGAAAGATATTGATGCAGATGAGAGAGAGTTCATTCGTGATTTAGCATACATGAGAGAACTCTTGAAGAATTTCTCAAGTTAATCAGCGTCAACGCTCGTTGTCTTCACTCGACAGTTCAAGACTCTGAGCATCAAGAATCATGAAAGAATAATCATTAAATCATTTGAAAAAATCATTAACTTATCAACGTTTGTAAAAAGAATCAGAAAAGTTTCTTAAACTTTAAAGAAATTCTTGACTGCTGACGAGAAATCTCAATGATGATTTCAAAACGTCATTATTTCTCATCAGAAGAACATTTGTTTTCACGAAAACATTGAGTCAAGATTTATTACTGTTGCTGAAACTTGAAAAGATGTCGATCTTTGCAAGAACATTGAGTCAAGATTTACTATTATTGTTGAGATTAAAAAAGATGTTTATCTTCACAAGAATATTAAATCAACGTTTATTACTGTCACTGAAACTAGAAAAGACATTTGCTTTCATGAGAACATCAAGTCAACATCTATCATTGTTGTTGAGATTGAAAGAAATGTCATTCAGATGAGATGAAAACGCAGAAGAGCAAATTCTTCTGTTGAAGAAAGTGAATGTTTAATCATGAGTCAGAGCAGAGATTTGATCATGTGTTGTTCTGTTAAAGAGAGTGAATGTTTGATCATGAGTCAGAGCGAGAATTCAACTATGTGTCATCTTATTGATGAAAGTGAATGTTTGATCATGAGTCAGAGCAGAGTTTCAACTATGCATCATTCTGTTGAGAAGAGCGAATGTTTGATCATGAATCAGAACAGAGATTCGACTATGCATCGTTCTGTTGAGAAAAGTGAATGTTTGATCATGAGTCAGAGCATAATTTCAACTACGCATCGTTCTGTCGAGAAGAGCAAATGTTTGATCATGAATCAGAGCAGAGATTCAACTATGCATCGTTCTGTCGAGAAGAGTGAATGTTTAATCATGAGTCAGAGCAGAGTTTCGATCATGCATTATTCTGCTGAGAAAAGTGAATGTTTGATCATAAATCAAAACAAAGATTCAACTATGCATCATTCTGCTGAAGAAATGAAGAAAGCTTTATTCATAAAAGAGAAAGTGAATGCATTAGAGAATTATTTCGTTGCGATTCAGAATGATTCAAATGAGACAGATGATGCAATCTTGAAGTTTATGAAAATTCATAAATGCTTTAATTCATCAATATGAAACGATGTTCTGATCTCAAGCTTTGTCAACTTTGCAAGCTACTTTTTTAAGAATCTGACTCAACTGATTTGCAAACAGCAGAAAATGAATCATCTCATCATCACAGTATGAGAATTAATGAAAAAGAAAAACTTAAACATGTGCAATATTGAGATTGACTTCAGCATCTTCATGATCAACTGATCGAAGAAAATCATAGATGACATCATGATATTTTAAAAATTCATTTATGTTTCTGCACAAAATGAATTTAAAGCAGAGATTATGAGATAACATCATGACAGCTTTCTTGCAGAACATCTCAACTCTCAACAATGTTTAAAGCTTGTTCAATGAATCTTTAACTGATTGTTTACAAATAAAAACATTAAGAAATATTGCAAAATCTGTAAATCATGTCAGCAACATAAGACACTACGTCACAGAATCTGAGAACTTCTGAATAGTTTACTCATTTTTCAAAGAATATGAGAAAGCATCATCATGAACTTCATCATTGATCTTTTTAACAGCACAAGTGTCTCAGATGTTTTCTACGACAGCATTATGATTGTAGTTGATCGTCTTTTCAAGATGATGCATTACATTTCTATTTGAAAGACAATAATTACTTTCAATCTGATCAATTTTTTTCTTAATAAAGTAGTTTGATATCACAAGACTTCTGATAATATAGTTTTTGACAGAGATTTCGTATTTACATCACACTTTTGAACATCGCTGTGCTATCATCTTCTGATCAAGCAAAAACTTAGCACTGCGTTTCATTCTTGCATTGATGATCAAATCAAGAGACAGAATCAAATTCTTGAGACTTATCTTCAAGCATACTGCAATGATGTTCAAAATGATTGAGTTCATCTTCTTGTCATGATCAAGTTCTTTTATAATAACAACGTTCACATTGCAATATTGATAACATCATTCTTTGCAATCACAGAAAAACACTCAAGAATGAAGTTCAGCGTCAAGAGTCATTCAAAGAAATCAGAATCAGTCATGAACTATGTAATGAAAATGAAAAGACTGCATGAGAATCTTCGCTACAGACTTGCAAAGACAAACATCAACTACGTGACTCAACATAATAAAAAACACTCTGTTAAAATGTATCTTGTCGATCAGTTGATGTGATTGAATGTCAAGAACATTCAAATCAAGAAGTTTTTCAAGAAACTTGAAGTCAGAAAATATGAATCATATAAAATTCTAAAGCATCTGAGCAGACAAGTCTATCATTTGAAACTGTCTTCAAAAACATGCATACACTCAATATTCAATGTTAGCTTGCTGAAATCTTTCTGCTCAAAAGAAAGAAAATTGAATGAGTCGCTTGTGAAAGATCTTGAGTTAAAGAAAGAAATACATGATATATGAGAAATCAACAACATATTGAATAGTCACATACAAAACTGTCACGATTCTAGTCTTGTCAGACTCAGCCTTCTAGTCTTATCAGGTCTATTCTCGCTTCGTAATCTTGACTAGTTTCTATTGAGCCTAGCGTCGACTGAGAAACACACATATGTAGTCAGCTTCTTTCTCGTAGCTATCTTTCTTTCTTAGCATTTATCTTCTAGTTAAATGACATCTCTATCTGACTTGCTCTAGGCAGATTTCTAACATTAGATAAATGCTCATCATCTACTATTCTGCTATCGACGAATAGATGATACGAAACAATCTATTCAGTAAGGAAAATTTGCAAGAAATTCTTCAAATTTGCATCATCATTTTAGATCGCAAGAAATTCTTCGATTCTACACTCATTTTCATCATTCTATTCGCAAGAAATTCTTTGAATAAAGCACTCAATTATTATCTGAAATTCACAAGAAATTCTTTGAATTTTCATTCATCAAAAAACATCAATTCAAAACATCAATTTCTCATCTACTCTTATCTCAACAACTTCTATCTTCTCTCATCATGACATGTGACGTCAAGTCAGTTGAGCTTCGAACAACTCGTCTGCTTAGAAGCACTGTCAATAGAAGAGTTTCACTTCTACTCATTGATGCTTCAGTCGAAGCTGAGAAAGCTGTCATTTCATGAAACATAAACATTGAAGAACAACTGTTTCATTGAATCAGCAATCAACTCGACGAAGTCATCAATATGCTGAACGAGCTTCGAAGTCAGCGAGACTTGACTCTACAACTCAATGAACACTGACTTCTCGTACAAGACGATCACAAAAAGAGAGCGAAACAACTAGAAGTCGCTTTTGATAAAAATGATGAGCTAGAGAAAAAGATCAATCAGCTACAAGGCGAGCAATTGAACTTCAGAGCGAAACAACGTCAAGCTGATCGATCTATGCCTCGTCAAGATACTCAGTCAGCTGAACAACGAGTCAATCAGAAAGAAGCTTCGATTCGTCGCTCTGAAGTTGAACGAAGCTTGA
>JAABUY010004106.1_pt1 | contig 15495 bp, 30 predicted proteins | sample 5560271 | NCBI WGS metagenome assembly JAABUY01 (sample SAMN10711886, study PRJNA513374) | rock metagenome | isolation source: Antarctica rocks | place: Antarctica: Victoria Land, University Valley
CAATGCCGGCATCGATATGTCGGCCCGCCTGCAGCAGTCCTCCGCGACCGTCCTGGCGCGCCCGAGCCACACCGGCACGGAGGAGCGCTGGGCGCAGGTGCATGCGCCATCTTGATGTCTGATCTCGGGCGGCGGCGGCGCACCCGTGTCGCCAATCCACATGTGAAGCGAGCCTGCGCTGTGGCGGATGCACGCTATGCTGTCGTGGGCGTGCCGCCGCTGCTGGCCTTCTACCGGGGCGACTCGGCAGCAGTCTGAGCGGTGCGCTCCCGCGCAGGAAGCGGAGCGGGCAAAGGCGGCACTGGTGGCGCGCAGCCCGGCGCCCAAGCAGTTCGCGCAGCGCTGCGAGGACCTGCGCCTGGGCGGGTGCGCACGCGGCGCAAGCCCGCCGCTCCGCCCGGGCTGGGGGCGCTGCTGCTCGCATGCTGTGACGCGCAGCGCGCGCTGCCGAGCGCAGGGCCATTGGGATGGACGAGCTGCTCATCACGCTTGAAAACATAGCGAGCACCGCGGCGACGCGCGCCACGCTCTCGTGCGCCGAGGGCAGCTTGCTCGCGGCGTGCCGGGCGCCGTCGGGCGCCGCGCCGCCCACGCCGGGTGCGACGCAGGACCATGGCGTGTTGTGCTGCAGGCGCCCTTGTGCAAAGGTCGGTCTGCTCTTCTGCTGGCACTCCATGCGCTGAAGCATGCAGCATATCTGCCAGGCGTTCATGCGCCAACCGGCAGCGCCGCTGCGCCGCGGCCGCGGCCGCCCGACGGCCGCACGCATGCGGCGCTTGACCGCGGTGACAGCGCTGGCGCGCACGCCGCGCCCGCCGGCGCACAGTGGGCCGCGGCGGGCCACGTCCACGGCGCTCCAGAGCCGCAGCTGGACAGCGGCGGCGGCGGCGGCGGGCTGCAGCGCTGGGCATCCGACCACCGCAACACGCTGTACGGCCAGGCACGCTCGGCCTCGCTGGAACGGCGATATCAGCACCGTCGTCAGATCTGCGTCCAGCAGACACAGATTACGTTGGCTTCTGGGGCGCTGTACGGCCAGGCACGCTCGGCCGCTGCCGGCTAGCGAGATCAGCACCAATGTTTGACCCGCGTCCTTCAGACGAGAATCACCCTGGCGTCTGGGGCGCAGACCGACCTGAACTCGCCCTTCAAGCGCGGGCCGGCGTACTGGAAGGTGCCAACCGACGTGGAGCGGCCGGGCAGCGCCGCGCCGGACGCCTTTGCGGTGCCGCCGCCGCCGCCAGTCGGCGATATTTTCGACTTTGCGAGCGGCGGCAAGCCGCCCGCAGCGCCGGCCACGCCCGGCGCGGCGCCGCCGCTGCGGCCGCCCGAGTGGGAGCGCGGGCGGCCGTTCCTGAGCGGCGAGTTCCTAGTGCAGGCGCGCGCACTGCCCGGAGGCTCGGCGAGCACGTTGGAGAGCCTGCGAGATTCTGCCGTGAAGCATGGGTGCTTGCTGTGCCCGCCCGCTGCATCTTGAGCGGCAGTGCCCCTGCCGCCTGAGCTCTCCAGCAATGCATCACACCAGCGCGCCTGTGCGGTTAGGACCACCACGCAGGAGCTATTCACCTGTGCGCCAGCCACGCAGCAGTGCAGCCGACCTGAGCCAGCACGAGGCAGGCGTCACACGGTGCATGTGGCTGTGCGGCAGAGCGCCGACGTGCGGAGGGAGAAGGCCGACGAGGCCGTGGCGCTCGACGCGTACCCGCGCGACGTGCAGCAGCAGCTCTGTGCGCCTGCGCGCTCGCAGGCAGCATTTCTTTCTGGGAGGTGCCAGAGCGCGCGCGCGCGCTTGCTGCGTGCCAAGCAATGTCAGAGGCTTCCAGCACTCTGTGTTGCAGGTCATGCTGGCTCTCGATGTCTTGACGTGGCGGCGTGCCTAACAGGGTGCTACTAATTGTTACAAGTGGGGGCGGTGCCGGGCAGATAGTGTTTCAGCAGGACACTGATAGCTCTACTGCAAACTGCCCATTGAGCGGTGTAGCCCCGCATTGCGAGGCGTATGGTGCAGAAGGCTGCACAGAGAGCGTGACGCTCAAAATGGTGGCCTGCAGTGCTGGACGACCTGCTCCACGCGTTCTCGGGCTTGGACGGGCGCTACGTGCGCGCGCGGCTGGAGGACGGCCCCGGCGGCGCGCGCGTGGCCTATGCGCTGCACGGGCGCCCGGATGCCGCGCTGCGCGAGCTCACCGCGCGCATGCTGCCGCTGTGGTGGGCCCCGCGCCCACATAGACCAGCCCACCCTGCGCGTGCTTATGGCGCCCTGAGCACCGCATGGCTGCTGCCAACATTGGATTCAGCCTGGGTGCGATGTAGTGCAAGGGTGTTTTTGAGGCTCCCATTCATTGATGTTACTGCGGCCAGCCACTCTGCCACACCCAATGCAAACAGCTGCAAGCAGCGCAGAGAGGGCGTGCAGTGAATCACCTGATTGCGGTGCGCGAGCTGCCAAGGCTGTACCTCTGTCACGCACGCATGGGCGCATGCGGATGCGCCGCAAACGGTGGGGCTGACCAGGGGCCGCGCCGCCGCCGGCGCGTGCAGCGAGGACGCGGCGCTGGTGGAGCGCTGGGCGGAGACGCGCGCGGCGGCGGCCTGGGGCCGCGTGTGTCACGCGGTCGCCGGCGAGCTGCGCGGTCTGCTGGCCGACTGGCGCCTGATGCTCGCGCAGCTGGAGCACCAGCTGCTCACCGGCCGCCTCACGCTGCAGGCGCGCGGGCGGGGTCGTTCCGTCGCTCGAGCCTCCTTAAGCAGGACGCAGCAGCGCGGAGGCAGTGCCAGCAAGCTCGCAGCTTGCAGGGCTGCGCCAGACGGCGTGAAACCCAGTCACTTTGGCGGTGCTCGGCCTGCCGGCTGGTCACGTGGCTCGGAACAGTGACCGGTATGACAGGCAGGGCGGACCGGGCTTCTGCCCTGCAGCTCCCCAATATGTCGCTTGACCAGGCGGCCGGCGTGCTGACCACGTGACAGACCTTGACGAGCCGCCGGCCGGGCCGCTGCAGGCGCTCTGGTTCCACCTGCAGCTGCCCATGGCGTCGCTGGGCCTGGCGGCGCGCGTGGCGGCCGACGCGAGCGCGCACCGCCTGCGCGGCGCGCAGCTGCTCAACCTGCTGCACGAGCGCGCCGCCATGGCCGCTGGTGCGCTCGGGGCGCGGGCCCGGGAGGTGGAGAGGCGGGTGGCAGGGCTGGGCTGGGCATGCTCTGGAGGCTGGCAGCGTTGCTGCGGCCTCCGTGCTGTGTAACAGTGCGGCGAGGGGGCATGCAGGAGTGGCATGCAGGAGTGGAAGGGGCGTTTGTGTCACAATTGCATGTGTGATTTGCATGCTGGTCATTGCTACAGCTCAGTGCCATTGCCACACCTCTGAGGACGGAGGTGCAGTGACGCTTGAAGGCATACCATCTTCATACCTGTGCCAACGTGCCTGCATGGTCCTGTGCAACAGCATTAGGACCGGCCCAGGCGTGCAGACCTGCGAGCCGCGGGCGCAGGTGACGCGGCGGCGACGGCGCTGCTGCAGCGGCTGCTGCGCGCCGGCTGCGGCCCGTACTTCTGCGCGCTCGAGCGCTGGCTGTGCGAGGGCGTGCTGGACGACCCGTTCGCCGAGTTCATGGTGCAGGAGGACCCGGCGCGCCCCTGCCCAGCCCGCGGCCCCGGCCGCGCCGACGCGCGCCTGTTTGCGCGCACCCGGGGGCGCGTGCGCTCCTGCATGTCCCCGCCTGATAGATCCCTCTGCCAGTGGGATGGAGACAGGCACTGCTGGAAATGCTCAAAGCATCCCCTCAACCACCTTCTTCACAGCGCTGACAAGAACAGGCGCACGCGCAGGAGGTGGGCCGCAACAGCCTGGCGCCAGATGGCCAGTCGGCGTGGTGGCGCGCGCGCTACCGGCTGCGGCGCGCGCGCGACGCTGCCGGGCAGCCGGCGGCGGACGCCGCCGGCGCGCCGCTGCACGACGTGCCGGCGCTGCTGGAGGCCGCCAAGGACGCCATCCTGGCCACAGGCGCGCTGCGGGGGCTGACCGGCTCTGCTCAGCATCTATTACGCCAGCCTGGCTGTTGAGGCTGGGATCCTGCTCTGCCGCCGCAGCATGCGTCCTCGACCAGGATGCACCGCCCTGGCCGCAGGCTTGTCGGTGCCCAGGGAGGATGCTTGCACTCGGCATGCAGTCCAGGAGATGGCCTGTGTGAGCCCCATGCAGCAGCCTGGCGTTGGTGTTTATCACAGGCCTGAAAGCTCGCTAACTGGGTAGGGCTGGCTCGGCAGGAAAGAACCTGAACGCCATCCGGGAGTGCGGAGGGCCTGTGGTGCGGCCGCTGGATGCCGCCATCCGCATAGGCGCGCTCCAGCCTCGCACCCGTGTACTAGAATTGGTATCGCATGTGTTCTACGCCCATGCCTTGTCGCGATACAGCCAGGCGCAGGTACTGCCTGGCTACCTCACGGACAGGCCCTGACAGTGCGCAGCACAGAAGGCTCACACACGTGGCGCCTGTCTGTGCATCTCCTGCTGCTACTTGGCCAGGCTAGTCATCATGCGGGGCGATTGCGTGCAGCAGCTCTGCCTGCAGCCTGAGGTAAGCTGCCGTTCACTTGGGGCGCAGAGTACGATGCGGACGGCGCATACGCGCGGCACATCGCGGCGGCGGCGGCGGGCGCGGCGGCCGCGCTGCTGGCGCGCGTGACGCGCGGCGGCGCGCTGCAGGCGGCGCTGGGCGCGCTGAAGGCCTACCTGCTGCTCGCGCGCGGCGACACGCTGACCACGTTCCTGGACACCGCCGACGCGGAGCTCGCCCGGCCGGCCGCGGAGCTCTCCGCGTCGCGCCTGCAGTCGCTGTTGGAGCTCGGTGCGCGCGGCTCTTGCGCCACGCACCGGCAGGCAGCGCGAGGTTGGCGATGGCTTCAGCAGGCCGATTGACTCCTAACGTAATCATGCAGCACCTCAGCATGCCGCTGCTAGCGTACCTCGCGCAACAGGTGCAACCTTGGCACAGTGTCCGGCAGTCTAAGCAGCATGCACGTAGATCGCCCATCCTTATGTTTGAACAGTCTCCTATGCATACAGCCTAAGAGAGCTCCAAGCATGTGGCCGTTGATAGCACAGAGCTCCAAGCATGTGGCCTTTAATAGCACTGTTGCACCGCATGCAGCGCTGCGCTCGTCGTCGGCCGCGGGCGACCCGGCCGCGGACACACTGGCGGTCGTGCTGGACCCGCGCTCGCTGCTCACGCTGCTGCAGGCCGTGCTGTCGCCGCCCACGGCAGCCTCGGTTGCCGCATCACCCGCGCGGGTGCGCTGCATGGACATTTGCGCATGTCAGTCGTGGTGGTTATGATGGGAAGGAGCGTATGACAGTCTGTCCTTGCAATAATAACAGCATCTGTAGTGTTGCTGGACATGCCAAGCGCTTTGGCTTGAACCTTTGTGGCACGCATGCTCCAGACTCTGCTTTGAGCACAGATGAGGCGAACTCAGGAACAGCTGCCCAATGGCGGTGTGTCAGTCTGCGGCATGCACGTGCAGGCTGCTGCCATGGAGCGGCAAGGACTGAAGCAGCGACTGGGCCGCGAGGTGTTCATGCTCAACATCAAGGTCAGGCGCCCTATCACTTTCAGCACTGCCAAGAGCACTCAAAATCTTAATAAGCAAATGTGCAAGGCTCATAGCCAGTGCCGCATGTCTATGCTTGCTCGGCTACGAGAGCATAGATGGGATGGCTCTGCCCTCACAGACGCACAGAGGAAGCATACATGACTGTGGTATGCCGCGTGCAGGTGGAGTGGCCTACAAGCGTGGTGGTGTGCCAGGGTGCCCTCGCACAGTACCAGGTCCTGTTCAGGCACCTGTTTGAGCTGGAGCTGGCCTCACGGTCGCTGCATGCGACCTGGCGTGCGTACCAGGCAACCCGCGCCCTGTTCAGGCGTGCCTCCTGCAAATGGGAATGTGATTGGCAAGTAGTTAGCACTTGCGAGCGCCACGAAGTACATGCTACTGTCATGAGTCAAGTTATAGATTATCTGAGGAGGAGTTCAGCTTACTGCCACTTTTACATTCGCCACATTATGCAAGGCAGAGCGCAGAGCCCAGACAAAAGGGCACACTGTTTGCATTCCTGCATTCGCAGGTGGCCAGACGAGACGCTCAAGCGCGCATACGGGCTCTGCGGCCAGATGATGCACTTCTTCGCACAGTTCCGCCTCTACCTGACGTTTGAGGCGCTGGAGCCGGCCTGGCTCACCATGCAGGCCCAGATCCGCAGCGCTGCAACGCTGGATCAGGTGAGCCCATCTTCTGCCATGTAACAGCCTTGATGGGGCATTGCATGCAGCGAGCGTGTTTGACAGAGCATGGTGTGTGCTGGTACTCAAGGTGCCTGTCATGGGATGGCTAGTGCGGCTGAATGGCCTTGCAGCACGGTGCCGTCATAAAGCCAAGACCGTCTATGACGTATCCTACATATGCGGCAGGTAATGGTGGCGCACCGCGAGTTTTTGCGCCGCGTCCTGAAAGGCTGCCTGCTGTCGCGGCGCGTGAAGCTGCTGCGCGCGCTGATCGACCTGAAGACGCTCGCCCAGCGCTTTGCAGCCGTCAGCGCGCGCATCCGTGCCGAGGCTGCACCGCATGGCGGCAGCTCCTCCTCTTCTCACCAGGGTGCAGGTGCCCTACCAGCTCCGCGCCATACCTTGCCGGCACTCATGAAGCACATGGAACGCAGCATTCGCAGTTGAGACGCCTGCAAGGAATTGCCGTGGCATTTAGGGATGTATCCAGTCCAACAAGGGCTCTTGTTTAGATCAGATCAGTGATCATGAAGTGCCGCAGCTGAGCAGGCCACTGTGCTAGCGCAGGCGGCCGAATGACCGAGCGTGAGGCACGCGCGGAGCGTGCAGTGGAGACCGCGCGGCGTGTGCAGGCAGTCATTGGGACGGCCAGGTTTGGCGCAACAATTGCCGAACTGGAGACGCAGTTTCGCACAAAACTGCGTGACTTCGTGAACGGTGCGGCTCATGTTTGGGTTATTGGCGGGAGCACCGGTAGTGTGTGCTGCATAGTGCGGCTGCATTAGGTTTTGCACGAATGCAGCTTGTCACAGGTGCACACGCGGTTATGACAAGCGCACAGCACACCGCGCAGAGCTTGGGGATGTGCATCGCGATGGGGCCACGCGCGACGTGTTGGAGTCACGCGAGGAGCTGGATGGCATCCTCAACCTCGTAGCGCGCCTGGACTTCAACCACTTCCTGTCGCAGAGGCAGGGGTTTGATGCGCTGCTTGCTGCGCCAGCATAATGCGGGATGCAGGGTATGTGATCATGATGTGAGGAGCTCCATCAGTGTGCTAAATACATCACAGAAACCTTTGTCTCATCCAGTGTTGCCGTACAGTGTCGTGACCAGTGGCAGCCAGCATGACTGAAGGTCTGACAGCACTGTGAAACAGAATGCATGAGTGATAACTACACAGTTTAAATCGCTGGACTGTGTGACGTGTCGCATGTTTGCTGGCTACAGCACAAGTTTGAGTCTGCGCTGCAACAACCTGGCGTATGCTCTGAAAGAGGTTGAAGATGCTGATGCGCAAGGGCGTCAGCAACCAGCATGCACAGGGTGTTTCTGCTTCTGTTCGCCAGTGCACATGAGTGGGTGAGTGTGCAGCGCAAGCTGCTTGTAAAGGTGCGGTGCGAGCACTGCTGTCTCGTCTGGAGCCGTCTATGTGCTGTCAGTATGGTTGACAGGAAACAAGCTCGTGTGCAGGGTCCTCGGTCCCCGCCTGGTCTACATGCAGGCATGCAGGTAGCAGGAGGAAAGCGCGACTGCGAGAGCCAGCGCAGCGCAAAGCGTGCAAGGTTGGGTGAGAGCGGTGTTGCAAGGACTGAGCAGGAGGTCAGAACACCAGCTAGTGCAGAACCCCTGGAGCGCTGGTGCCGCCAGCAGCCTGTGCGTGCACCAGTCACCAATCACCTGCATGTCCTTCCGGTACAGCACCAGCCAGTCTCCCAACCCATGTATCCCTGGCGAGCAACGCCTGAGCAACGCTCCCTGGCGCTTGAAGCATTCTTAAAGGGGTGCGCGATGTCATGCATGAGCTGGTAGGATGTACTGACGGTGCAGCATGAGCCTGAGCAGCATACACATGCACGCAGGTGCGCTTCCAGCACTGAGCTTGGCAGTGGCCTGAGCTTCCTCGTCGTGCATGACCAGCTACCGCTCCAGGGCAGCTTCAGCTGCCTGGAGGCGACTCTGGGCGGAATGCTTGCTCTGGCTTTGCGAGCGCGGCTCTGCACGCAGCTCCTTGCCGATCCACCAGTTCTGCTTGCTCTGCTGTGGCTACTGGAATCGTGGAACAGGTGCGCCGTGCAGGCATGCTCTGCTATAGTGAGTTGTGGGGGCTCCTGCTGACTCCTGACACACGCTATGCTGTGCGGGGAGCAGCCAACACCGCTCAAAGGTAGACACATGCCTCGAAACATACCTGGACTATGTAGTGGAGCCGCCGCAGCCGCGCTGCTATGAATGGTGGCGCAAACGCCTTGTCTTATGCCAGCATGACATATGGAGGTCGGTTGGCGGCGTCTGCTCGTTGTTGAGCCCAGTGTCATCACCCCTGGACCTGCATCTCAACTCGCGTGCATCATGCTCAGGCGCTGTGACTTCAACGTTTGCCTGTCCGGCGCTCGCGACATCGCCCCGGCCCTGGCGCTTTTGCATCAAGCGTCCGTGAAGCAGCAGATGTCAGCTGTATGCGATGCAGTGGCGTCTCAGGCGGCTATGCGTCGTCTGAGGACAGCGTCGTCTGATGACAGCAGCAAGTAATGCACTACATTGCCGCACTTTCTGTTGCCATGTGGGTCATGGCTTCATTCGGTACACGGCATGCGCGAAGCCACGGAGTGTGAATCAGCACAGGCAGAATAGCTTACCAAGTTGACGCACACAGTACACGGGGCACATTCCTTCTATCCATCCATCCTGCCAAGGTCGCATGCACAGAGAAGGGTAGCAAAAACAAACACGCAAGCACACTCGACCATAAAACAGTGTTGTCTGAGGCGAGCTCTATGGCAGGAGCACGCTGCATAAAATCCCAGCGCATGTCCGCAGCCTGCCCTTGAAATGAAATAAAGATATCAGTGCGTCAGCTCCGAGCCAGTACATGACATTCACGCTCTCTCAAGGCACCATCATGCCATCCTGCATCCCCCCACGCTACAGCCCGAGGAGCGAGGCTGCAGGCTTATGTGCTGCTGCCGCCGCTGCCCGTGCACAGAACGGTGCAGGCTGGCCCCGGACGCGGCAAATGTGGAGCGCTCGGGGGGTTGCAAAATGGCAGCATGCAGCACCAAAGCCTCCTTAGCTAAAGCCATGTCTCCTGCCTAATGCTCGGCACAGCCCCCCTACGACCTACGCCTACTTGGAGCCTGGCACCACCGTGATGTCGCACGCGTCGCCCCCCACGGTCAGCGACACGGGCGTCAGGTTGCCCGCCTTGCCCGAGATCGCGATCGCGCCGATGGTGACAGTGTTGCCGCCCTGCGCAATCAGCGCCTCGTAGCCGGCGCTGACCGGGCCCGAAACCTGCGCGCCCGCTCCGCGCGCTGGGCGTCAGCCGTCGGCGCAAACCGGGGTGTGGCTGCGCAAAGCGCTCTGATCACTGTCAGCAGCTTTGCTCTTGTAAACGAAAAGGGAAGCGCGCTGTTTTCAGCCACGCTCGGTCACACGAGGCGGCCTGTGTGATCAGCAGCGCTTCACAAGCTTGGCTCATTCCAGGGTCCTGTACTGCCACGTGTGGCTACAGAGAGGGCCCGACCTGCCCCGAGCCGTCCACGGTCGCATACCACTCCCACGGGGAGCAGCTGGTGTACGGCCCCGCGCCCTTCAGCGTCACCGTGTATGGCACTGCGTACGCCTTGCTGCCTGCGTGACCGGAGGAGGAAGCGCGTCTCAGGCGGCAGGGCTCCAGTGGGTGACGTGAACGCGCTGTGCACAGTATGTTCACAGTGCGCAGTGCAGCAGGGCTCATGCACAGGGGCGCAAACCACGCCCGCGCAGACGAGAAGGCCAGCAGCGCATGCAGGATCGCGCCATAACTGCAGGGCAGGACCGGGCCCGGCATGCGCGCGCATGCACCGCCGCCGCGCGCACCCTGAGCGCTGATGTACATCTGCACCTTGGCCGTCTCCTGGCCGCTGCCCTGGCCCCAGAACGGCCCGACCTGCGCGCAGCAGGGCGCCGCGTCAGCCCGCTCGCTCGGGCCACGCCGCGCCGCCACCAGCGCGCCGCTGGGCACCTCGCTTGTCAGCTCCCCTTGCAGGCCCTGCAGGTGACGCATCGCACACGCGCTCATGCATGCGAGTCCGGCAGCGCTCAGCGAGCGTGGACTGGACAGCATGTGTCACCCTCCTGACAGGGTGACCGTCCTCCATGTTATAAAATCAGTTAAGATATATGCAGGCAGGAGAGGTAAGCAGGCAGGGACGAGAGACTCGCGTGCAGTGAGGACGGATGCGCAGGCAGGGAGGAGAGAGGAACAGGCAGGGAGGAAATGCGCCACTTGTAGCAGTCCCTAGACCTCGTGAGGCAGGCACGCCCCCGCCACTGTCGCAACAGTGACAGCTCCTCTGTCTTATACAGGCTTGATTTTTGTGCCCCGTACCTCAATCCTGGCCTTGCAAGACGCGGCACCGCCGGTCGGCGGCGGCGGCGGCGGCGGCGGCTCGACCTGCGGCTGCGGCGCGGGCACAGGCGACGACGGCGGCGGCGTTGCTACCGGCGGCGGCGGCGTCGCGGCCGGCGGCGGCGGAGTCGCGGCCGGCGGCGGCGGCGTTGCTACCGGCGGCGGCGGCGGCACTGCCGGCGGCGGCGACGGCACAGTCGGCGGCGGCGGCGAAGGCCCGGTGGCCGGCGGTGGCGGCGAAGGCGTTGCGGAGCAGGGCGTGCAGCGGCCGCAGGTCTGGTCGCAGGTGCCGAGAGACATCCAGGACTCGGAGCAGGCGTCCGCATGGAATTGCAGCTGCGCGACAACGCCGGCAGGCGTATATCAGTCCAGGCCGCATGCTTCGACCCTGATGCTGCGCAGCTCTGTCTGTCTGTCTGTCATACACGAGGTTGGCATTGTTATTGCCCCGGCTCAAGGACCCGCATGTCAATGCGGCAGGTTCCAATGCCGCATGCATCAACGCTTCACTCATCATGTCCTGCGTACAGCTGCGCCACCTTTGTCACTCTCACACAGCACTCCTGCGGCAAAGCAGCGTACTGTGCTCTGGCAGCCCGTCTGCTAGTCATCCACATGCAGCTGCTGCGGCGTGAGAGGCTGGTTTTGTGACCATTTGTGCCCTGCGACGCTACGTGCGGGACCCTCGGGAAGCGGTGCAGCGGGCAGGCGCGCCTGCTGCGCGCAGGTGAAGTTGGAGCCGCTGGGCGCGTTGTCGGTGCAGTACGCGCAGTAGTTGTAGCCGGGGCACTTTTGGCAGCGGCCGCAGCTGATGTCGCAGATGCCGGGGCCCAGGTACGTGGCCGGGTTGGCGCCCGTGTCGCACTGCGGGTGGAAGCCGACCTGCGCGGCCGAGTACGCGCTCGCATCAGCGGCCAGGGCACCTTGACACAAAGGTGCAAAGTTACACACTCTCCTGAGTGACGGTGCGGCCGGGCATGAGCCACACGCATGGCTCGCGGGTCATGGCGGGTCACGCTGACGCTGGCAACGGTGCAGGATAGTATGCTGGAGCTACAGGTGCAGCATGGTCCTGCCCCTCTCGCTGGCACTCTGCCGACATGCTGGGCCCAGGAGGTCTGCAGACAAACCCTGCTCACCCAATGTCCCGGCACCTGCTATGCATGCATTGGCACGCCGGGCTGTCCCAAGGCCTCGGCCTGGCAGCAAGCAGGCATGCGTGCAGGAGCAACGATGGGCGGTTTGCAGACGCGCCTGCTGCGCGCAGTTGTAGGTGGACCCGCCTGGCGGCACGTCATAGCACTGGCACGGCGGCGTGACCGCGGGGCACGTGCCGGCGGCGTCGCAAGCGGCCGTCTGCGCGCGAGTAGGCCGTATGCGGCTCAGGGCGTCGCGCTGGCTGCACCAGCGTGACATGCTACGCGCACAGGCATGCCCGCCCTGGGTCCGTGGTAAGCCGGCCACCCTGCTGCGTCTGTTAGATTGGCGGTGCAGCGAGTGAGCTGCGCTGGCCGCGGGCAGCGCCCTGCTTCTGCGAGCAGCTACGGGATGGGCTGCACAGCAAGGCGTCAGCAGCGGCCGAACTGCACATGCATGCGCAACGGAGGGCTGTGGCGCAGCGCTCGCATGCGCTGCGCGCTGGTTCCTGGTGCGCCACAGGCTGGGCCCATGTGCCTGCCGCGGCGCACCCGCTGCGCCTGGTAGGCGATCATGTCGGCGACCGCGGCGTAGGCCGGGTCGTTGATGCTGAAGTCGTACGACACAAACGTGACGTCCCAGGGGATGAGCATCCAGGGCATGATGCCCGACGCCCCCGACTCCTCCGCCGCCGTGAACATCTCCGTGAGGAACTTAAGCAGCGTGATGTTGTACTTGGCCTGCGCGCCGGCGTCGCCCCCTGTGAGCGCTGGCAGGGCCGCGCCGCGCGAGCGCCCTGGCTGAACTGCGCTGAGCGCCCTGCCCACCCTGGCTGAGCTGCGCTGCTTTGTCATGCATCATACGGCAGCAGCACAAGCCAGAGCCGTCCCTGCACGCATCGAGCACAACCTGTGCACCACACGGCATCCCAGGCGCACATGCGCCATCATCGTCAGCTCACTGCACCGTCACAGCAGCCCAGTCTTGGCTCCCTCTGATACGGCGCGCTGCAGGCCAGGCCCGGGCGCGCCTCCATGCCAGTCTCCTCCAGGATCCAGGGCTTGCCGATCTTGTTGGCGATTTGCGCGCGCGCGTAGATGAAGATGTTGGCAAAGTCGCCCGCGGTGGCGGGGTCGATCTGCCAGCTGCCCGGGTCTGCGCGGCGCGCGGGAGCGCAGCGCGTCAGCGGCTCTCCGGCCCTGGCATACGCGCTGCTTGGAGCCTGCAGAGCCCGCAGCTCTTGCCCTGCTAAGTATCCAAACAGCCATGCTCGTTGCAGCCCCGATGCTGGCAACCGACAGACCACAGACAGGCACCGAGCCCGCCGCTGCTGCTTGCAATGCGTGCGCGGGCGCTGCCGCTCGCCGCGTCTGCGGGGCAGCCCGGGGCAGGCAGGGCAGGCTGCCGGCGGGCGCGCACAGATGTGCACGGTGCCGAAGGCGATGTTGGGGTCCTGCAGGTTGCCGGCCCAGTCGTCGCCCTTGGAGCCGTTGTCCAGCCAGCTGGAGCCGCCCACCAGGTAGCCCTCGTCGCCGACCGCGATCTGCGCGCGCCGCCCGGGCGCCGTCAGCGGGCGCGGCGCGGGCGCGCGGCCGGTCCGCGCGGGCGCGCGTCGTGCGGGAGCGGCTGGCGCAAGAGTCGGCCCCGCCGCAAATCCGCCGCCCGCGCGCGGCGCCGTGCGCCTGGGCACGCACGCCGCGCGGCCCGGCAGCGCGCGCGGCCGCTGCGCGGCGACCCGCCGCTCTGTGCACGCAGCGCGGCCGTGCAGCCAATAACATGCACGCCGCATACGCATACATGCTGTGCGCCGCTGGGCAGCGCACCATGTGGTTCTTGTCGAGCGTCTTGATGTACGCAGCGGTGGCGCTGACCCACGCCTTGACGATGGAGCCCGGCTGGATGTTGGCCTGGATCTCAATGTTGTCCCTGCCCGCACCCCCGCATCCTCAGCTCCGCCGCCTTATAAAGGCTCCGTCCACACCGTTCAAGCTTTCACATGCCTCCTAATCTACGTGCACACAGTCAGGCCTTTGTGACAGACTATGACAGACCATGCGAGGCGTCAGGAGCGTGCACGAACCTACTGCCCGCTCACAAAGCTCGCTGCCTGCTCTCGACAGAATCATGATATTCTGCCGCTGTGGCGGCCATGGCCGCTGGCCGAGAAAAGAGCTGGGCAGGCACAGCCCCAGGAACGCCGGACACCCTCACGCTGCATGTATGCCCCGCGCGGCTTTCTCCCAGCGGCAAGCCCGCGGCAGGCGCGGCGCACCGCGTGTGGGGCTCGTTGGCCAGCTCGACGGCCATGATGGTGGGGTCCTCGTTGTAGACCACGCCGTTGATCGTGTTCTTGCGCAGCAGGATGAGCTTGATGTATTTCTGGAAGGCCTGCGGCGCGCGGGCGGGCGGCCGTCAGGGCCGCCATGCCTCGACGCCCATGATCAGGCCGAGTCACGGAGGCGCCAGGGCGTCCGCGGACAGCCGCGCATGGGAGAGGCCGCCCCCTTCCTACCGTGCCCGTGTCCGCCGCGTCCTCATGCAAATCCCGCTCCCCTGCCCGCCTGGCACGTTGCGCGCACAGCGTTCCAGCAACCCTGGACATGTGCCCAAGCGGAAGGCCTGTGCACCCTGGGGCGCGCGCGCGCACCGAGATGACCTTGGGGTCGGTGTAGAACAGCTCCAGCGGCTGGCCGGTGCCCAGCACCTGCGCGCAAGGCACGGTGTCAACGCAGGCTGCCGTGCAAGCAGAACGCTTAGCACTGGGACCCTCCTTGTGTCGCCGGCTGCGTTCTGGCTCGCCGGCTAGCTGGCAAAGCTCTGCTCGAGGTGTTGCCTGGGTGGCCCTTGGTGGGTTTGCAAGCGTGCGCAGGGATGCCTGTCTGCCTGTAGGAGGGCCGTTTCACAGGCCAGATCAACCACACTCAGATCAGGGCAAGCTCCCAACATGCGCTGAGTGGTCTGCGCGAACCTGCGCACGGGCGCGCGCTGGAGGCAGCTGCACTGCAGGCGTGCACAGCAGGCGCGGCTGCTTGCTGTATCTAAAGGCTTGACAGCGAGGGCCTGGGAGGGGCGCGCCTGGTCCACATACCACTGCATGCCGCCCAGGTCCGGCCAGAAGTTGACGAAGGGGAAGATGACCTTGATGTTGTTGTTCGCGGCCTCGGCCAACACCAGGTCAAAGCGCTGCAGCGACAGCTCGTCGTAGGCGCCAATCTGCGCGGCGGCACAGGCGCCAAGACGTCAGGCACCCAGGCTGCGCATATTCGTGCGCAGGGCAGCAAACGCGCCGTGCAGGCGCTGGCGCGCGCAGGCGCGGGGGCGCGCACCGCCGGCTGGAGGGCGGAGCCGGCAACATAAGGGTCGCTGTGGCCGTTGACAAAGCCCCAGAAGCGGACCAGGTTGACGCCCTTGCTCGCCAGGACCTGGCGCGCGGAGCGCGCATCAGAGTAAGCCTCTCGGGGACGCGGCCCGGCCAGCAAGCACAGGCAACTGCTGCCGTGCTCTCAGGCCTCGGCGCAGTGCAGGCACGTGCGTGCGCGCAGGGCAGGGCGCGCAGGCCGCAGCATGCGTGTGGCGCGCGCACCTTGAAGTACAGCTTCACCTGGTCGTCAGTGAGGTAGCTCCTGCGGGGCCCACCCGCAGACTCTCAGCGGCGCTGCTGAGCCTGGCAGGTTGCCAGATCATGCCTC